>Ga0268276_1003064_pt1 | contig 13391 bp, 17 predicted proteins | sample saktaG_4_FD_190145 | JGI IMG/M metagenome (GOLD analysis project Ga0268276, IMG submission 190145) | Saline water microbial communities from Sakinaw Lake, British Columbia, Canada - sak_2010_1_5_45m | ecosystem: Environmental > Aquatic > Non-marine Saline and Alkaline > Saline ...
TGTGTAGCGAAATCAGTCTTTTCTTCTATATTTTTGAAATTTTCCTTATTTCTTGCGTAATAAGGCTTTTTGTCGTATTTATACTTTTTTATTGATTTTTATCTTGACTAAAGATAGTTAGTCACCTGAATTCTACAGACATTATAACATGTTCTTTTGTCAAGACAAACAATAAGTTGCCTCCAAAGGCAACTTATTGTTTGTCATAATATTATTATTAACTGATTAATTAATTTCTCCTTCTGCAGGCAAGGAATACAATTCTTTCAATAGATTATAGTAATTTGATGAACTAACGGTCACACCTGCTAGTTCATCAATCAGGGTAGTTCCATCCAATGAACCGCCTCTGCCTGAAATATCCTGTAGATTATCTTCCCATCCGTTTTCCAAGACATAATCTGAAATCAACCCAACTTGTTCATGCCATTCCAAAGAGGATTTTGAGCTTGTTGAAGCCCAATTATCATTTGTATAAGTATATGCCGCTCCAACACCTTTCATGCCGTATTCAAAACCTAGTTCCTGCTTTGTTTGTGTCCGCCAAACGAAGGTTGCGCCTACAGGGCTTCCTTGGAGTACATCGATCACAAGTTCAGTCACCTTGCCTCGCTTAGAAACTGTCATCGTAGCTGAATACAGGTCATCTGCAGTGCAGAGAATTGTCTGGAATTTTCCAGCCTTTGCCAATTCTACCGCTTCATGTGCCAGTCTAGAAAAGCCTTCGTCTTTAATTGACACTCCAGAAATATTGTCGATTCTGTTGTCCACGTCGACAGTCGCGGATTCAACTCCATTAACCAACCAATATGCTTCAATCCTTCCTGCTTGAATATGCCACTCAGCAACAGCCCCACCATAATTGTCCATTCCGTAATCTTCACCTAGTTCTTTTTTTGTCATTTCTTTCCATGTGAAACTATATCTGTCGTCAGTAGTGTCATCAGATGTATCAGCCCCTTGGGTCTGAGTCCTCAATCCCTGCCTGGCATCAATGTAATAACCTACTATTTCGCCGTTTTCAATAGTCACGGTGACCATAGTAACCTGGGGTGCATTGTTATAAATGCTTGTTTCATACGCGGTGAATTCGCCATCGATGCTATATTCGGTATTGTTGCATCCAGTCAAAGCGATTAGTGCAAGTGCCGTCACAAGGAGTAGTCTTAGCTTTTTCATCGTTTCTTTCCTCCCATATTTAATTTTGTGATACAGTTTAATACTACCAAAGATTATTTATTGACGCAACGGCTTGACTGAAATTAATATTTTCCTTGTTCGATTCTTCTATTTGCCCCTTAGCTGTATTTCAAGTTGATAAATGACTTGTCGGAACATAAAAAAATACCCCCATAGTAGTTTCCTACATAATATAGAGTTCACGAATCCACTAGAGAATCGTTTCTTTCTAATCTTGTAGTTTCTACTATAAAGGTATCAAATTGCTTTAAAACATGCATTTCAATATAATATTCTAATGTTTCGAAGCGAAATATTCATCCAGATATTTATGCAATACTTCCTGAGCTTCTTTTTTCAAGGGATTGCATTGTTCAGGCTTGGTTTCTTTTGCAAGCAATGAAATAGCCATCTCTTTGCATCCGGGATAACCACAGGCTCCGCAATTATATCTGGGTAATAAATCTAGCACTTCTTCGATGTGCGAGTCTTCTTCGACGTGAAAGAATTTATCCACCAAAAAGATAAGGTATCCAAGTACAAATCCGATTCCCGCAAGAACGGCAGCTGGTATCAAGATATTCATTTAGATAATCCCTCCGAATCTTGCAAAGATCATCGCCAAAATCGCAGCGACTACCAAGGCAATCGGAGTTCCCTTGAAAGCTTTCGGGACTGGTGAAAAATCAAGTTTTTCGCGAATCATTGAGAATATATACATGACGAACAAGAATCCAAGTGAGATAAAAGTCGAATATACAAGCATTTCAATGAAATTGTAGCCATTGTTGATGTTTATAATCGCGACGCCCAATACGGCGCAGTTTGTCGTGATTAAGGGCAAGTAAATACCCAATGCCCTGTAAAGTGTTGGCGATACTTTCTTTAAGAATATTTCGACCATCTGTACCAAAGCGGCGATGACAAGGATAAAGATGATGGTTCTCAAATATTCAATACTTAGAGTTGCAAGCACATATTGGTACAGTATCCAAGTAATTGTGGATGACAAGATGATGACAAACACAACCGCAAGTCCCATTCCTAAAGCAGAACTTCTTTTTCTTGAAACACCTAAGAAAGGACAGATACCTAGAAATTGGGTCAAAATGATATTTTCAACAATGAAAGCAGCAAAGGCTAACGAAATTAGATTACTCATTTTTTGTCGCCTTCTTCCGCAAGTTTTGCCTGTCGCTTATTAGTAATAGCCAAAATCGCGGCCAACAAAAATCCAAATGTCATGAAAGCTCCTACAGGTTTGGAAAACATATCAATTGGCGTGATTTTCAAGAAGTCAAATATGAAATGCAAATCGAGTTGTACACTTCCCCAAATGGTGAGCGTACCTTTTCCCAATATTTCTCTTACAAAAGCGATAAGTATTATTGCTAGTGTATAGCCCGCGGCCATACCCATTCCATCTACAACCGAATCAAGGGGTTTGTTGGAACTAGCAAAAGCTTCCGCTCTTCCCAATATGATGCAGTTAACAACGATGAGGGGAATAAATACTCCCAAGCTAACATATAACGAATATAAATATGCATGCATAACCATCTCGACGACCGTTACAAGGGACGCAATTATGACGATATAAACAGGAATTCGAACTGGTTTGACTAGTTCTCTGATCTTTTTTGAACTCATCAGTAAAGACACAAGAAAGTTAGATAACACCAGTACGAAGAAAACGGCGATGCCCATTCCAATCGCATTTTCAAGTTTTGTCGTTACTGCTAACGACGGACACATCCCGAGCACCGATATGAACAAAGGATTTTCCTTTAATATACCCTTAAAGAAATTTTCTTTTTGATTCATCAGACGCCACCTCCGAAATCAACCGGAATTCTTTCAGCAACATATTGGAAACACCGTATTACTGCAGCAAGAGAAAATTTAGCCGTTGTTGCCCCAGATACCGCGTCGATTGAGATTACATCGGTTGCCAAACGACCTTCCATCAAATAATCGACAGTATAAATAAAATCAACTGTACCTGCAGTCTCTGCCTCGCTGACGATTGTATATCCTCTAACAATCATATCGCTATCAACAACAATTAGCATGACGATATCGGATTGATATCCTCTTGCTTTTACGCTATAGATCACATACTGTAATTCTTCTGTAACGGGATCGCTAAGTGTGAATTTGTCATTGACATTTCCTATTAGAGGTTCTTCGTCGATTACAAAATCAGCAGTCGTTCCAAGTTGATACTCTTCCAACATAGAATTCAGAGAATTAAATTTCATTTCATTTTCCAAGGCAAGAATAGTTGGTGCGGTAAACGCATTTACGCCAGCAAGCAACAAGCCACAAACCAGTCCGAGAGTCAGCAAAACCAATCCGGAAGCAAGACCTTTATTCATGCTAATTACCTCCATTCTGATTATTATAGACCACAACGGATAATTGTTGGTAAATTTGAAATTCTTTCAACAAATCCACGGCACGCTGCATCGCAGGGCAAGTGCCGATCGATGCTCCGGCAATTGTATCAAAATCTGTGTTTCCTGCAATAAAACCGTCCATATAGTAAGTTTCCACAGTCAGTCCAGGTCCTCCAGAATAGGCAGGAGCTAAATTATAAGTTTCAGAAGATGTAATCGAATATCCATCAGCCGCTGTAAAACCAGTATTGAAAAACACTTCAATTACGATTTCTGCATAAAACCCTTGCGTCACAACCGTTACAAAGCTTGTCAGCTCGTTATAATTTGAGAAAAAAGTGCTTGTATCATATGTTGGTGGCGTTTCATTGATCAACCCCTGCAATTTGACCAAGATATTGTCAGATATCTCAACCTCGACTTGCAAACCATTGACTTGGAACTGGTTGTCGAGATATACATCTGTCTCCAAATCGTCTTCTCCATATGTTACGTGTACTAAATATGGCGACTCAATGAATGTGCTCAGCTCAAAATTGCGAGTATAATATTCAATGCTGATTTCAATATGCTCTTGATAGTGAACTTCCACCTGATTTGTCATGTATCGAGAATATATGCCGCCAAAAACAAAAATAACAACAAATATTAATATAAAAACAAAGGAAACTAAATGTTTGTTAATAAACTTTTTCATTTAGAATAACCCTCCTACAAAGATTGCAGAAAGGGAATACAAATTCATGGATTTGATAACTGCATACACCATAATCAAGAGAAGCAAGATTGTCAAGAAAGCAAATTTACCGATTGTTTTTTTCTTAATTCCTGTCGAACGGATCACAGCGGTAACATTGTCTAGCGGCATTGTAAAGATGTTCATTACGATGATCGAAGTTGCCACACCCTCCGGAAAATTACCGATAAATCTGAATAAAACTGTCAACGCTCCGATGAATAAAGCAAAATATATTTTTCCAAGCGAATTTTTTGGAGTAGTTACTGGTTCTGTAGCCATAAATACAGCTCCAAAAACCAATCCGCCACTTAGGATGCTATAAACAGGAAACCAAATGCCGGCTTCTCCGTTTACCATGCCGATTATCCAAGACAGAACAAATACTGTTCCGACATATATTAGTGGAGTGGACCAGTTGATGACCTTGCGGATTGATAGCCACAGATAACTAATCATAATGACTAGAAAACTGGTTTCACCAATGGATCCAGGGATTGTGCCGATAAAGAAATTCCATAAATTACCATACGGCGCAACGATTGTATTGTAATCAATGGCTTTTGAAGAGGATAAAATAGCTAAAGGAGTAGCTCCGGCATATGAGTCGACCAAAACTTCGCTCGCATTTAAGAATCCACCTGCCTTACCTATCACTCCGTATAAAGTAAACATAATTGCTACCCCGCCGAGGATAGCGGGATTAAAGATATTATGTCCAAATCCTCCGAAAAGCATCTTGCCGACAATCGTGGCCATGAAACAGCCGAACATCAAAACCCAAATCGGTGTGTATAAAGGCAAAAATAAAGCAAGAAGCAATCCGGGAATCGCTCCATATGATAATTTGAGTTTACCCATGATTCCTTTGACATTTCTTGCTGACTTATCGGTAATATAGAAAAAAACAGCTTCAAACAATACCGATAACAACCCGCCTAAAATAATGAAAATCAAAGGATAAAGCATTTCCATAAATGTAATATTGCCTTCGATATAAACCATGATTCCATTTTTATACCAAGCAAACAGGACTACCGGTAACAACCCGATGATGAAATCCCGCATAATGATTTTGGTGCCTTTTTCTCCTGAATCAGTTATTCTTAGGAAAGGGGCTTTCCCACCCGAAAATCTAGCCATGACTAAGCTCCTTTCGCCATCAGGGTTTTCGCCCTGGCAACAAAATCGGTAATTTCAATTCGTGAAGGACAAATATATGAGCATAACCCGCATTGCATGCATTTGTCGGCGTTTAGGTTTTTGATCAGTGAGACATCGTTTCTGTCAAATGCGCTCTTGATTGCCGTCGGAGTCAAAAAGACTGGACAAACATCAGAACATTTGCCACACCCAAGACATTCTGGATTTTCGTTATCTTTTGGTATTCCTTTGACTATTACTGCGCCCAAAGTATCGTTAACAATCAGTTCATCAATTAATATCGCTCTTCCTGTCATCGGTCCTCCGGCAAGATACCAGGAGATTTTTGGATCCAATCCTTCAACGTATCCTCCAGCCAAGGCAATCAAATCAGAGACTTTTGTGCCAAGGGGTACATAGAAGTTTTGCGGTTGTTTGATGCCTTCTCCAGTAATCGTGATTACTCTCGAAATCAATGGAATGTTGTTGTCAACCATGTCAGCAAAACAGATGGCGGTCGCTGAGTTATCTACAATAACTCCTGCTTCAGATGGCAACTTTACGTAAGTTTTATTAGTCACTTGTTCGACAACGTATTTTTCCCAACCTGCGGGATATACATCTTTTAATTCGCGAAGTTCGATGTTTGGATATTTGTCCAGCAACGGTTCAAGCACATTTTTAATGTCTTGATTATAACTTTTAAAGGCAATAATCCCATTTCGGGCATTAGCGGCTTTAATGAAGTAGCTTAATCCTTTTAATAGTTTTTCCGGATATTTCACCGTTAACATATAATCGCAAGTCATATACGGTTCACATTCGATGGCATTAATGATGATGGTGTCAATAGGGCATTTGGTCTGGTATTTAATGTATGTTGGAAATCCTGCTCCTCCTAGTCCAGATAACCCGCCATCGCGCATTTTTTGAATCAGTTGTTCCTGTGAAAGAATCTTTATATTTATTTCCGGAAGGATCGAGTCATCCAATCGGCTTAATTTATCATTTTCAATTTCAATAGCCTCGATCATTTTTCCCGAGGCATGCCAAACTTTCTTGAAAGCTGTGACAGTTCCACTGATTGAGGCATGGATTGGCATCGCGCCAAAACCCTCTCTCATCGCGACAACCTGTCCGATTTTTACATCGCTGCCAATTTCCACCACTTTTTTTAGCGGAGAATTTTGTTGTAGCAAGGGAATATAGACAAATTGAGGATCTAAATACTCTCTTAAAGGCAGTTCGCGGGACATTTTCTTGAAACCATCGATGTGGATGCCTTTAGCCTTTCGTAAAATCATGGATTGTATCCTCCTAATTCATGCATGTGTGCTTGCAATTGCCAAAAAATATTATACCACTAAAGTGGTATTTTCCAAATAGAATATTAAGGTTGAAATGTCAAATTTGTAAAATTGTATTCAGTAGATTATCCAATTCTTTTTTTGTTAAATAACGCCAATTTCCCACAGGCAATCCTTCAACCGTAAGCTTCATGATCCGAATTCTCTCCAAGGTTTCCACGTGATTGTCAAGCGCTTTTACCATTCGTCTTATTTGCAGATTTAGCCCCTGAGTCAAAATAATGGTGAAGATATGTTTCGACATTTTTTTTACTTTACAGGGCAAAGTCATTTCATAGACACGTTTGGTAGGATTGAAGATTTTGACCCCATTGGACATTTCTTGGAGAAATTCGTCAGTGATCGGCTTTGTAATTTTTACAAGATATTCTTTTTCATGTTTGCATTCGCTACGCAGGATTTTGTTGACAATCTGTCCGTCGCTTGTCAATATTATCAACCCTGAACTCTCCTTGTCCAGTCTTCCCACTGGGAAAATTCGTCTAGGATAGGCAAGATATGAAATGATATTGTCTTTTTTGGACTCATCGGTCGTCGTGACAATGCCTTTGGGCTTGTTGAAAAGAATATAGACGTTTTCTGAAGAATCTGATAGTGCTAACCCATCTAACAAAACCTCGTCGGATTCAAAAACATCCATGCCGATATTTGTTTGTTTTCCATTTATCAAGACTCTTCCGGCCAAAACCAGACGGTCTGCTTCTCTTCTTGAACAGATTCCCTTGGAACTGATGAAAACGTTAATTCTCATGATAATGCTCCCTTAAAATCTTTAGCACCATAGTATCTCTTTCTTTCCAAGGGATTTGATCATCACTTGGAATGGACTCGTTTATTTTGATTGCATCATCGATCGATATGAACAAGGGCTGATATCCATATTCAAGTTCGTACCCGTCAAGGTGCAATGGTGATTGATATTCATGGATGTCACAAAAATAATACTTTGATTCTTGCCTGAAAATGTCGAACAAGCCTTCAAAATCCTTGGCATATTCCAAAGTAGAACCGAGTAATCTGATTTTTGATTTGATCAGATATCCGGTTTCCTCTAAAATTTCCCTTTTCAACGCTTGAAAATATTTTTCGTTTTCAGATATTCCGCCTCCAGGGAATTTGACTTCCCCGTATTTTTCGCTCTTAATCATCAAAAGTTTTCCGTGAGAAAGTATTATGCCTCGGCACGCTTTACGATTGAGAATGGTACCATTAAGATTCATGTCGCTGTGACGGTGCAAGGTGAACATGTATGCCATGCTATTGGAAATATTCCTTAACCAAGGCAATTGCTTTGGCAATGTCTTCTCGGTTCAAATCATTGTGAGTAACGAATCGGAAACTTCCTTCATAAGGAAGTATCTTGACCCCGTTTTTGAAAAGAAACTCATCTAAATGATATTTTCTAGCATCGTCAATATCAAAGAAAACCATATTGATATCGAGTTCAGCCTCATTGACAACAACTCCCGGAATCGCTCTTATCAAAGTTTCCATATATCTTGCATTCTCGTGGTCTATTTTCAACCTTTTTGACATTTTTTCCAGAGCAATCTTGCCACAAGCCGCCAAAATGCCGACCTGTCTCATGCCGCCGCCCATGATTTTTCTTTTGTACCTTGCTTCCTTAATAAATTCGCTGTCGCCAACAAGAATGGTTCCGATTGGAGCTGCTAATCCTTTGGAAAGGCAAATACTGACTGAATCTGCATATTTGGCGATGTCGGATACCTCACAGCCCAAAGCGCAGGCTGCATTAAAAATCCTCGCTCCGTCAAGATGCACTTTTAAATCTCTTGCTTTGGCAATATCATAAACCGACTTCATATATTCTAATGGCAAAACTTTGCCATTATAGGCATTTTCTATACAAATCAGCCTTGTTCTTGTAGTAGAAATGGTTCTGACCTTGATTGTAGATTTGAGCTTATCCAGATCCCAGATGCCTTGGTTGCTTTCAAGCGTAAAAAGTTGAACAGCGGCAATGATTGAGGAAGCTGCTGATTCGTGTATGACTATATGGGCATTTTGATCGACAATGACTTCATCGCCCTGCTGACAGTGTGTGAATAATGCCAACTGGTTGGAAAAAGTGCCGGATGGCACGAAAACGCCAGCTTCTTTTCCCAACATTTTCGCTGCGAGCAGTTCTAGCTCATTCATCGAGGGATCGTCAGAAAAAACATCGTCTCCAACTGGGGCATCCAACATTGCTAGACGCATCTCTCTGGTTGGTTCAGTGACAGTGTCACTGCGCAAATCGATATATCTCATATTGTACTCCTGATAATTATGGCCTTCTGATATTCCTTCGAAACCTTAAGAATCGTATAAAGAACTTCCTGATAATAATCCTTGAATTCTGAATTCTCCAAACTTGAAAGGTTTTTGTTGATTATTTCATTTTCACGTGCGTGATCATATACTGTCATGTCTTTTTCCATCTTCAAATTGGCGATTTTTTCCACAGTAATCATTCTTTCCAAAAACAGTTCGCGAATCTGTTGGTCAATCAAATCGATGGATTCACGATATTTTTTCAATTCTTCCATGGCGTTTCTCCTTTATTTCGGTTAATAAAATTATAACATAAAAAAAGCCTGCAAAACAGACTTTTTAAAAGACGCATAAATTATAATTACAAGCTTTTCAAGTATTTGTTCAGGGCAATCGAAGCCTTTGCTCCATCATCGACGGCTTTGGCTATTTGCAGGAGTCCCCCAATACAATCTCCGGCTGCGAACAGACCAGGAATGTTGGTCATGAAATTATCATCGACAACAATGTTGTTGTTTTCGATGAAAGCTCCCATTCTTAGTGCAAAATCAGCTGCAGAAGGCGTACCCATCGCAATAAACAATACATCAATCGGATATTCTTTTTCTGTAGTGATAATTTTATTGACGACAACTACTCCCTGGATTTCCTTAAGCGGTTCTTTGACAACGGGATAACTCTTGACACCGACTTTGAGATCAAGACCATTTGTAAAAACGGTGATATCCGAACTGAAATTCTTGAGAACTTCCAATTCTTCAAGCATGAACTTTCCGGTTCCAATCAATCCGATTTTTTTGTTTCTATAGATGAATCCGTCGCAAATGGCACAATATGATATGCCTTTTCCGATAAATTCCTTAAACCCTTTGACCTGAAGATTGACTCTATTAGCTCCAGTTGCCAACAAAACCGCTTTGGCCCGGTGTTCCGTTTTTGAAGTTTTTACGGAAAAAGTATCGAAATAATCGATATTTAAGACTTCTTCGACTACAACTGGGATTCCGAGGCGCTTTGCCTGATCGATTCCTCTTTGAAACAAGTCGATTCCCGATATGGGTTCGACAATGCCATAATAATTTTCGATGTGATCCGTTTTCGCTAAAGTTCCAATGTCTTTCATAATAATCAAAACGTCAAGTTTAAACCGCTTTAAATAGATTGCGGCGGATACCCCTGCAGGACCTCCGCCGATAACAATCACATCATGCATGTTATAGTCCCAGGCGTTTTAAAAGATCTTCTTTTCTCAACAGCCCGACAACTTGACTGGTCGGTTTTCCATCTTTGAACAGCATTACCGTTGGAATACTGGAAATTCGGAATTGATTTGCCAAATAGCCTTCTTCGTCAACATTGACTTTGCCCACTTTGATTTGTTCTCCCAAATCCTCTGCAATTTCCTTGATGATTGGTCCAAGCATTAGGCAAGGGCGGCACCATGCTGCCCAGAAATCTACGATAACTGGCACTTTTGATTCCAATACTTCTGCTTTGAAATTTTCGGTAGTGATTTTTACTTCCATTGATATGTTCCTCCATCATTTAATTTCTCTATATTCTAACAAAAATTGTCGATATAATCTAATGATATGCTCAATGTTGCACTAAATCGGATTCATCGAGTCTGAAGATGGTCCAATCATCCATAGGTTTGGCTCCCAACGCCAAATAGAAATCGATTGCCTTTTGATTCCAATCAAGACAAGCCCATTCCATTCGACCACAATTCGTCTTTGCAGCATGAGCGATGAGGTATTGAATCAATTGTTTGCCATAGCCTTTTTTACGGTACTGATCATCGACATACAAGTCTTCCAGGTACAAACCTTTTTTACCTTTGAAAGTAGAGAAATTATAAAAATATAAGGCAAATCCCACTGGTTTGTCGGCTTCGAAAGCAATGATGACGTGGCAATCATGATTGACAAATAATGCTTGATATAGCAATTCTTTTGTTGCAAATACATGCTCCGATAGTAATTCATACGCTGCAATCTTGCGGATGAAATCCAAAACTAATCCGCATTCATGTTCTCTCGCAGGACGGATCTCAAGTTGAATTTCGTTCATTCTTAATCCTCCTTGAACAAAGACAATTGCTGATGATTCTTTTTCTTGTTTGCCAGAATTTTTTGATAATTGTAATGGATTATATCTGCTAAATCAGAGAGAGAAATATTCGTAGTATCGACAATAAGATCAAGTCCCTCTATTTTTTCATAGTTGAAATCGATTCGATCCTGTTCAATGCGTTTATTTACATCAGCTTGCTTGTCTTTTCTTGCAAGCATTCTATCGATTCGACATGATTCTTGAGTCTTCAAAAAAATAGCGACGACGTCGCAAACCTGTAAGAAAAGAAAGGATTTGAGCCCTTGAGGCTCTAAAATAATCAATTTGTCGTCTTTCAGTTCGTTTAAAGGCGTTCCATACCAGTAATTGTTATATACTGCGGTTTCAGCAAAAAAATTATCAGCTTTTTTTTCGTTAAATTCAGCCAGGCTCATGAAATGATAATCGAATCCTTCAATCTCGTTGATGCGTTTAGGTCTGGTGGTGCATGTCACGACCCTGGAGATGGGATAGCGATTGATCATTATTTTTGCGGATTCAGTTTTTCCGGAAGCACTAGGCCCCAAAAGTATCAACATTATTCATTCCTCCAAAGATAGAATTATTATATCATGATTTATCGATATATAAAGTATAAAACAAAGTAAAAACCCATCAATCTTTAATTGCGATTGCTTAATCGCAAGAAAAGTAGTATAATACATAACGAAATTTTTATTTCCCTATGATTTTTAGAGGTGATCAAATCAATGAAAAAGAAACGCCTGTCTCCCTTTCTAATCATTGTCATTAGTTTCCTAAGTATAATACTTGTCGGCATGTTTTTGTTCAAACTTCCCTTTGCGGTACAAGATGGAGAGTTCATCTCCTGGGTAGATGCCTTGTTTCTCTCGACATCTGCTGTCTGCGTTACCGGGTTGTCGACAATTCCCAACCTGGCAATGACTTTGTCTGTTTTTGGAAAGTTTGTCCTGGCCCTTTTGATTCAAATCGGCGGTATCGGAATCGTAACTATTGCCATCTATGTTTTGGTAATATTGGGAATCAAAATTGGCGTCACCGAGCGATATGTTATCAAGGAAGCGCTTAATCAGCATTCCATATCAGGAATGATCAAACTGGTCCGTTCCATCGTTTTTACAACACTGATAATCGAATTTTTTGGAATGGCAATCAATTTTATTGTCCTGATTCAGGATTTTGAATTTTTGAAAGCCTTGGGGCTATCGGCATTTCACGCGATATCTTCATTTAACAATGCCGGTTTCGATCTGTTTGGTAATACAAGCCTTCAGGCATACAGCACGAACATTCTCTTAAACATCAACACCATGGTGATGATCGTGATTGGCGGTATCGGTTTTATCGTTATCCAAGACGTTTTGAAGAAAAGACGCTGGAAAAATTTGAGCATGTACTCGAAAATTGTCATAAAAACATCTATTTTTTTGATTGTTGTCGGTACATTATTTATCAAATTGTTCCAATATCAAGAAGCCACCTGGCTCCAAGCCGCTTTCCAAAGCATAACGACAAGAACCGCTGGTTTCTCGACTTTAGATATTAATCTCTTTTCATACTCAACCTTGGCGGTGATCATGGTATTTATGTTTATCGGTGCCTCACCTAACTCCACCGGCGGTGGTATCAAAACAACCACTTTCTATGTCATCGTGCGTTCGACAATTAGCTTTCTGCAAGGAAAGCCTACAATCATCCGTAACAGGAGAATCGATGACGACAACAGATCAAAAGCATTCACACTTGTGCTTTTGGCAATGGCTTCCATCTTTGTTATCTTCATAACCGTGTCAAGAATAGAAATAAAAAATACATCCTACGACATGTCGATGGTCAAGGTTTTGTTTGAAACGATATCGGCATTTGGTACTGTCGGTCTTTCAATGGGGGTCACGCCATTTCTAATGCCAACTTCCAAATTGCTTCTCACGCTGCTTATGTTTTTAGGCAGGTTAGGTCCGATAACCATATTTGGTATCCTGAACAAAAACTGGGGACACCCTTATGTCTCAAGCGTTGAATATGCATCCGAAAAAATATTGGTTGGATAAAATAAGACTTGCAGAGAAATAATGTATACCCTATGTAAAGGACTTATTAAAAAAAGACTTTAAGTAATTGAATCTTTTAAGTAAGATGGTTGTTCTCTTTGAGAGCGACCATCTTTTTTATGTTTATTTCTTAACATATCACCAT
>Ga0268276_1003067_pt1 | contig 13383 bp, 14 predicted proteins | sample saktaG_4_FD_190145 | JGI IMG/M metagenome (GOLD analysis project Ga0268276, IMG submission 190145) | Saline water microbial communities from Sakinaw Lake, British Columbia, Canada - sak_2010_1_5_45m | ecosystem: Environmental > Aquatic > Non-marine Saline and Alkaline > Saline ...
TACTCGACCCGAAATTTATTAAAACCGTCTGGATTCCTTGCCATAGTGGTATTTCCGACGAAGTATTTAGTGACATCACCGATTTAGTTTTAAAAAGTTTTAAAAAATAAAGATATGCCAGATAACGTTTTATTTAAAGAAGAAAACGAAAAATTGTTTTGGGAGCAGCTGAATAAATTGATTGACAGCAAAAATTTAAGTTCAAGATATTTAAAACTAAACATAGAATATAATTTGGCTTTTCTGGAAAATCTTTATGGCGACAAGAGTTTTATCTATTTGGAAAATAACAAACCGCTGGCGTATGCTTTTTTACCGACTGAAAAAGATGGAAAGAATTTATCCATAAGTTTTAAGGGTGGATATGTTGACGCGCCGATATTTTTTGGGAAAAAAATTAGAGAAAAAGTATTTGCGATTATTGACAAAATAGCGGAAGAAAATAAAATTTCAAAAATTAAATTCGCGATTGATGTTTTGTCCGACGAGAATTATAACTATTTAATAGAACATGGCTATATCGGTTCGTCAATTTTAACTTATATTTTTGATTTAACCAAAGAAGACCCGTTAAAATCATGCAGAAGAAATCATCAAAGAAATATTAAAAAAATTAAAGATAATACAGATTTTTCTGTATTTTATATTAATAAAGACAATCCATCCCATGAAATTCACGAGGAATATAGAATATTGCACCATAAATGTTCTGGTAGAATAACTAGGTCAAAGAAGACATTTGATATACAATATGAAAAATTAAAACAAGGAAATGCAGCACTTTTTGGTTTAAGACGTAAAGATAAAAATATTGCTTTTCTTTATTTTGAATATAACGCAGATAAGGCCATTTCTGCATCTGCGGCCGATGATCCGGATTACGACAAATTGCCGCTTTATCACATTCTGTATTATTCGGGAATGGAATATTTAAAAAAAATAGGTATTCGCTACATTGACACTAGTCAGCCGTCTTGTCCGTCTTCACAATTTGATTATTATATAGATAAAAAACAGGCTAATATAGCTTTATTTAAAAGAGGTTTTGGCGGGTATTTCAAGGAGAATTTTAGGGGAATAAAATATTTTTCAGAAGAGGCTTTTAAAAATGACGCGAAAAATTTTATTGATAATTATTCAAAATTATTTTATGAAAAAATTTAATAAAAGCCAGGAGCTATTTAAGAAAGTAAGCAAAAATATCCCGCTGGCTTCCCAGACTTTTTCTAAAAGCTATCTGCAGTATATAAAAGGCCAGGCGCCGTTATTTATAACTCGCGCAAAGGGCTGCCGGGTTTGGGATGTTGACGGAAACGAGTATATTGATTTTATAAATGGGCTTTTGCCGGTCATCTTGGGCTACCAATATCCGGCGGTTGACATGGCCATCAGACAGCAGCTTGAAAAAGGCATAATTTTTTCCCTTCCTTCTCTTTTGGAGAACAAATTAGCGGAATTATTGATAAAGCACATTCCGTGCGCGGAAATGGCGCGTTTCGGAAAAAACGGATCTGATGTTACGACCGGGGCTATAAGATTGGCGCGGGCTGTAACCGGACGCGACCATGTCGCCGTCTGCGGTTATCATGGCTGGCATGATTGGTATATCGGATCAACCACTAAAAATTTGGGGGTGCCGGAAAGCACGCAAAAATTGACCCATAAATTTGTCTACAACGACATTAAATCTTTGGAAAAAATTTTTGAAGATAACAAAAATAAAGTAGCCGCCGTGATAATGGAGCCAATGAATTATGTTGAACCTAAAGATGATTTTTTGCAAAAAATAAAAATTTTGGCCCATAAACATGGCGCTTTGCTAATTTTTGATGAAATTATTACTGGTTTTAGATATAATTTAGGCGGGGCGCAAAAATTGTTCGGCGTTACTCCGGATTTAGCAACTTTCGGAAAGTCAATGGCTAATGGCATGCCAATTTCGGCTTTGGTAGGCAAGAGAAAATACATAAAGAAAATTAATGATATTTTTTATTCTTTCACTTTTGGCGGTGAAACTTTGTCTCTAGCCGCGGCCATAGCTACGATCAAAGAGCTTGAGAAAAAAAAAGCGATTGACTATATCTGGAAATTGGGTAAATATTTGCAAGACAATACTAATAAATTATTAGAGAAGAACGGTTTGGCGGGAATAATAAAAGTTCAGGGAAAACCCTGCTGGCAAGTTTTTATTATAAAACCAACGGAAAAATTTTCTGATTTTGAAATGAAAAGCTTTATCCAGCAAGAGCTATTGCAGGCAGGATTTTTGTGGTACGGCTCTCATAATATGAGTTTCAGTCATACCAAAAAAGATGTTGACACTTTATTGGTTACCTATAGCAGAATTTTTAAGGAGTTAAAAGAATTAATTGATAGCGGCAAACTGAAAGGAAAATTAAAAGGCGAGCCGATCACTAATATTTTTAAGGTGAGATAAGTATGGATAAAAAGATGGCCATAGTGATTTTAGGCGGTGGTTTGATAAAAGATAAAAAGGGACAGTGGCGAACAACCAATTTTAACGAAAAAGGTGATAAATTTGGTATTTTAGGTGATAGGTTAAGAGTGGAGGCAGGGAATTATTTATATAAAGATAATCCAGAGAGTTTAATCATTGCTTCTGGTGGTAAGGGGCAACTCAAAGGTGTCAAAGGTGCCCCTAATTTATCAAAAATAATAAAAAAGGAATTAATCGAATTGGAAGTAGAAGAGAAAAGGATTATTGAAGAAAACAAATCGGGGAATACTTGGCAGCAGTTACAGGAACTTAAGAAAATCATTATAAAAAAAAGATTGTTATTAGTAATAATTATTTCTAATAAGTATCATTTCCTTCGAGTAAAGGTCATGATTGAACAAGATAGAGAGTTAAAAAGAATGTTAGATTGCTCGCGAATAAAACTGAAAATAGCCGAAGAGATTTTAATAAAGCATGAGCCGCGGAAGTGGCAAGAAATTATTGAAACTGCCTATAAGAGCAAGGCTATGAAAAAAAGGATTGCTAGAGAAAAAAAAGGTATTAGGCAGATAAAAAATGAGATTTACAAATTTAGATAAATATTAAATATGATTAAGCCGATAATTATAGAAACTCCAAGAGGCAAAAGAAAAATTGGGCCAGGTCAGCCAGTCTTTATTGTGGCCGAGATGTCTTGTAATCATTTACAATCTTATAAACGAGCTTTAAAAATCATTGATGCTGCGGCAGCGGCAGGAGTTGACGCTGTTAAATTGCAAACATATACCCCCGATACTCATACTATTGATTCAGATAAAGAGTATTTTCAGGTTAAGGTGAATAAAGCTTGGGCAGGCCAAACATTATATCAGCTATATCAAAAAACTTACACTCCATGGAAGTGGCAGCCAAAATTAAAAAAGTTTGCCGAATCAAAAGGCATGTTACTTTTCTCCGCTCCTTCTGATATAGCCTCGGTTAATTTTTTAAAAAAAATTAATATAGAATTATATAAAGTTACCTCTTTTGAATTAGTAGACACGTTTCTTTTAAGAAAAATTGCTCAAACCAAAAAACCAGTTATTGTGTCGCGGGGCATGGCTTCAATGGAAGAAATTAAACTAGCCATAAAAATTTTAAGAGAGAACGGAACTCCTCAAATTGCCGTATTACATTGTGTCAGCTCTTATCCGGCGAAACCGGAGCAAATGAATTTATCTACTATTCCCGATATTGCCAAAAAATTTAAAGTTGTATCCGGATTATCCGATCATACTTTAGGAATTACTGTACCAATAGTATCAGTCGCTTTAGGGGCATGTATTATAGAAAAGCATTTTACTTTATCTCGAGGTGATGGTGGCCAGGATTCAGCTTTTTCAATAGAGCCGAAGGAAATGAAGCAATTAGTTAAAGCTGTTAGAGAGGCGGAAAAAGCAATTGGTAAACCGCATTATAGTGCCGAAGACAAAGAAGCAGAAAATGTTATTTTTAGAAGATCTTTATTTGTCATTAAGGATATCAAGAAAGGTGATGAGTTTACAGAAAAAAATATACGCTCTATAAGACCTGGTCAAGGGTTGGCGCCGAAATATTTGGATGTTATTTTAGGTAAAAAGGCTATTAAAAATATTGAGCGCGGCACTCCTCTAAGTTGGAATTTAATTAATAGAAAATAGTATTATGGCAGAGCAAATAGGACAATTAGAGGCTTTTAATGTGCGCGAAGTTAACCGCGAGGACTCAAAAAAAATTTGGGAAATTAGAAATCATCCTTTAGCGCGAAAGAATTTTAATAACCCAGAAGAAATACCATGGAAGAATCACGAATCATGGTTTGAGAAAAAGTATTTTAGCAGAGCAGATAATCATTGTTTTGTGCTGTTAAATGGAGAAGAAAAAATAGTGGGTTATTGCCGTTTTGATTTTGACGAAGAAAAGAATATGTATGTTGTTTCTATTGCTATTAATCATAATAATCAAGGGAAAGGGCTAGGTAATTACTTATTAAGCGAGTCTTTACAAAGATTTGCTAGCAAAAAAGATATTTTAGCAGAAATTAGGAAAGGTAATATTTATTCTATAAGGGTTTTTCAGAAAAATAATTTTAGAATATATAAGGAGGATGCCCGAAACTATTATTTAAAATATGGGTCAAAAGAAAAATTTAAAAAAGAATAATAATATAAAAAATATTTTGATTACATGCGGCGGAGGCAGCGCTTCTATTTATTTTGCTAATAAGCTTAAAAGAAAATATAATATTTTTTTAGTAGATGCGAGCGATCAGAACGTTGCCTCTCAATTAAGTTTTTCTTTTTGTAAAATTCCTTTTGGCAACGCTCCTGATTTTTTAAAAAAAATTGATAAGCTAATTAAGAAATGGAAAATTGATTGTATTGTCCCAGGTGCAGACGAAGAACTATTGCCGATTAGTAGTTATTGCCAGAAAAATCCGTGTTTAAAAGCGGTAATTCCATCTTATGATTTTATAAAACTATGTTTGAACAAAAAAAATCTAACAAAAAAATTAGAAAGATTAGCTATTTCTTACTTGCCGCCTTTTATGAGTTTGAGGAAGGTAAAATATCCGGCTATAGTTAAGCCTATATATGGCAGAGGTTCTAAAGAAGTTCATATAGTAAAAAATGGGTCAGAGTTGCAGGGTTATATTAAGCTTTATAGAAAAAAATTTTCAGATGTATTAGTGCAAAAATATATTAACGGAGAAGAATATACGGTTTCGGTTATTGTCAATAATATTAATAAATTAATAAAAATTGTGCCCAAAAAAGTAATTTTAAAGCGAGGAATTACCAAGGCTGCTGTTACCCGGAAAAATAATATTATTGATGAAGCGTGTAAAAAAATAGTTGAGTTATTAAATCCGTCTGGTCCCTTTAATGTGCAATTAAAATTATTTAAAGGTAGAATTTATATTTTTGAGATCAACCCAAGGCTTTCAACCACCTCTGTTTTAACCGATAAGGCGTTTGGTAATGAAATAGAACTATATTTAAAATATTATGACCAAAATCATATTTCTAACTTACCAAAACTAAAAAATAATGTTTTTTTATATAGATATGAAGAAAATATTTTCCGATAAAAAAATATTAATATTAGGAGCTACTGGCTTAATAGGAGGAGCTTTAATGGATAGATTGCAAAGTTTGAATGCTGATGTTTCGGGTACGACATCAAAGAAAAAAAAAGAGGCAGATAATTATTTAGAGCTCGATGTTTTAAATTTAGAGAGTGTCAATAAATTTCCCTGGGAGAGATATAATATTATTGTTGATTGTATAGGAAATATTGATTATCAGAATACATTGTCAGTCTTGCAGAAAAATATTTTAATTAACACTCGTGCGCCGTTAAAAATTCTTGCTAGACTGAGTGCTCGACAAAAATATTTTTATTGCTCCAGCTATGTGGTGTTATTATCAGAAAATCAACACAATTCTTATTCGCTTTCTAAACTTTTTTTAGAAAGAAGCATTTCATTGGTTCCTAACATTAAGCCTTCGGTGACAATTTTGCGAATCCCGGGTGTTTTCTCCGAGCAGCGTAAAAACGGCTTGATTTATTTAATTAAGCAGCATTTTTATGAAAAGAAAAAATTAGAACTTGATTTTACTGCAAATAAATGGCACATCATATATTTACCAAGACTTGCGGAAATTATTGTTAATTTATTAATTAGAGATTGTCCGGAAAAGGTGAATTTGGGGTATGCCACGGAGATTAGCATAGAAAAAATTATTTCTATAGCAAAAAATTTGTTTGGCTATTCAATTCCTATAAATTTTAAGCAAAAATCTAGCGATCATTTTGTTCCCGACTTAAGTACGCAAAGCAGGTATTTGAATATTACTGAGCGGGATTTTAAATTAGATTTAATAAAGTATTTCAAAAGTTAAAGTTTATGAATTATATTATTGGTGATATTCATGCTAATATAAAAGAGTTAAAAAGCCTTTTAGATATAGTAAAATTTAAAAAAGATGATAGATTGATTTTTATTGGCGACTACATTGATAAGAATGTTTATACTAAAGAAACAATTGAATTATTATTATTTCTAATTAAAAATTATAGTTGTATTTTAATTAAGGGAAATCATGATTTTGTCTGGGATAGATATTTAAATTTTCAAGAATTTTTTCGTCAAGATTTCTTGCTAACCCATGGTTCGGTTGAGGCTTTAAGACAATTTTCGCCTGAACCAGAAGATTTAATTAAGAATAACCGTACAGAATTAATTAGAAAATATCTTAGGCCGTATTTGGCTTTAATTCCCCAGATGGTTGATTATTATATAACTGATAATTATTTAGCTACTCATGCTGGCTTGGAGAAACATCAAATTTTGCAGAGAAATTTAAAATTTACTGAAGCAAATTATTTTTTGAGAGGAGATAAGCTTAATTATGATAAAAAATATTTAAATAAGTATACTATTATTGCCGGACATACCCACCTTGGTATTAAACCTTTAATAAGGGAAGGTTACATAAATATTGATTTAGGGGCCGGATATGGAAGATATTTAGGCGCATTGTGTGTTGAGAAAAAAATAGTAATCCGATCTGATAATAAAATTTTTAAATTATAATTATGACCGAACAATTATTATTAAAAAAAATTCCATTTGATGTCGGAGCCTATAATCAAAAAATAGACGCCAGGATACCAAGACATCTTAGTTTTACTTGCATTTATGACAAAAAAAGTGGCCGAGTTAAACAAATTGATAATCCTCAAATTAGGCGAGCTCTTAATACAGCTTATAGAGTCGGATGTTATGGTTCAACACCGCTAGGAGAAGGGACTTTCGGCCAGCAGTGGGCGGATGATATTTTTTCCGCCATTATGAAAGCTACAGAAAATAACGATTTAAAAGATATTTCTTTTTTAGAGATCGGTTGCGCTAACGGATATTTGTGTTACCTATTAAAAAAAAGGAGGGCTAAAAGAGTTTTGGGTATAGAGCCGGGCGATAAAGCGTTAGTTGGAAGAAGAAAATTTAAAATCAATATTATACGCGATTTTTTCCCCTCAAAGAAGGTAAAGGAAAAACAGGATTTTATTTTTTCCCATAATGTTTTAGAGCACATTGAGGATTTATTAGATTTTTTAGAAAATATTTATAATCTCTTAAACTACGGAGGGACGGTTTTTGTGGCTGTACCAGATTGCAAAAGAAAAATGGAGCTTGGAGATATTTCTATTTTATCCCACGAGCATTATAATTATTTTACCGCCGATTCTTTAAGATTTATTCTGGGAAAAGTCGGTTTTAGTAAAATAAAAACAATACCAGCTAGATACAATTCAGCTATTTATATGTATGGCAAGAAATTAAAGAAAATTAAAGAAAAGAACGTAGTTAAAATTAATAATCAGAAATCTGCCAGTCTTTTTTCTAAATTTAAAAAAGTTTTACATAAAAATATTAAAGTCTTACAAGGAATAATTGATGAAAATAAAGATAAAAAAATAGGTTTTTATGGATGTACTAGCCCATTGTTTGGTGTGTTGAAATTTTATCAACGTTTTAGGTTATTTGATGGCGACAGAGAGAAGCATGGAAAATATTACTCCGGATTAAATGGAAAAATTGAAAATCCAGAAAATTTGCTTAAATCACCAGTTGATATATTATTTATTACTCCAATAGATCACGACAAAACAATAAGAAAGTATTTAAAAAAAATTGGAGTATCTAAAAAAATACGTATAGTTTCCTTAAAAGATATTTATTATTTAAACTCAAAAAATATATGAAAAATAAAATTTTAGTAGTTGCCGCTCACCCCGATGATGAAGTTTTGGGGGTAGGTGGTACAATTATAAAGCACATAAAAAATGGCGATCAGGTCAGCATTTTGATTTTGGGAGACGGAGAAACCTCTCGTGGGAACAAAGCCGATGTTAGAAAAAAAGCTGAATTGGCTAAAAAAGTTTCCAAAGAGCTGGGCGCGAAAGAATTGTTTTTGGAGAATTTACCCGATAATAAGTTTGATTCCGTGTCGCTTCTGGAAATTGTTAAGAAAATAGAATCTGTTATTGGAAAAGTGAAGCCGCGGGTGATCTACACGCATTATTCTTGCGATCTAAATATTGACCATAGATTAACTTTCCAGGCCACATTGACGGCGGTGCGGCCCCAACCAAACTATGGCGTAAAGAAAATTTATGCCTTTGAGACCCCTTCTTCTACGGAGTGGCAGATAAAGGATAAGTCAAATGTTTTTTGTCCTAACTTCTATAATGATATATCGAAATATCTGGAGAAAAAGATCGAACTAATGAAAGTATATAGGGACGAATTAAGGGGGTTTCCTCATCCGCGTTCAGCCGAGGGGCTTAGGATTTTAGCCGGTTTTAGGGGAATGGAAATCGGCTTGAGAGCCGCGGAAGCTTTTCAGCTAATAAGAGAAATAAACGATTAAGTGATATAAAATGGGAGACAAAAATTTACCAATATTGATTGTGGGCTTTGGCTCGATAGGGAAAAGGCATTATCAGAATCTGAAGATGCTTAGTTTTGATAATGTTTCGGTATTTGATAATGATCCAGGGGCTTTTGGAGATACAGACGTAAAGAGATTGTCGGAATTTGACATCAATCAAGCCAATAACTTTCAGATTGTATTTATTTGCAGCCCGAGCAATTTTCATTTTGAACAGGCAATGATCGCCGCGAAAGCTGGCTGCCATCTTTTTATAGAAAAACCCGTATCTAGCAAGCTGGACGGACTTGAAGATTTGGATGCTATTTGTCAGAAAAAAAATCTTATTACTATGGTTGGTTGCAACATGCGCTTTAATCCCTGTTTGGTTTTTATTAAAAAATATTTGCAAGAGAAGAAGCTCGGTAATGTCTATAGTTTTAATCATCATTTTGGTTATTATTTGCCCTTTTGGCGGCCTGGCCAGGATTATTCAAAAAATTATGCCGCCAAAAAAGAAAGAGGCGGAGGAATAATTTTGGACGATATCCACGAGTTTGACCTACTTTTTTGGCTTAATGACTTTAAGCCAGTTGTCAAAAATTATCTTGTTTTTTCCAAGATCAGTGATTTGACAATTGAAACAGAAGATCAGGCGGCCGCTATTTTTCTATTTGAGGACAACATCCTCGGAATAGTCAGCTGTAATTATTTGGAAAAAAGTTATTCGCGGGGATGCAAAATAATCGGACAAAATGGTGTTTTGGAGTGGGACTTCAAAGAAAATAAGGTTTGCTTGCTTTCTGAAAAAGATCGGGAAGTTATTTTTGACGGAGGCGAACTGGATATAAACGAGATGTATCTAAAGGAACTTGGATATTTTTTGGGTTGTGTCGGCAGAGGCGAAGGAACTTTTAATGACGCGAACAGAGCTACCTTTTTACTTAAATATATAATTTAACGCTATGCCAAAAAATATTTGTATAATTCAAGTCCGTTTGGGTTCCATCCGTTTGCCAGGAAAGGTGCTGAAAAAGATAGGAGATAAATGCTTGCTGGAATATGAAATAGACAGGGTAAAACAAGCTAAAAAAATAGATAAAATTGTTATTGCCACTACGCTATCTCCCGAAGATGAAAAAATTGAGGAGTTATGCGATAGAGTTGGCGTGGATTGTTTTCGCGGTTCCGAGAATGATGTTTTAGGTCGTTATTTTCAATGTGCGCAGAAATATTCGGAATACGAAAACATTATCAGAATTACCGGAGATTGTCCCTTGATTGATCCAGCGGTAATAGATCAAATCGTTGAAATTTTTGAAAAAAATAATTGTGATTATGCTAGCAATGTTGAAGTGGAGACATTCCCGGACGGGATGGATGCGGAAGTTTTTAAAAAATCAACTCTTGGCGAAGCGGCGGAGAAAGCTAAACTTGCTTCTGAGCGCGAGCACGTGACGCCATATATAAGAAAAAATGCCAAGCTAAAAATGAACTTGACCAGTGAAGTTGATTTTTCCGAGTTTCGTTTAACGGTGGACAATCAGGAAGATTTTGAGGTTATTGATTTTTTAATAAAAACTATTGGTCCAGAGAAAGGATATAAAGATTATGTTTCGGTTTTGGTTAAACATCCGGAAATTAGGCAAAAAAATTTACAGATTAAGCGAAATGAAGGATATATTAAATCTCTTAAAGAAGACAAAATTTTATGAAAGAACAAGATATTAGACCTCAAGATTTAGAGAAAAAATGTGATGAGCTGCGCCTTGAAGACATTAAGGTATTTTTTGCTGACCAAAAGAAATTTAAAAAAGTAAACTGCCCGGCCTGTGATTCAAATAATTATCAGCTGGAATTTAAGAAAAATATTTTTCAGTTTTGTAGATGTAAAAAATGCTGGACGTTATTTATCAACCCTCGTCCCAGTCAACAGCAATTATCTAATTTTTATAGCCAGAGCAAAAGCATCGCTTTTTGGAGCGAGCATATTTTTCCGAAATCGGAGAAAGCGAGAATAAAGAATATTTTTATTCCTAGGACGAAATTAGTAGCCGACATTTTGAAAAAATATTACGGTTTGCCGATAAGAACTTTAATTGAGGTTGGTTCAGGGGATGGATTTTTTTTGCGTTTAGCCCGCGATTTTAAGATAGCAAAAAAGATTTTAGCTATTGAGCCGTCAAAAAAAGCGGCTGAAAAATGCCGAGCGGCCGGATTTGAGGTTTTGGAAAAAATGGTTGAGGATGTTGAATTAGAAATTAAGGCCGATGCTGTTGTTAGCTTTGAGCTGATTGAACATTTATTCAGTCCGCGTGATTTTATCAAGGGGTGCAGAAAAATATTAAAAAATAAGGGGATTTTCATTTTGTCTACGCCAAATATTGAAGGATTTGATTTAACTGTTTTAGGGGTATTGTCGGATAATATTGCGGGTCCGAGTCACTTGAACTATTTTCATCTAGATTCAATTAAAAAATTATTGAGCGACGAAGGCTTCGAAGTTTTGGATATTTTAACTTTGGGCGAATTGGATGTAGATATCGTAAAAAATAAAATCGACTCCGGTTTGTTGGATTGCAAAAAATTGCCATTCTTGGGCCGGCTAATAAGAGATAATCGGAACGATTTTAACGGACGGTTGCAAAAATTTTTACAGGGCAACAGATCAAGTTCCAATATGCTGGTTGTCGCCAGAAAAAAATCTTAAATTAGCAATTTAATTAATAATGATAAAAATTTAAACATGAATGAATTAACAGGCAAAAGAATATTAATTTTTCAGCAACGTGGATGGGCAATAAATATTGGTCATTTTTTAGCTAAAAAACTACAGGCAGAAGGATGTAAATTAGCCGCTTTAACGTTAAAAAGAACTACCCACGATTTTATTTTAAACCAGAAAGAAGTTGAGTATGATTTAATTATAAATAATGATGAAATAATGAGCCGGCCTAAAGATTATCTGCAGGGTGATAAGTATTCCTTAAAAGAGATATGTGATGCCTTGGGCATAGATACTATTTGGCCAATCATTATGACCCTAAGAAATCATGTAAAAAGCTACAAAGACAAATATTATTATGGCTTTAAGCAAAATGTACCAGATGAAGAAATCATAGATTTTGTTATGGCAGTTTATAAATACATGAAAATTTTTTTTGATGAATTTAAACCAGATATAATTATTTTGCCAAATTTTGTGTCACTTCCCCATATAATGTTTAATCTATATGCTAAAAAATTAAATATTCCGATATTTTCCGTTACGGACAGTAAAATAAGAAATTATTATATATTTGTATATAATTATAATGATGACGAGGGTCCATTTTATGATAGAGTCGATGAACTTAATTCTGGAAAAGCAGAAACCGGCAACAGAAAGATAGCTCAAAAGTATATTAGAGAGTTTAGGGAAAAATTTAAAGAACCCGATTATATGGACGGTAGCAAAATCAATAATATTTCAATATTAAAAAAAATAAAAAAAGAACTTTCTCCTTATAAACAGGTATTACGCTGGTATATTAAGGGGCCGTCGAAAAATGTTTTAGAAAGTACAGGAATAACAATAGATTACAAGCCGCCAAGAATTATTCTAAGAGATCATTATTGTGATAAATTTTATAGGCGGTTCATGAAAAAATTTAACTATTATCCCTTCAAAAAGATAGAAAAATTTGTTTATTTTCCTTTTCAATTCCAGCCAGAGATGAGCATGGATGTAGCTGCACCTTTTTTTAATAATCAGATAGAGACAGCTAGACAAGTAGCTATGTCCTTGCCTAATGATTATACTTTGGTGGTAAAAGAGCACCCAGCAATGGTTGGGCTTAGACCACCTTCATATATAGAGAAGGTGGCTAGGACGCTTAACGTTAAACTAATTGATTATAGGATTTCTAGTGAAGAAGTTTTGAAAAAGGCCGATTTGGTAATTTCTCCAAATGGGACAATCATTGCTGAAGCCGCTTTTTTAAAAAAACCGGTTATTCAATTGGGGAATTTAGGGACTACTTTAAAATTACCTAATGTTTTTAAACATACTGACATAACCACCTTAGCTGTTAAAATAAAAGAAATTTTAGAAATAGATTTGAATACTGCAGAATATGAGCGTCAGTTGGAAAATTTTGTGGCGGCTGTTTATGATACAGGATTTGATTTTAAGTATCAAACCGTGTGGGCAAAGGGAACTGGAGATAATATGGAAAATATTTGGGCGATTTATAAGAAGGAAATAGAGAATAGTTTATAATGAAATTATGATTTTAGTCAAAAAATTTTTAAATAAATGAAAAATAAAGAAAATAATATTTTAAATATCGGTTGGGTAGGGCAAGGAGATTTCGGGGACGAAGTTATGGCCTATGTTTTAAGAAAATATTTAAGCGGCTTGGGATTTGATAAAATAACCTACTATCAACATGGAAAATATCCGGCTTACCGCGCTGAAAACGATCT
>Ga0268276_1003068_pt1 | contig 13381 bp, 9 predicted proteins | sample saktaG_4_FD_190145 | JGI IMG/M metagenome (GOLD analysis project Ga0268276, IMG submission 190145) | Saline water microbial communities from Sakinaw Lake, British Columbia, Canada - sak_2010_1_5_45m | ecosystem: Environmental > Aquatic > Non-marine Saline and Alkaline > Saline ...
GTATTGTCGGTTCTGCAATAGAGGAGTTGGGGATAAATGCGGTACTTCCAAATACCTCTTCTAGAGCAATCACCAGTGCGGCAGGAACCTCGGATGATATTGAAATCCTTACTGGAATTGAATTCACAACACAACAATTAAAAAAAATTATCAAAAAAATCGGGGCTTGTTTTGTCTGGAATGGCATCTTGGGCCTTGCTCCTGCCGATGACAAGATCATCCAGGTGGAGAGACTAATTAATTTAGAATCACATGAACAATTAGTCGCTAGTATCTTGGCTAAAAAAATTGCAATGGGAACAACACATGTTGTAATGGAAATTCCTTATGGAAGTACGGCAAAATTCACAAAAAAGAATGCACAACATATAAAATATCTAATGAACAAAATTTCTTCAAGATTTAACCTAAAAATAAAATGTCTATTGACTGATGGCTCACAGCCAATAGGGAATGGAATTGGCCCTTGTTTAGAGATGCGGGATATTATCTCTGTTTTAAGAAGAACAGAGAGTAGACCCTTGGATTTAGAAGAAAGATCCTTGCTTTTATCTACAGAGCTCTTAAGTTTTGTCGTTCCAATAAAACAAGCGACAGAATTATGCAAAATGCTATTAAACTCGGGAAAAGCTTATGAAAAATTCAAGGAAATAATTCTCACTCAGGGCGGAAGCGATAATGAAAATGACATTTCAAGGAAGCTTGAATTAGGAAGATTCCATGAAACAATAAAATCCAATAAAAGCGGGAAAATAACTGAGATAGACAATAAAAAAGTAGCTTATATCTCAAGATTATTGGGATGCCCTGCAGATAAGGCTGCTGGAGTCTACCTCCATGCCCATGTTGGCACTTTTATTGATGAAAAAGACAATCTATTTACATTGTATGCTGAAACCAAAGACAAATTAGATTATACAAAAAAATCGCTGAAGAAATTTTTCCCAATGAAGATAGAATAAATTTCTTAAAGTTTTTTGATAGGTTCTGATGTAAGATACTAAAATGAAAAGAGAAGAAAAATTGACAACAAAGGTTTACACTAAGAATGTGTTAAAAGAATGGAAAAGATTAGTCAAAAACCCTTATCACCGGTTGGAGTTTGAAACAACTCTTCATTTTTTAAAAAAATATTTACCTAAAAAAGCATTAATTCTAGATGCCGGTGGTGGACCAGGAAGATATACTATCGAACTAGCTAAACGAGGGTATGATGTTACTCTTCTAGACTTTGTTCCAGCAAATCTGCAATTTGCTTTAAAGAAAATAAGAAAAGCTAAGGTTCAAAAGAGGATTAAAGGAGTAGTTGAAGGTTCAATAACAAATCTCTCAATGTTTAAAGATAATACTTTTGATGCTGTTATCTGCCTGGGTGGACCTTTATCACATGTTCATCCTGAATCTGAGAGAGAAAAAGCGATTTCGGAATTAATTAGAGTAACTAAAAAAAATGCTCCAATTTTTGTTTCAGTAATGGCTAAATTCGTAACACTGATGAGGGGACCGGGAAATTATGCTCATGAAATAAAAATGACAAAACATTTTAAGAAATTCGCTTTTGAAGGAGACGATTATCATTTTTGGAAAGGACAAGCTTTTTGCCATTTTTTTGTGTTAGATGAGTTTAAAAAATTGTTTGATAATAAAAAAGTAAAAGTCTTGGAAATTGTGGGATTAGAAGGGATTTCAAGTCCAGACCAGAAAGGAACAAATAAGTTATATAAAGATAAAAAATCTTGGAAAAACTGGATGGAGGTACATTATAAATTATGTACACATCCAACAGTTGTTGACACAAGTCAACATATGATGATAATTGTGAGGAAATGTTAAGATGAAAAATTTTTATCCAACAAAAGAACATGAATTTGCTGCAAAAAAATTTGTTGAAATTTTTTCTAAAGACTCTAGAGTGATGTCTATACTTTTAGTTTGTTCTTGTGCAAGAGGTAAAGCCTGCAAAGATTCATGTTTAGATTTAGCTATTTTTATAAAGAATAACAAAGATTATGATAAAATTGAAGAGAAATTTGAAAAACTAAGTAAGTCAATTAAAGAATTTCAAAATTTGAAAAAAGTTGGTAAATATAGTGAAATTCATCTTCAATTAAATACAGATAAAATTATCCCAAATAAAAGGGATTGGACTTCTTGGCCAGATGATTTTGAATTAAGACTCGGAAATACTTTTGTTTACAGTGTTGTTTTGTTTGATAGAAATAAATCTTTTGAGAGATTGGGGAAAAAATATTTGCCCTATTATCCAGAAAAATTAAGAAAGGAAAGATTGAAAGATGTAAAAAAATATCTCTATAATAATCTTGATCATATTACGCTTTATGTTAAAAGAGAACTATACTTTCCTTCATTTGATAGATTATATAAGGCAAGTAAGGAATTTATGCAAGCGCTATTTATCAAAAAAAGAATTTATCCTGTTGCTTATGACAAATGGGTAAAAGAACAGTTTGTTGAAATATTGAAAATGCCTGATTTATACAAAGAATTTGTGGATATACTCCAAATAAAGAACTTTGAGAGTGATGAAATATATAAAAAAGCTGAAAAACTAAGAAGATTAGCTAAAACATACTTATGAAAAAATTCAATTTTTCAAAGATAATTGAAAGAATAGAATTCTCTGAAGAACAACTCTCGGGTATACATCAAGATTTCTTAGAAGTCCAGGGAAAATTAAAGAAAGGCATTGGAAACAAGGATATCAGAATTTTTATTGGCGGCAGTTATGCAAAAGGAACTATGTTGAACAAGGAGAAGATAGATATTGATATTTTCGTGATTTTTCCAGAAGACAATGGAGATTTGTCTGAACAATTGAAAAAAATATTATCTAGGGCAGGTTTTAAATTTGTCACAGTACATGGTTCGAGAGATTATTTCCAAGTTAATATCAAAGGAATTACTTATGAGATTGTTCCTATTTTTAAGATTTCTAAAGCAGAACAATCCAAGAATATAACCGACATAAGTCCATTGCATGTTAAATGGCTCTTGAAAAAAATAAAAACTGAGAAAAAACTTGCTAGAGAGATTATGTTAGCTAAAGCCTTCTGTTATGCCCAGAATTGTTATGGTGCAGAATCTTATATCTCGGGCTTTTCAGGATATGCTCTTGAAGTACTAACTTGTTATTATGGCTCGTTCTTGAATTTCTTGAAAAATTCAAACAAATGGAAAACAAATAAGAAAATCGTGATTGACCCTGAAAAATACTATAAAAATGAAAATGAGATTATTCAAGAGATAAACAAATCTAAACAAGAAGGTCCATTTATCTTGATTGATCCTGTTCAGAAGGAGAGGAATGTCTGCGCTGCCTTGAATAAGAAAACACTTGAGGAATTCATCAAAAGTGCCAGACAATTCTTAAAAAACCCTTCTGAAAAGTTCTTTGTTAAAAGGGGATTAGACTCTAAAAAATGGCAAGGTAAAAAAGGATTTTTCTTGATTAAAGCAAAAACTTTGAAAAATAAGACCGATATTGCTGGAGCAAAATTGAAAAAATTCTTTAATTTCTTGATTTATGAAAGTGAAAAACAGGGTTTTAAGATAATCAAAAAAGAAATTGATTTTGATGAAAATAGTCTTGAGGCTAAATTTTATTTTGTTGTCGAACCTTGCAAAGAAATTTTAGTCAAGGGCCCTCCACTGACTATTGACAAAAAATATATCCAAGCTTTTAAGAAGAAATGGCCAAATGCTTTTGAACAAAAAGGAAAGTTATACACCAAAATGTCATGTAAATTCAAGAATTTTGAAGACTTTTTGAAAGATTTAAGAAAAAGTGCCATCCTAAAGCAGATGAAGATAAAGGGTTTTGAAGTTGTCAAATAAGTTTAAGTTTGCGTGGCATCGGGATGTTGTTGTTTATAAATTGTTTTGGTCTTTACACTTACAGATGGCTTACCGGAAGCCAAATCTTTTAAATAACTAATACAAATATCTATGCAGATCTTTTAAATAACCGATATGTTCTCGTTTCAACTCATGAAACTCTTTTTTGTTGAGATTTTTTATCATATCCAAACATTGTTCTGCACCGATAATGATTGGAAGCAGAACATAATCTGCTCCTTCTTTATAAAACTCCAAGGCATCATCGATTTTTTGGGCAGTAACAACGACAAAAATCTTGTCAGATAATTTCTTGAAATGTTTTATAATAAAAAGATTTTCTTCTTTTTTGGGAATTGTTGACAGGACAAGTTTAAGATTTTGTGTTGGCAATTTGCTTAATAATTCATGGCTGTCTGCATCTCCATAAATACACGAGACTTTCTGTTTTGATAATGCTTGGATAATCTCGGGATTATAATCCACCACGAGAATTTTATTTCTGTACTTCTCAAGATTTTTTAAGTATATAGAACCCATCCTATGACAACCGACTAACAAAATTGTTTTTTTGCCAATTCCTACGTTTGTAAACTTTGATTCTTTATGTGTTGGGACTTTTATAAACGAAAATAATTTTGAAAATAATCTTGCCAAAGGCTCACCGGCTTTGATTGTATACTGGGTTATTGCTATTGAAACAACTGCCACAACAACGATTAGATCAAATGCGGTTTGGGAAATTATGCCTATATTTAATGCAGCCAACATTAAGATTAGACTAAATTCACTTACTTGGGCAAATGCAAAACCAACTTGTAATGAAGTTTTTGATTTATAGCCTGAAAGTCTTATAATTACAGCAGTAACCAGGGGCTCAAACAAAATCAAAATAAACAAAACCACTATTAATGGCAATAGCAAGAATCTCGAGAGATTTGTAAGCCACATCCCTATTGCAACAAAAAACATTATTGAGAAAAAGTCTCTCAGAGTTTTTGTTTTTGATTCTATTTCTATTTTGTAGGGCGTGTTAGCTAGCATAATCCCTGCTATGAAAGCGCCTATTGCTATAGAAAGCTGTAAAAAATAAGAGATTGCAACAAATAAGAACAAGAATGCGATGGACATTACTAATAACAGCTCTGAAGAAGATGCTGATTTTTTCATAACTGGCTTGACTGCAAAATTTAATAAGAACGCTAGCCCTACTAAAAGCACAAGTTTGACTACAGACAAGATAATTGAAACTAATGAAAAATCCTTTGTAAGTAAAGCTAACGCGCCTATTGCAACAATGTCTTGGACAAACATTATTCCAATAATAAGACGGGCATGTAGTGTACTTAATTCGTTTTTATCTGAAAATATCTTTGTTATCACCACTGTTGAACTTAAAGCTATGGCTACTCCAAGCCAGATTGATTCTGTTCTTGAAAAAAGAAAAGTCTGGAGTGTGAAAAAACATAAAAGCACTACTGCTGCTACTTGAATTATTCCTACAAGCAAAATAGTGCTTATTCTTCCTTTAAATTTGTTAAGACTCATCTCCAAGCCTGCTGCAAACAATAAAAAAGTTATTCCTATCTCAGCCAAGCCATTAACCAGGGAAGGATCTTTAATCAAACCAAGAACTAAAGGCCCGATTATGATTCCTGCGAGAATATAAGCTAGAATAAATTCCTGTTTCAATAGTTTCGAGATTAAGGCTAGAACAGCTGCTATAATCACAACTAAAGCAATACTTACGAGTATAGAGGGGTTAGCCAGAGGATTTGCTAAGAACAATGAACTCAAAGCATTTCCCAATATGTTCAAAAAACTCATTTTTTAACCTCTTTTTTGTTTTTATGTTCTTTGATCAATTCCAAAATGATTTCGTCAAAAGTGTGTTTTTTGACAAAGTCCAGACTTTCAAGAGCTTCTTTGGTACTTGAGTTTATTCTTATAGTTGTAGACTTTATAGACTTTGTAGACATTGTAGATTTTAACTATTTTTAGTATTTAAATCTTTCTTCTAATGTTCTAATGCCTTTTGAACACTAAAAAGGTTAAACTTTTAAAGTGAAATTAATTTATTCAAAGAGATGAAAAAAAAGGTTTTTGAAGCAAAAGATTCAGAAGAGGTCATTGAATGGCATGCTCTGGATAATAAAAAAACTCTTGAGCTATTGAATACTAACCGAAAGGGACTTAGTAATGAAGAAGCTTCTAAGAGAATTGAACTTTATGGGAAAAATGAACTAAAAGGAACTGACAAAGTAAAACCCTGGTTGATGTTCTTGCAGCAATTTAATTCTTTTTTTATCTATTTGCTTTTGATTGCTATTCTGATTTCAGCTTTCTTAGGACATTGGATTGATTTTTTTGTAATACTTGCGATTATTCTTTTGAATTCATTTATCGGATTTTTTCAGAATTATAGGGCTGAAAAAGCAATTGAAAACTTAAAGAAAAGTCTTGTTCCTAAAGCAAGAGTCTTAAGAAATAATATTATATATGAGATTTCAGCATCTGGAGTTGTTCCAGGGGATATCATACACCTGCAAGAAGGGGATAGGGTTGTTGCTGACATCAGAGTTATTGAAAGCAGGGAATTAAGAGTTAATGAAGCTGTTCTAACAGGAGAAAGCCTGCCAATCAGCAAAATAGCTAATGAAATCAAAGAAGAAACGGTTCTTGCTGAAAGAATAAATATGGTCTATTCTGGGACCAGTGTTGTCCAAGGTTCAGGATATGGTGTTGTTATTGCTACTGGGATGAATACTGAATTTGGAAAAATCGCTTCTATGGTCCAGGAAGTTAAAAGAGAGAAAACACCATTGCAGGAAAAATTAGATTCTTTTGCTAAGAAAATAGGAATTGTTGCTATTATATTATGTCTTCTCATCGCGGTTCTAGGAATTTCACTTGGAATGGATAAACTCCAAATGTTCTTCACTGCAGTCAGCATTGCAGTTGCAGCTGTCCCAGAAGGATTACCTGCTGTAATCACTATATGCTTAGCTATTGCAGTAAAAAGAATGTATAAAGTCAATTGTTTGATAAGAAAACTGCCTGCTGCTGAAACACTTGGTAGAGTTACTGTAATATGTTCGGATAAAACCGGAACAATGACAAAAGAAGAGATGAACATAACTGATTTATTCTTCAATAATAAAAAATTCAATGAAAAACAATTGGGCGAAGAAAAAAGCAAAGAATTTGAGATGTTGATGAAAATCAATTGTCTATGCAATAATGCTAAAATGAATGAACTATATAATAGGGTAGAATTTATGGGCGATCCTACAGAACAAGCTTTATTAAAAATAGCATATGGGTCTGGTTTTACTAAAAATGAACTAAAAAAAGATAATGTTATTGTAAAAGAATTTGTCTTCACTTCTTCTAGAAAGATGATGTCTATTGTGAGAGAAAACAAGAATCAAAGAATAAGTTATGTCAAAGGAGCTCCAGAAATAATTTTAGAAAGATGCACTCATGAGATGATCAATAATGGGATAGTAGAACTCAGCAAAAAGAGAAGACAAGAAGTTCAAGAAGTTTATGAAGATTTCTCTAATAAAGGTTTGAGGGTCTTAGGTTTTGCTTTTAAAGAATTAAAATCAAAAAAAGATATCACTGAAAAAGATGCTGAATCTGATCTTGTTTTTGTCGGAATCCAAGGGATGATAGATCCTCCAAGAGAGGAGGTTGTCGGGGCTATAAAAGCTTGTCAAGAAGCTGGGATAAAAATAAAGATGATCACAGGAGATTCTTTAATCACTGCAAAAGCGGTTTGTGCGAAGATTGGCTTGTTTGGGAAAGCGATTAATGGAAAAGACTTGGAGCAGATGAGTGAAGAAGAACTTTCACAAAAGATTGGAGATATAGTCATTTTTGCTAGAACCACCCCAGAACAAAAACTAAGAATAGTAGCTTTGTTGAAAGATAAAGAAGAAGTTGTTGCTGTAACAGGGGATGGTGTCAATGATGCCCCTGCTTTGAAAAAAGCAGATATTGGGGTAGCAATGGGAGTCAGAGGAACGGATGTTTCAAGAGATGTTTCAGATATTGTCCTGACAGATGATAATTTTGCTTCAATTGTCAAAGCGGTTGGAGAAGGAAGAAGAGTTTTTGATAATATCAAGAAATTCTCCTTTTATCTATTATCAAGCAATTTAGCTGAAATTTTTATAATACTTTTTGCTTTGTTATTCGGCTTGAAGCTAGGATGGCCTACTGCTCTGGCTTTGATTCCTATCCAGATTTTATGGATTAACTTGATTACAGATGGCATGGTTGCTATTTCTTTGAGTTTTGAGCATGCTGAACCAGATGTCATGCAGAGAAAACCTGAAAAAGCACAATTTTTCACTAAAGGCATAGTTGGACTATGGTTCTGTTTAGCTGTCTTGATTACACTGGGAATATTAGCTTGTGTTGCGATAATAAAACCAATTGATGCTATAAAACTACAAACAATTATCTTTACTGCAATGGTCTTCTTTGAGAATTTTAATGCTTTGAATTTCAGAAGCTTCAAACAACCACTGTATAAATTAAAAGCAAACTGGAGTTTGTATGGCTTGTTGATAGTAGCGTTTATCTTACAGATTTTAATTTTGGCAATCGAGCCAATCCAGAAGATTTTTGGAGTTACTTCCTTGAGTTTGAAGGAAATCGGGATTATTTTTGGAATCTCTTTGTTGTTATTAGTTATCGGAGAAATATTTACTATCGCCCAAAACAAAATCCTAGAAAAAAAGAAAAATCATTGATTTTCTAGTGCAATAAAATTTATAAACACTAGTAATAGTTATATCTTAGAAAAGGGGCACAAGCAGTTGTGCTTTCAAGAGTTAAGTTAAATGAATTAAAGATTGGATGAAAATGGTTTTGATGAACTCCACTGAGTTCACAACGTTGCAAAACCAGTTACTCACACACCCATACAGACGTAAACCATGAAATGCCCATATTGTCTTGGAAATACAAAGGTTCTTGATAAAAGAGAAAGCAAAGAAGCTACTAGAAGAAGACGTGAATGCCTTAAATGCAAAAAAAGATTCACAACTTATGAACGTTTAGAAACACATATCCTCATAACAAAAAAAGATGGAAGGCGGGAAGCTTATAATCGAGAGAAAATAAAAAACGGAATTCTAAAAGCTTGTGAAAAAAGGCCAGTAAGCCAGGAAAAAATCGATAAGGCTGTTTCTGAAATCGAAGAAAAGATAAAAAATCTTGGCAAGAGCGAGATTCCCAGCAAAGTCATCGGGGAATTAGTCATGAAGAAATTAAAAAACATTGACCAAGTTGCCTATATTCGATTTGCTTCAGTATACAAAGATTTCAAAGATGTTTCTGAATTCAAGAAGACGTTGAAAGAACTGAAGAACTAATGCCTCTCTTGTTTAAAATGCAGAGAGTTCTATAAATGAAAAACACGATGTTGAAAAGCGAAAGCGCAGCAGTTTGGTATTTTAGAATTATATTTGATGCTTAACACTTAAAGTTGGTGATTGCAATTTTTTGTTATTGAGATTATTGATTGTCTGTAAGATTTTGCTCTGGTTTGTTTAATTTCTTGACTTCGCCAAAGGTAAGTGTAAATTATCTTAATTTGGTGCTTAGTTTTTGTCTTTGAAAAATTCTTTGCGAAATTGAGAATATATACAAATGGGATTTATTACAACATAACTCGCATTTGGCGAAGTCAAACATTCTAACTTAACTTCGCCAGCTATAAGTTTAAAGTATTTTGGTTCTTGATTTTGTCTTCGAAGAATTCTTAAGGAAATTAGAACGCATGGAAAGCAATCAATTATGACTTAACTCGCATTGGCAAAGTTAAGTTTTAATCAGGATAATGCGTTATAAAATAGATAGATGTATTATGAACTCAATTTAAAAAAAGAAAAATTTTATCTATAAAAACCTCTATGTCTTAGGTTTATAGGTTTATCTCGGGATTATAATCTTTTAATGGTTCTATTCTATCAAAACGTGTGTCTCTACAAGTTGGGTCTCTAAAAAATTCTGTTTCTCTTTTTACTGGCTTTTCATCAACATCTGGCCATCTTTGTCTTATAGAACTTGAAGGGTATGAATCTCCTCCATGCAATTGTGTTCTAAGGTCTTTGTCACCAGTTCCGAACATGGTAGCACCAAGAACAAATAGAGGTAGAAGACTCCTTATTTTATGGCGTGATTTTTCTTCGCGAAATTTTTTAATAGGTTCTATCGAAGAATCACGATGAGAATATTTTGAGATAGGTTCCACTGGATTTCTTGAATACAAAGTGTCAGAATAAAGAATCTTCTTGAAATTTTCTTTTCCCCTAGGAATTTGGGAAATAAGGGAGTAATCACCAGAATACTTGTCTACCACTCCTTGTATTCTTCTTTGTCTTGCTCTTTCTGAGTTTAAAGCATTTGCTGTTGCTTTTCTTACTTGCTCTCGTTCCTCTACCCAAATTAAAAATCTTTCGTATAATTTATTTGGAGTATCAAAAGCAGCTAAATCAAATGAAAGCTCTTGTCTTTTAGGAAGACCATATTCTTGAGCAGCATTTGATGGACTTAATGGGAAATATAATGAATCAAAAGCACGTTTATCGATAGGTTCATCAAACATTTTTTCAAGACTATAATCTAAATTAGTAATTTTATATATCGGGAATTTCTCAGGGAATTTCTCATTTTTAAAACTATACCCCATACAATTAGATTTTGAGAAGGCTGTGTCATTGAAGTCAAAGACAATTTCCCCATTTGCTATTCTCTGTCTTTTGGTCATGTCTGCTCTAAATTCACTTAAATCAGAAACAAGTTTGCTATTTTGTTGTGGTGTATTTTTGCTTCTTAAAGAAGGATTTTGCATTTCTCTTTGTCCAAGATATATTTGAAGGTCAATTTCAGGTGTTTCCTGAACATCTTTTCCTGATTTTGCTGGAAGATAACCCCTACCATTAGTTAATGGTTGTTCAAATTGTGGCCTGAGCTTATTTTCTATAATATCTTGATTTTGTGTAGTATATTCCAAATTGAATTTTTTCATGAATCTTAATGCTTCAGCATCTTCTTCATTCAAGCCAGAAGTTCTTTCTTGCATTTCAGCCATAGCTATTTGATATTCAACTTTAGAAACTCTTTTAACATCTTTTCCTGATTTTGCTGGAAGAAAACCTGTTCCGTGAGTTAATACTCTTTCATATTCACTTTGGCAAGCAGCTTCTTGCATTTCTGCTTTAGATTTAACAAAATCTGGCTTGTAAGCTACAATTGATTTGGAATCTTCTTTAGCTCTTCTTTCAAATTTGTCTGGGTCAACTAAATGTCTTGCCATTTTTTGTTTGTATAAATTATTTGATTATAATTTCTTATAATTTCTAAAAATACTAGGAATTTTAGGTTTATAAATCTTTCGTTTTTGTCACTACTATGCAGGTAATAACTTTGGAACTTCTGAGACTCTTTCTTGGCCTATGGCATAATAATGCTCGAAGATTGGTCCGAAAAATTTCTTAAGTAATGGCCAGTCGTAGGACAAGGCAATTCCTTCTTTAGCAATGACTCTTTTGTTTAAATGCCAGATAAATGGGGGAAATTTCCATTGATCCTCGGTTTTTGCAGACCACATCTCTGAATAAAGAAGTGTGTCTACATCAAAAAATTTTTTTCTGAAAAATCTTTTAAATGGTTTCCAAGCTTTTTCCTCTCCAGCTAAAACCTTTTCCAAAGAAACTTGGCCATGTAATTGCAAGACTTCATAACACTCATTTTCATTAGGAATTTCAAAATGATAATTTCGGACACACACCCTGTACTTTGTATTTTCGTGTTCTAAACGATATTCAAAAGGCTTTTGTAATTTCTCTATTTTTTCCAGAAAAGCATATTTTTCTTCAGGCATAGACCCCTAGACACAAACTATTTTTAAATCTTTCTTTTTTTTATTTTAATTCTTCTAAAAATTCTTGCCGTCGACAAACCGAACAACTCGTTGTTCATTCAAAGTGACTACGCGATTTTCAAAACACAATTTTTGAAAATCCTTGAACAAAAATTGTGTACCTTGACTTTCATTATTGAGTTGTAGCAAGGGTTTAAAAAGGAAAATTTTTTAGTAGTATTCCAGCAGAAAAATAGGTGATTTTTTCTGCTGTTCTGTTAGCAAAAAAAATGGTGAGTTCAAAAATACAAAAAATAAGGAAAAGAGACGGCAGGTTAGTTGATTTTGACTTCATGAAAATCAGTGATGCAGTTTATAGAGCATTGCTTGCTATTGGCCAGGACGATAATGCAAGGGAAAGATCAGAGGGGATTTCTAAAAAAATCCTGGACCTTGTTGAACAAAGATACAAAACACCACATGTTGAAGAAGTCCAAGATTGTGTTGAAGAGGTCCTTATGAAAGAAGGCCTAATCAATGTTGCTAAGGCTTATATCATCTACAGAGATGAAAGAAAGAAAATGAGGGATGCTACTAAGACCTTGCTTGATTCACAGGAAATCATAAGAAAATATATCGGACAAAAAGACTGGCGTGTAAACGAGAACGCTAACATAGATTATAGCCATTCTGGCTTGCTATGGCATGGAGTAGGCACTATCATGTCTTATTATGGCTTAAATTACGTTTATCCTAGTGAAATCGGAAGAGCTCATTCTGAAGGAGATTTTCATATACATGATTTAAGTATGCCTTTATGCGGTTATTGCGCTGGATGGTCTATAAGGCAGCTTCTTCTGGAGGGTTTTGGTGGAGTTCCACATAAAATAGAATCAAGTCCTGCAAAGCACTTTAGGGTTGCTTTAGGACAAATTATTAATTTTATAGGGACTTTGCAGAATGAATGGGCTGGAGCTCAAGCTTTTTCTTCTTTTGATACATATCTTGCTCCTTTTATAAGACAAGACAAATTAAATTATGAAGATGTTAAACAATGTATGCAAGAGTATGTCTATAACATGAACGTGACTTCAAGATGGGGTGGACAAACTCCTTTTTCTAATATAACCATGGATCTAAATGCTCCAAAAGATTTGAAAGATAAGCCAGTTATTATTGGGGGCAAGCTTCAAGATACAAATTATGGGGATTATCAAAAAGAAATTGACATGATAAACAAAGCATTTTTGGATGTGGTTATAAAGGGAGATGCCAAAGGGAGGGTATTCACATGGCCAATCCCTACTTATAATATAACTAAAGATTTTGACTGGGATAGTGAGGTTTCGAATAAATTATTTGATATTACTGCGAAATATGGAATTCCTAATTTTTCTAATTTTATCAATTCTGATTTAGACCCAAGTGATGTAAGAAGTATGTGTTGCAGACTAAGATTAGACTTAAAAGAATTATCCCGAAATGTCACTGGCGGTTTGTTTGGATCAGGAGAGAGTACAGGAAGTGTCGGAGTTGTTACAATAAACTTGCCAAAAATCGGATATCATGCTAAAGACGATTATGAATTTTTTGAAAGACTTGACCAAATGATGTATTTAGCAATGCGTTCTTTAGAAATAAAAAGAA
>Ga0268276_1003070_pt1 | contig 13380 bp, 15 predicted proteins | sample saktaG_4_FD_190145 | JGI IMG/M metagenome (GOLD analysis project Ga0268276, IMG submission 190145) | Saline water microbial communities from Sakinaw Lake, British Columbia, Canada - sak_2010_1_5_45m | ecosystem: Environmental > Aquatic > Non-marine Saline and Alkaline > Saline ...
ATTTTAACTAGTTGGTTTTCTAGTTTATTTTGAGGATGAGCAAGTATCATTTGTCTCATCCTCACTTTAATATTATTGAGCTTAACTAATTTTCGGTTTTATTTTCTGGAACTCCGGACAACGCCAAGATTTCATAAAATTTATAAACTATGATTGATTGTTTTATTCATGGAGAATAAAATAATTCATAAGTTTATTTTAGTCGGAGTTATAGCGGGAATTACCGCCTTATTAGATTTCTTGGGGGTTGTAGCGTTTCCTATCGGAATTTTTGGAGTTTCAGCATTTTATATTGGAGCAGCATTTTTTGCAGGATTTGCTATTTGGTATGGTTGGAAATCCTTGATAGCAATATATTTAGGATTGTTAATTGGAGCATTAATTTCAGGGACATTTACGGTCTTTGCATTTATTTTAGCATGGGGAAATGTTATTGCAGTTATACCTCTTTTAGTTTTGTTTAACTCTAAAAGGTTAAAACTAAAACCGGAGTTGAAAAAGCCGAGGGATTATTTAGCGTATATACTCTCCGCGACTGTTTTACAAAGTGTAATTTCTGCATTTTGGGTTTTAGGAGGGTTATATTTATTTGGAATCCTTCCAGGAGAAGCATTAAAGATTGCAATTTATGGTTGGATTATTGGAGATATGATGGTTTCTTTAGTAATCGGAATTCCCTTATTGAAATTAGTGACTCCTATTGTGAAGAAGACAAGTTTTTATCAAAATTAATTCGGTTTTCTATTAGTCCAAAAAAGACATAATTTAAAAGTTAGTTTTACTTATTTGTTCCATGAAAAATCCTACTTTCATATATTATCTTAAAAAAGATTCTATTTTTTTTAAGATTCCAATATTTATTAAAATATTCCTTTTTTTAGCGGTTAGTATTTTTACATTAGTAAATAAAAATTATTTTCTAAATATCATATTAATTCTTTTTTTGTTTATGTTTATTATTCATTTTGGTTTTTATAAAGATAATAAAAAGCCGTTCATTTTTTTACTAATTGCAATTTCTATTTTTTCTATTTTATGGATATTTTTAAGTAAAATTCCGGGAGATACTGTTTATGTTTCTTTTTTCTGGGGAACTTTTTTATCTAATAAAACTATAGAATTTATGTTGCTTGGGATAACAAAATGGTCTGTTGTTGTTTTATCCGGTATTTTATTTATGATTATAAGTTCTGAACAAGAATTAATAAAAGCTTTACTAAAATCAAAAATTTCTAAAGAGATTACATTTAGTATAGCTTTAGCATTTAATACAGTTGGTTTAGCTATTAGAGATTTAGATGTAATGAATTATGCTTTGCTTTCAAGAAATTATGTTCCTAGGGGATTATATCCTAGGCTTAAACAAATTCTTTATGTTGGGGGGGCAATGATTTTGTCTAATATTAAAAAGATAGATACGATAAATCAATCTTATATCCTGAGGGAAAAATCTGTTAGGATTCTCTCGGATTTGAAGAGTTTAAATGTAGTCATAAGTTATTTAAGATACGAAAAGAAAAATATCATAAAAAAAATAAATTTCGTTGCAAAAAAAGGAGAGATTATTAATCTTTTTGGAAAAACCGGAAGTGGGAAAACAACATTATTAAAGGCAATATCGGGGATTATTCCAAATATACAAAAGGAAAAAGGATCCGTTGAAATTTTCATAAATAAAACTAAGGTAGATTTTGAAGATTACCGGAAATATGTTTCTTTTTCTTTTCAGGAAGCAGAAGATCAATTTTTATTTAATGATGTACTTGAGGAACTATTTTTTAATCTTAATGGTAATGAGATTAAAAGTTTAAATTATCTTATTAAAAAATTTAGAATTGGAACATTGCTGGAAAAATCTCCAAAAGATCTTTCAACAGGCCAGAGAAAACTGGTTTCTTTAATAAATACTCTCTCTAGCGATAAACCAATCTTTATTTTAGATGAACCAACTGCTAATTTAAGCGATGGTAATAAAAAAATTTTTTTAGATTTTCTTAAAAAAATATCTAAAAATAAAATAATTTTAATAGCCACCCATGATCTTTTTATTTCTAAAATTTCAGATAAATTCTTATTACATCAAGAAAAAGGATTTTGGAAAAAGTTAGATAAGAGAAGATTTTATGACGTAATAAAAAAATCTCAAATTCCGTTTGATTATACTTTTGATAAAAGAATTGGAGAACCAGTTATTCAAATAAAAAAATTATCTTATTGGTATCCGGATAAAACCATGGCATTATCAAATGTTTCTTTAAATATTAACAAAGGAGATATTGTTGGATTGTTTGGAGATAATGGTTCTGGGAAAACTACCTTAATTAATTTGATAACAAAAAAAGGTTTGAATAAAAAAGGGATTATATGCATGGGAAAAATTAAATTTGTTGGGATTGTACATCAGGAACCTCAAAAGCAGTTATTTTCAAATACTGTGTATAATGAACTAACATTTGAAGATAAAGATTATAATAAAAAAGAAATCCAAGAAATACTTAATTTGATTGAATTGTCTAATCAAAAATATCAACATCCCTATTTTTTGAGTAGAGGGGAAAAACAGTTGTTATTAATCGCTTCTGTTTTGATTAAGAAACCAGAATTAATTATTATTGATGAACCATTTACTGGTTTAGATAGAATTACTACAAGAAAAATATTTAAATTAATTATCTTTTTCTATAAGAAGTATTACCCAACGATTATCTTATCTTCTCAAAAAGAAGATCATCGGAGAAGTATAAAAGACTTTTTTTCAAAAAAAGTTTATCTATCTAAAGGAAAAATAAAAAATGTCATACAAACTAGATAAAAAAGGATTTATTATAAACGAAGGGAATAAAAATAAGATTCAAAAAAAATATCTGCCTTCTTTTAAAAAAATATCTTCTTTTTTAATAAAAGAATTAGGGAAAAATCTTGTAAGTATTTATTTAAGGGGAAGCGGTTCTACTGGAGAAGTAATCCCAAATATCTCGGATCTTGATGTAATCGTGATAACTAACAAAAATATTTTAAAGAAGAAATTAATTTATTTTTCTAAAGTTTTTAAAAAAATAGAGAAAGAATATATTCAAGATGTAGAGTTAGAGGTTACCATTGTATCTTTGAAGGATTTTTATAAATCCCAACGTTATAAAAATTTAAGAATTTATATTAAAACAAGATCTGTTTTGTTGTATGGTTCCGATGTAGTTAAAAAAATTTCCAAGATAAGGGTAGGAAAAGAATTATCTTTGGAAATTTATCAAGATATAAAAAAAGAGATTAATCATTTAAGAAAAATTTTTTTGGGTAAGATTAAAAATCCTTCTTATTTGAATGAAAGTAGGCCAATAAAATTTTGGTGTGTTTGGACAATGAGAACTTTGTTGAGATTTGGATTAGGAATTGTGATGCTAGACGATAAGATTTATACTTCCGATTTAAAAGATTGTTATAAAATCTTTTCTAAGAAATATCCTCAATATAAAAAAGAAATGAAAAAAGCACTTTACTTGTCTGTAAATCCCACAAGTGATAAAAATTTTTTAGTTAATTATTTAGAAACTTTTGGGAAGAATTTATTTTATCTTTGGGAAGCAAAGATTATGGAAAATCAAGGGTTTAACGAAAAAGCATATAGTAAAATAGGTATAGAAGGTACATATGTGTCTGGATTTAAATTTATTAGGAATTTATTGAGAAATTTGAAAACAAAAAAAGTTTTAGATTATGGTTCTGGTGCAGGAAGATCTTCAGTTTTTTTAAAATCTCTGGGGGCAGAAGTATTTGCCGTGGATATATCCGAAAAGATGGTCGCTTTGGGAAACAAAATTAATAGAGATATTCCATTTAAATTAATTAAAAATAAAAAGATTCCTTATGGAAATAATACTTTCGATATAGTCTTTTCTAGTTTTGTCCATGTGGGAATATCCAGTATAAGTAAAATGACTAGATTAAATAAGGAAATATTTAGAGTAGTTAAAAAGAATGGAGAATTAATTATCCTTACAATTAACCCCCAAATGTGGGGAAAGGATTATATCTCTACTACAAGCATTTTTCCAAAAGAATTTAGAGGTATTTCTGGAGATAAGGTGGAAGTAATTTTGAAACAAAATCCCCCTATGCGATTTTTTGATTATTATTGGGAAAAAAGCGATTATCAAAAATCTCTTCTTGATAGTGGATTTAATAAGATAAAATTTTTTATTCCAAAATCCACAGAGAAAACTAAAACTCCTCCATATTTAATAATCGTGGTTAAAAAATATTAGTATTTTCTTTTAACAAAAGCGAGATAATTTCCAATGTATCCTAGTATTTTAAGTTCATGGTCTTTAAAATTTTTGATATTTTTATCCCTAACTAAATAAACATAATTTGGTTTGATTATTTTGGGAAGAGTGTTTGTTTTTATTTTTTTAATTTTAGTGATTTTTATGGGAGGGGTATAATTTTTAAAAAGTTTTTTGAGTTCTTTTTTAATGTTTGATTTTGTTACCCATTTAACATTTAGCTTGTTTCTTGATCTTATTTTTATTTGAATTGAGCCAATTCCAAGAAATAATGGAATTCCCATTCTTAAAAAAGTGATATATGCTTCATTCGTAGACCCCTCATAAATAAAATATTTTAGTCGCATTTTTTTTATAATTTCAATTATTTCTTTGTTTGGAGAGTGTAAAAAAATGTCGTAAGGACAAGTTTGTTTGTTAAATATAAAACCCTTTTCATCAAGATTATTAGATAAAAATGCGGCAAGCAATCTACTGGTAAAATTTGAATCTAATTGTAATGGAAGTTTATCTAGAGGATAATTTTTATTAAAATTTTTTATAATCTCCTCAAATTGTGGTTTGATTGCAAAAATGCTCCCAAATTTTTCTTCTGAATTAAAATATGCATAAAATTTTATTTGGGAATTGGATTTTTCATCATCTTTTGCAATGATAAATGGAATATTCAATTCCTCTAAGATTTCAGAATATATCTTTGTTAATTTTTTAACTTCGGATAATATTTCTTCTTTCTTTTCAAAAAATGAATTAATTCCATAATCTATTATTTCCATATTTTTTATAAATGAAGATTTGGATACTTGCCTGTAGGATCTTTTTTTGTTATAAATTTTTAATGGGAGCTCTTTGATATTTTTAATTAATCTTGATGCAAGATAGCTTGCTTGAATTTCTGATCCTGGTGAAAGAAAAAATGATATGTGCTCATTTTTAGCATTTATTAATTCTTTTTGTCTTAAGTGCCCAAGGAAACTATTTGGTACTGCCGTTGGAAGTCCTACTTCAACATAACCTTCTATACATAATTTTTCAAATATTATTTTTTCAATATTATTTAGAATTTTTTGTCCATAAGGAAAAATGAGATCTACACCTTTTAGGGGGAAATCAATATCTACGATTTTTGCTTCCTTAAGAAATTGAAAAAACTTACTTTTAATCATATGTTCTTGTGTTATATGAACTTTATAAAATTAATAGCTTGAACCAAATCTTAATTGTCTGCTTACATTTCTATTTAAGTAAGATTGTCTAAAAGGCGAATTTCCTTGGGCTGTTTTTAATGTGTTTTTTAATTTTAAGATGTCTATTTCTTCATCTGTTCCTAAAAGTTTCCCTCTTGTTTTTAAGCCATACAAATTTGTTTTTACTTCTTTGTCTCCGATAACAGCATATGCAGGGATCCATTCTTTTTCTACCGCTCTTACTCTCTTTCCTACGCTTTCACCTCGATCATCTATATCTATTCTTACCTTTCTAGAAAGATCTTCTGCTAATCTTTGGCAGTATGCTTCATGCCCTTCTCTGACTGGAATCAATCTTAATTGGGTTGGTGCTAACCAATAAGGGAAATTTGGTTTTATTCCTCTTTGCATTTCTTTTGCTCTTTCTTCTATTATTGCTCCCAAAATTCTTTCGATAGAACCCATTGAACTATGAACAATCGTAAATGGTTTTTTTGAGCCATTTTCTGTTGTGTATCCTAGACCATACCTATCTGCATCACTTATATCTAATTGAACAGTTGAAAGTTGAACATTATCCTGAGTTGAATCAATATATTGAAATTCATTTTTTAATACCCAATAATGTTTCATATCTGCTAAAATCTCTACTAAAGCATCCTTTCCACTTTCTTCTAATCTGCTTTGGATAAAGTCTTTATTTTTTGCATAAAATTCTTCTGTTGTTCTAAATCCAAGAGCGAAAGGTAACCCAGATTCTTTTAAAAAAGAATCATAAAATCTATGTAAGTGTGCAAATTCTCTCATTCCTTCTGGAAGGTCTTTTGCAAAACTATGTATATCTGGCATAGTAAATCCCCTTAATCTTTTTAATCCAGTACATGAACCACTTTTTTCTCTTCTAAATGATGGAGATATTTCATATACTCGTAATGGAAGTTGTTTATGACTTACTCTTGCGTCTTTGATCATGCTAAATAATCCGAAGTCTCCTGCAAATCTTAAAATCATTTCCTTATCTCCTTCACTCATATGATAGTCTGATTCATGGAATGATAATGCTTGTTCTTTTACTGCTCCTTCATTTTTATATATTACTGGAGTATCGATTTTTGTTGCACCGATTCTTCTAATTGCAACGTCTTCTGCTAAATCTTCTAACAAGTCTTTCATCAGCGTTCCTTTTGGATAAAATCTAAAGTGTCCAACATCTGCTGCGGGTTCATAGCCAACTAATTCTTGTTGTTGCATTATTTGAATATGGGGTGGCATCGTTCCTTCAGATGTTAAAGTACCCATCTCTCTTCCTAAAAAATCTCTTAATAATTGATCTTGAATCCCAGAATTGTCTATGGTTATCTCTTCTCCTTTTTGAGTTAAAACTAATTCTCTTGAATTAATATTTTCTCTGCGTTCTTGCGCTTGATTTTGCCCCATGAAAGGATAATTCCTTCTTTCTTTTTAAATCTTTGTAATTTTATAATAGTAACTAATAAGCTTTAATTTTCTGCTTGGAGTATAAGTATCTGTGTAATTTTTCTCTAGATATGTTTCCTGAAAGAGTTATTTCAGTACTTTCCATTCCTGCAGGAGATAAGTATGGTTTTTCTTTTTCTATAAATTCTCGAGCTTCTGGACTTGGCACAATATATCTTAAGACTTTTGCCTTTATTTGATAGCAAAATCTGTAGCTAAATGAATGTTTCTTGTTAATGAAAATTTTCTGTTTGGATCTGGTCCATCTGCAGATAGGGTATCAAATTGTATTGGATTACTTGCTCCGTGAAAAAAAAGTATAAATTCTGGTAACCCTCCCATTAATTTTTTAATCTTTAAAAACATTTATATAATAACTCCAGATTCTATTCTTATGAACTTTCAATTTTACTTGGAGAAATTATTCGGTTCAAAGGAATTCGAGGCATTTAAGAAAGATAATCCAGATGCATATCCGTGTTCTTGTTTTTTTGGAAAGGATTTGGAAAATTTAAAGAATCCTGATGATAAACAGCATATTGATTATTTTGTTCCTTCAATAAAGAAGATTTTTAGTTTTAAGCTAGAAGAAGGGGTAAATTTAGTTCCAGTTGAATTAATGGGTGACGAAGCTCCAGGGAAAATTGCATTAAATTATAATTTTGAATTTGACGACATTGAGGATTTAATTTTGAGAAGAATGGAAGAAGAAGGAGTTGCTGAAAAAGTTCAAAAGATTCTTCTTTCTATGCAAAATAGCGAGGGAAAAGATTATCTTGTTGGAACGGCTTTTCTTTCTAAGATGGGTTTGTTAAAATTGTCTGTAGATGTTTCTGAGATGAAAATTGTTGATTTTGAAAAGAAGAGCTTTTTGGATATTATGGGTATTTTTAAGAAGTAGTATTTCTAATCCTTTATTTTTATAAACTCTTATTGTTAAAATTAGTTATGAAGATGGTTGTTACTATTGGTGGTGGAACTGGGCAGTACATGATTCTAAAAAAAAGCTGAACTTTTATTTGGATTAGTTTAGGGATTCTTTTTTTACAATAAATAGATTGATTAATTGATTGCACGCCTTTGTGCGGGGATGTGCGCCTTAATAGTATCCAAATAATCTCTTATATTTTTAGGCTTTCCTAATTTCATCATTTAGAAATCAAATGAGCTCATCAATTGTTTCATCTATTAAAAACAGCGCCTCATTTTCTGAAAAAGTAACATCTGAATAATATTTATTCATGTTATGATTAAACTTCTTTAACGCTTCTTCATGTATTTTTAATTTATCTCCATCGTTCCAATTAAATTCTTCTGCAATTTCTGAGGCGTTTTCACCATAAACTCCTACTTCTTTTGTCATGTGCAAAATAGATTCTGGTTTGCTAGTATGCTTGATTACTATCTTGTGAACAACAATGTTTCCGATTATATTGCCCAAGATTCTTATAGTTCTATTCTTTCCCATGATGCTCCGTTTATATCTTCCCTTATTTTTTTAGATAATTCATTTAAATAAATTAAAGCAATTTTCTTTTCAATGTTTGAGGCACTGCTATTTTTTAATTTATCGATAAGAATTTTTCCTGCTTCGTCGTATAAATCTTCTTTTAATTTTTGATTATCGATTATTCTATTAAACAAAAGTCGCACAAGAACCGCGTTTCTTATTGCTTTGTAGATTTCTATTCCACTAGGATTTATCTCGTCAATATCACTCCAGTCTAATTTCATCTGCAAGTCTAATTTAGAAAGAATTATCTTTTTAGGTATTTGTATGTTTCCATAAATTATTTTGCAATCCTTAAGTTGATAAATTAAATCTGGACTTGAAGGGTATTTTAAATAAAATGTTTTTCTTTCTATAAGCTGAATATCTAAAATCAAGCCTAAATCTTTAGCTTGTTCTTTTATTGTTTTGATTAAAGCGTACTTTTCTTTTTCTTTATTCCAAAATTTGGTTTTTATTATTATCAAAGCATCTACATCATTATAGGAATTATAGTTTGTTTGTACTGCAGAACCATAGAGGATTATAGAATCTAGCTTATCTATTGATTTTTTTATTAGTTTCTTAATTTTTAATTCTATAGCTCTTCCTTTTTGATTATATTCTATCTTTTGCAGAAGAGAATGCACATCTATTTTCCTTAATTCTTCCAGTTTTCTTAATTTTGGACGAATGGCTCTGCTTAGATAATTTGCTTCCACCTGATTTAACTTTTGATGATTTAGTTTTTTATTTAGTACTTTATTTTCAGTTGCAGTTAATAAACTCAGTTTTATCATATAATATATTTTAAGGTTAAGTGGTATTTAATGTTTTCGGGTTTAAAAAACACAAATAAACGAAAGGTATATAAATGCTAAAATATAACAATTAGTTATTAATAAATAACTAAAAGATACAAAATGATACAAACAAAAAAGATGCAAACCCCAGAAAGATTAGTTCATTGGCCCACATTAAATACAGTTATGATGGTAGAGGATAGTTTAAAAAATGCGGATGAAAGCGTAATTTCTGTGGCTGAGTTAAAAAGGAGATTACCTCGGCAAGTAAATCATACTACTCTAATAGTAATCCTTGAATATTTAGAAAGAAGCAATAAAATCGCTGTAACTTTGAAAGGCATAACTTGGATAGAAAATAGCAATCCTGATTTAAAAAAGGCAATTTTGAAAGGAATGGAGATTTAAAACGAAAGAAGTAGTAGTAAAATTATCCCCCGAAGCGGAAGAAGTTTATAAAAAACTTAATTCGGAAGTTCAAACAAGTAAACAGTCTAGAATGATTTTAAAATCAATAATCAGAAAAAAGAATTAATAAAAGCAAATATTCATTATGGGGATCCATTAGCCAAAAATCTTATTCCAGAGGAGTATAAACGAAAGTATTCTGCAACAAATTTGTTTAGGGTGGAACTTCCTGCTTTTTGGAGAATGCTTTATATGTTAACAAATAACGAAGAAGTTGAGATAGTTGCTTTTGTTCTTGACATTATTGACCATCCGACTTATGATAATAAGTTTGGATATCGAGGAAGGTAGTTTATTTGGAATGTGCTGATTTTTGGAGTTATGGAATGAATCATTAGATATCAAGAAATGATGAACTATTTCTCAACCACAAAATTAATCATCATTTCGGAATTGTGTGTAGAAATTATTTTGAAGCCAGCGTCTTTGAATAAATTATGAACTTCGTCCTCGGAGAACAAATAATAATATCTATTTCCTTTGTCTGTCCATCCAATCATCTTTTCTTTTTTTGAATTCTTGAATCTTTTTGATACAATATTCCAGACTCCGATTAATGCTTGTGCGTGCGGTTTTAAAACTCTGTAAAGTTCTTTGACTATTTTTTTATGTTCTTTTTTTGGAGTGCAATGAATTGATGAAATGGATATTGCTCCATCGAAAAAGTTATCTTCGTAAGGAATTTTTTTCATCTCTGAAACTGCGAACTCAGCAGAAATATCCTTTTCTTTCGCCTTTTGTTTTGCAAATTTAATCATTTCTTCTGAGAAGTCAAGAAGATACATTTTTCCCTTAGTTATTTTTGTTAGATGTCGTCCAGATCCAGAACCTAAATCTAAAATTTTTCCTTTTTGTTTTTTCAAGAATTCTTTAGATAGTTCTGAGGGGATTTCTTTGTATTGATGCCATTCTGGAGCTATTGCGTCCCAAACTTCCGATTGTGGTTTTGTTTCCATGTGTATTAGATTACAATAATGGTTAAAAAGTGTTTTGTTTTAAATCCTTTATGTTAGATATATTAGATAAATTTCTTGCAGTTAGAGAATCTAGCGTAGCGATGTATCGATATGGATTGGGGGGAGTATTTGAAAGAGAGGGGAATTCTTATGTTGTTAGTGCCTCTAATGTTGGAGAAGAAGCATATGACTTAATTGCACAAGGCGTTTATGCTTTTTTGGATAGAGGTATACTTCCAGAGTTGGCGAGAGCATCTTCTACCCGATTTAAAGAAATTTTTGATGAAGTTGCTCCAGAAATTCCTTTTTCTTTGTATACTAGAAAAATTTCATTATTTGAATTACAGAGAGTTTTGAGGGATGTTTCTAGAAGAGAGGAAGAAGCTCTTCAGCAATTTATGCAAGATAATCCTACTCTTAGTTAAAAAATTTTTCTAGAGAATAGTTTGAAATTTAATAATAGCAATATAGCATAGAATTGTTTTTAAAGAATTTGATTTATATATTAATATGGGAATTAATGTTGAGTTTAATCCTTATTTAGCGTTGCGTAATTTTTCCGAATTTAAATTAAGTAATCGTAAAGAAGAGGAATGTTTTCCTGAAATTTTGGAAGCTGGCAAGATTTATCCTTTTTTGAAAGAAGGGCAAAGAAATTATTGGTTGCTTGGAGAAATTCCTTTAATTGAAACTAAGGGCAATGGTATCTTGTCTCGGCCTAGAGCAAGTATTATAATTTTGGAAGCAGTTCATTTTTTAGAGAAGGGTAAACTTTTTACTCGAGGTAAATATCTAATTGTTGAAGTTTTCAAAGACAATGAAGTTTATTTTGAAGGACTGGATAGGATGGGTTCTAGAAAATTTTAATCGCCTTCAAATTGAATTAAAGAAAATGTTTTGAAAGGCAATAGTATTTTTTAAGATATAAATGATTTTAAATGGAAAAATAGTCCTTCAATTTAAGACGACACAAAAAATAAGGGGGATTAATAAAAAACTATCATCTATTGAGAATTGCTTCCTTCTTTTCCTTATCTGCCTTTTTTGAAGCAATTTCCTTATTATAATATTTTACGAGATCTTCATTGCCTTTTTCCTCTGCATGGCGTTTTTTATCTTCATGAAGTTCAATTTGTTCTTTTAAGGATTCTATTCCTTTCTCTAATCTCTTTTTTCTATTTGTCATGCTTCTTTATAAGAGGCCCTAACTTTTTAATTTTTTCTTTAAGAAAACTTAATAAAACTTCTTCTTCAGCTATTGAAATTTTATCTTTTGATTTTATTCCATCTCTTATGGATCTATATACTTGATAGATAGAATCATAATTTATGTCACAATTAGTTAAAACCCAGTTTTTGAATAATTGATTGGAATACTTTTTATTATTTAGCATACTCTCTACTATAAAAACTCCCCTCAATCTTAAAATTAAAGAATAAATAACACTATTCGATGCTATTTTTCCTATTTTTTTATCCAACTCAATTAGCTCTTCACTTGATTTTATTGATTCTTTTGTTGTTTTGATAAATGGATAGAATAACTTAAATTTAATTCTTTCTTTTTGTAATTTCTCTAGGTAACCTCCATTAATTAATGCTTTTGCTTCTCTGAAAATAGAATACATCATTATAGGATTTATTTTTATTGAATTAATTAAAGAATCTTCTTGTATAATAGTAAATTCAAAATTAGACCTGTTTTTAATCTTAAATTTCTCTTTGGCTACAACTAAAATATCAACATCGGAATCTTTTTCATTCTCTCCTCTTGCGTAACTACCATATAGAAGGATGCAAATTATCTTATCCAAGTTAGGAGAAAGCATTTTTAAAATTTCTTCATTAATGCTTTTCTTTTCTATTCTTACAACTAAAACCTTCTCATTAAGCCATTCTCTTGGAGCGAATATATGTGCACCATTCCCTACTTCAGTTACTATCCTTATTATTTGTTCTTGTTGTTCCATGTATATACATAGTATATACGTTTATAAATATTTTGTTTTGGCTTTTTATTTATCTTTTATTATAGTGAGTCATATAATCAAAACTTTTTTAATCTAATAATACTAAATAAACTAATGATAAAAATTCACAAGAAAAAATGCTGTTGAAAAGATGGAAAATGCACGAGCTGTTGTTGTGGTGGAGCGTGTGTTGGTTGTGTTGAAGCGTGTCCTGTTGGAGCTTTGAAAAGAGGAAAAAGCGTAATTGTCGATGAGAAAAAGTGTTTGGATTGTGGTGCTTGTGTTGATGCGTGCAAACATGGTGCGATTTCTTTAGGATAGGAAGTTTAATAATTGTTGATTTTGTTAAATTTTTATGTTAAAACCTGCAAAAGGCGAAGTTCGAAAGCCAACAAAAACCCTATCTGGAATTACTCCTGTAGCGGTGATGTTGCCTCCTAGAAAGTGTAAGCACGGAAGTTGTGTTTATTGTCCTAATCTGAATGTTCCACAAAGTTATACTCCGAAGAGTCCGGTAGTTATGCGAGCGTCTGCTTTGAAATATGATGCATATGAACAAGTTCAGGTTAGACTAGGTGCGTTTCGAGCCATGAACCATCCGGTGGAGAAAATTGAAATTATCATTATGGGTGGAACTTTCTTAGAATATCCTAAAAAATTTCAGTATTCTTTTATTAAAGGAATTTATGATGGATTAAATAATAAAAAGAGTAAGAGTTTGGAAGAGGCGAAAAAGATAAATGAAAGT
>Ga0268276_1003077_pt1 | contig 13360 bp, 11 predicted proteins | sample saktaG_4_FD_190145 | JGI IMG/M metagenome (GOLD analysis project Ga0268276, IMG submission 190145) | Saline water microbial communities from Sakinaw Lake, British Columbia, Canada - sak_2010_1_5_45m | ecosystem: Environmental > Aquatic > Non-marine Saline and Alkaline > Saline ...
GCGCTCCAGTAAACTGGATCAATGCACTATGGCAGTCCTGACGCCTCGGGACGATCACCTTTACCCGATATTTGGACTCGGGACTCACCGCTCACCATAAATTTTCTCAATTATACTATTTTGTGTGCCAGACAATCAACCAGTCAGCCACCTAGGGTGTCTTATTCCTTCTGTTTACTGATATTCCGGGAAATATTCAGCAATATCTTGGCCCTTTAGCAAGACCGTACACAGCAACCGACCATAACTCAACTTTACCTGATCAACCAGATCTACAGATTCGCTAAATAATAAATTATCCAGTTTTTCTTTTACGGATTCGAAGTCCAAATCATCAGGTTCCGGGGGATTATAACCGACAGGTCTTACAATATTCCCAGATTCATCATTCCAATTCCAATTCGGCCTGATAATGAAAGTACCACCGTCAATTATCTCTATTACTTCAAATGACACGTGAAGTTCCTTTTATTTATTCCAAAACAGGCGGGGCATAGACAGGGCCTGGCCGTCTCGTCACTGGTATTTTGTATAACTCAAAACCGTGCAAAATCCAGTTAGGCGGCTTAGTCCAACCCCTGCTTGCACTCTGACGCCGAATTAAAGATTTTCGGCCACCGTTATTTTATTTATATGGCGTCAGGTGCGAAGCAGATTCGTTAGGTGTTAATTCTTATGTTATAACATAATAAACAGGTCGTATAGTAAAAAAAGACGTATTTGGTTTTAAATGGGCATGAGTTTGCCTATCATTAAAATCAATTTTATGCTCTATACTAAATATTTTTCTATAATAGTGAAAAATACAAACTAGTAATCCAGCCATAGCATTTAACGAATTCTTAAGATTAGCCTCTGAAAAATGATAATTTCTCTCGTGTTTAACCTTATTATAGCTTTGCCACCAATAAGGATTTTTATTCTCTATCCAATTCACCCATGGTTCTAAAGTTAATCCATATCTAGTGATACTTACTTTATCATTAGCAAAATTTTTGATATCTCTTGTTATAATTTGTCTATAACTATTAATACTTTTAGGCGATTTTGATGGTTCAAACAATTTACATATTAATTTTAATACAACATCTATTTCAGATGATGCTGCAAGTAATATATGTGCTAATTCAATAGAAAATGTATCAAAATTCCTTTCGTCAAATTCTATATATCTTGATAACATTTCAATATCTTTTTCTAAAGATAAGAAATAATTCCAATGAACTAAAGACGTTTTCTGTTCAATCATCTTATACCCCTAACGGGCAAAGTATGCAATGGTTATGTGCTTTTCTTCTTACTCTTAATAAATAATGGCGATGTATATTTGTTATAAAGATCAAATAAATACTCAATACGGATAGTTTCGCTAGTAAAAGCCTGAGGCCGATAACACAAATCAACCGCTCGGTCTAATTCATGGTGCGCTTTAACCAAGTCCGGGGGCATCGTCAAAGGATCGTATAAATCGGCTAAACTGCTATCCGGGTATTTTAACCGAATATCTAAAACCTTTTGAGCCTTTTGCTCTACATTCTTTTTATTCTTTACACTCGGCTCTTTAGGCCAAGGGAAATTATTATATACAATACTAGCGGAATATTGATAACGACTCTCTAGTCTTCCGCAAACAGAAGTCATCCAACTCATATGCATATGAGAAGTTAAAATTCCAAAAAGATAGGGATTTGCATTTGGAATAATTAACGCACTACCACTTGCGATTATAGACGAATCTAAGATTCCTATTGGGATATACTTTCTGTTTTCTGAAGAAACTTTAGGAATGATAATATAATCAGTATCTGGTTGTCGAATCTCACCAAATAAAGAAGGAATATCAGCAAGTTTCTTTGTTGCTTCTCTATCACTACTTAATCTAAAACTACGGGTTTTTTCAATTCTATCTAAAATATATCCTGATTTTTTAATAATAGATGGATCAATGTTTTGTAACCACAAACAGTAACGTTTTTTATTATTTATAAACTCATCACCTCCGGTGTACTTCCTAACCATTTTTATTAAAAAAGGATCAAGATTTATGATAGTATTATATATATCGCTTTCTATAACTAAATGTCCGCTATCAATTGGCATACTACCATATTTCATATTGGGAACATTGCAAATAGGCTTTTTTCTATTTGCCAGCGTAATATCTTTTCCCTCAACTAAAAAAGGATTGATATTTTTAACCTTAATCTCATGAGGCTCGCTTTTTATATTTTCATACTCAAACAATAGCTTAGAATTAATATCGTAATTCGCAAAACCTATAATTACACAATGTACTGTTGCATTTCCTTTTGCCTCATTGCTCCATTTAAAAGTTCTGTGAGCAAAATGAATTTTAATTTTATACTGGATAAAAAGAATATTCCAAATAATGCCAACTTGTTCTCCTTGTGATATGGAGTTCGTGGAAACAAATGCAACTTTGATTCTTGTTCCTTGAATATATCTAGCAGATTTAATATACCATCCCGTAACGTAGTCCAAAACACCCGAACCCTTTTCAGTTGAAAATACATATCTCATATCTTCTTTTTGTGTCGTATTCTGCTCTTTTTTACCAACAAACGGCGGATTTCCCAGAATAAAAGCGAGTTCTTTTTTCGATATTATTGATTCCCAATCAATACGCAATGCATTTCCGTGTATGATATTTGCCGCCTTTTTCAAGGGCAAACGCGCATAATATTGTCCAAATTCCTGACTAACAATCATGTTCATTTGATGATCCATAAGCCACATGGCAACTTCTGCAATTCGCGCCGGGAATTCGTCATACTCAATACCATAAAACTGGTCTACATCAACATTCAAAATATGACTGATACCAGTCACCAGCTGATCTCCATAGAGTTTTTTTAATACCTTCAATTCCAATAAACGTAATTCTCGGTAAGTAATAATGAGAAAATTGCCACAGCCGCAAGCCGGGTCTAGAAATTTCAGTGAGCCAAGTTTTTTATGAAATTCTTTTAGTTTGTTTTTGTTGCTTTTGATTCTGATGAATTCATCTTTCAGATCATCAAGGAAAAGAGGCTTGATAAGTTTTAAAATGTTTTTTTCCGATGTATAATGAGCGCCCAGGTTTCGACGTTCTTCAGGCTTCATCACACTCTGGAACATACTACCGAAAATAGCCGGGGATATTTTACCCCAATCTAACGCGCTGCATTCCAAAAGGATTTCACGCATTTTTGAAGTGAATGCCGCAATAGGCAACGGTTCTTTGAACAGTTTTCCATTTATATAGGGGAATGCTGCCAGATGCAAATCAAGATTTTTTTGTCGTTCTTCTTCGGGTGTATTCAATACCTGAAAGAACTGGGCTAACAATGCTCCTAAATCGCCTCCGTCCTCATGGGTTTTTATCTCGATAAACTCTTTAAAAGTATCCTTTTCAAAAATTCCGGTGTCATCGGCAAACAGGCAAAACAGCAGGCGCACCAGGAAAACTTCAAGAGGATGTCCTTTATAGCCGCTCTCTTTCAATTGATCATGAAACTTACCCATCAATTCGGCTGCTTTAATATTTACAGGGTCTTGCTCCTTGAAAGAACGCTTTTGATACCCTGCAATAAAACCAAAAAGATTAATGTTCTTATGAAAATCTTTTAACTGAAATTCGTGCTTTTTTTGCTCGTCAAGGTCGTATAGTCTGAAATTTTCAAAATCCGAGACAAGAACATATTTCGGCAAATCGTACTCATTTATTCCCTGAAAGTAGTCCGTGGCTTGTTCAAACGCGGCATCAAGGTTTTTTCCTCTGGATTTATGTTCAACAAGCAGAGTTCCTTTCCAGAATAAGTCAATATAGCCCTGTGTGTTGTTTAACTTTTTAACTGGTTCTTCGAAGGTTGCAAGCCGTCTTCTGTTAATTCCAAACACATGGAAAAAATCATTCCAGAAAGTATCTTTTTCTGCTCGTTCTCTGCATTCACCTTCCCATTCTTTGGTGAACTTTAAAGCACGATCTTTTATTTCATTCCAGCTTAATGCCATTATTAATTTCCAGCCTTCTCTAATTAAACATCAGTTGTTTATATTCTACTACATTGATAGTCCTCAACATCTCTATAGCATCACTAAGTGCCTTCCAGTGTCTATTAAAATTGAATATCTTCATCATTCTCAAATAAAGGATTTGCTATTTTTCGACTATCCTCGATGCAAGCATACGAGGTATTTCGCCGAAAAATTAACACTTCGTGTTACCGCAAATCATCAAAACAAAAAACTTTTTTATAAACCCCGACGCAAGCATCGAGGAATTCTCTCGATTAAAACCTAACATATGCATGAGCAGCTACCCTAAAACCTTATAGTGGAATATTTACCAACGATAAAATTTCACCTACTATAATGTTCCGTACTGTTTATTCAATTTCTCACAATAAAAATTGATCATCAATCCATAGTAATACCAACATACTCTTTATAATGACAAACATAGTACCAAACCCATATTTCACAAAGATCAGTCTGATCATATCTATTTTTAGCCCATTTTGTACGTCGGGAAAGCCCCTTTCCCGACGAGCAATCCAAAACAACCCCATTTCCTCTTCTCATGGCTTCGCTCCCTCAGTCACATTCCCTTTTTTGTTAAAAAGAAATGAAACTGTGGAGATATGTCGAACATTGCCTTGAAGATATTTATCACATTTCAGATGATGTTAAGAAAATATTAATGTTAAGTCAATCTTTTTGTGTTTAGTGAGGGTGTATTGGATACATAATGTCTATTATATAGCCAGTTTTTTGAGATATGTATCCAATAAGGCATTTAACCAACATTTATTTCTTCACCTCTCGTCGGTCTGCCACCGTGGCAGTCGTTTTTTATAAGTGTAAAATGAATAACCCCTAGGCAAGCCTTGAGGTCTATAAAAAAAGTAAGATTAAACACAACACAACAGCCGATCAGGTCCACACTCAGACACACTTTGATCAAACTATTAAAAACCCAATACTTCCCCGTTTTCAGGTTTGTCAATCTTTTTACAATATCTCCCAAAAGTGTACGAATCGATAAATGGGTTTTCAGGAGAAGGTCCACGTTCAATTCAGGTATATTAAAGTATAATTCGATGTGGTTTGTACCCAAACTATTGATTTCCTATTTCTGTTGCTCTATGGCGGCCTCAGGCTGTTTAAATCGAATTATAAGGTATGCTGGTCACCCAGTATTTTAAATTAGTCGTAAGCCATCCCCCATGGCAAAAAAATACGCCAAACTGGATACACGCCGATACGGATTTTATATATCGCAGTAGTGTATCGGCCTTCTAATCCCATCCTCCACCTTGAGAGTTCCCGGGAATGACTCAAACCTAAAGCAAGGCTGAATATTTCTTTACTGTTTCCCATGTCCGCAATTTAGACCTTTTTTCAAATTATCCGCTGAAATCACAGTGGGCCTGATTTTCAATAGTGATAAAAAAAAAGTTTCCGGTCAGTTGCCGGTCTTTACCGGTAATATTTAGCAATATTTGATAATCTGAAGGTTTTTCAGAAGTAATAAAAATATAGTTTTCTCGACGGGGAACACTTGTACCCCGAGCAGGACTCGAACCTGCAACCCTCTGCTTAGAAGTAAAATTACTTTACTGCATTGAACTGTATATGGTGTTTGCGTGCCACCATTAACATCCAGGAAATTTTCTCTTACAATTTAATAATTAGTCCTTGTCAAAATAGTTCAGATAACCTAAAATGGGGCGGTAATTTGTTGGAGCGATCACATGCAGACATTATTGAATTATGGATTTGAACAAATCGAGTGGCAGGTCGCGCTTTTATCATTTTTACTGGCGTTTATACTTTCCACCATGATTGCCTATTTTTACGAAAAAACATATCAGGGATTGTCGTATTCCCGGGGATTGGTCCAAAGCATGATCCTCGGCAGTATCGTTTCCTGCCTGTTAATGATCGCTATCGGTGACAATATTGCCCGCGGTATCGGAATTGTCGGTTCACTGGCAATCATTCGGTTTCGTACCAATCTTCGCGATCCCCGGGATCTGATTTTTATATTCGCATCACTGGGTGTCGGTGTTGCTTCGGGAGTTCACAGCTACGCCACTGCGATCATTGGCACGTCTGTTTTTTGCCTCGTTGCTTTTGCACTATATATCTCGCCCTTTGGTGCCCGTCGGAAACATGATGGGCTTTTACGATTTCAGATACCATCTGGACCCGAGTGCCAGAACAGGGTCACCACAATCCTGCAGAATCAGACAAAACGGTTTATACTCGTCACAATGCGGGATGTTGCTCAGGGTAATTTCTTTGATTATGCCTATCAGGTCAAACTTGCCAGACCTGATGATAATCAACACTTACTATCCGAATTGGAAAAAGTAGAAGGAATTCGGGGGCTGAGCTATACAAACCAGGAAACGACGGTTGAGGTATAGGCAAAATGAATAAGCTCAGACAGACCCATAAATTCAACTGGTACGTCGTTCTTTGGATTATTGCATTGGCAGTGATTATATATCTGTATTTGAACTGGCATGTGAATAAAAATTATATCGGAATTGTCGAACGAAAAACCCATTTACTTGGTGCCCAGGAGCCCGGTAGAATCAACTCCATGTTTGTTTCGATCGGTAATGAAGTCAAAAAAGATCAGGTTATAGCGATCCTGGATGTGTCTGATCTGAAGACAAATTTGAACAACCTCCGGAATGAATTGACCCAGATCCAGAGCCTGACAAACGCACAAACGGAACAGTATTCCATGCAGATCGAGCGATTGAAACTGCAGCTGGATAATGAAGCATTGGAATTGCTGGATCGGTTGTCCCTGATCGAATCAAAAAGCACTGAATTGGCTGGGTTAAATGCTTTAATCAAACGTCTTCAGGACGCCGAAACTGCCGGATTGGGTTACAACCGGGGTTTAGCGCCTTTGATTATTCAGCGGGACGCTCTGGAAGCCTACCTGCGTGAACAGGGGACTGTCCTGCCCGATCTAACTGAAAGGGTCAGGGAATCCCAGCAATCCCGTAAAAAACTCGAAGAAGCCAATCTTGATAATATCACAAAATCCATGCTGCTTGAACGGATGGAACGGGCAGAGGATTTACGTCGTGAGATTGATGCATCCGAATACCGCATCCATTTACGGACTATTATCACCCCCTGCGACGGTTATGTAACGGAAATTCTGGCAAATGCCGGGGATGTGGTCCAGGAATTTATTCCCTGTGTCACTATTGAGGAGAGTAAAGCCAGTTACCTGATTGTCTATCTGCCTGAAAAAGCCCGCCTAAAGCCGGAACCCGGTATGTTAGTCAAAGTCTATTCCCCTCGTAACAGTGATTTTAACACCACCGGTACCGTGACATTTATCCATCCCGGATTCACCATGGCAGATGAGCGGCTTTCCTTCAGAGGACAGTTTTTCTGGGCACGCAAGGTTCACGTTGAACTGGATCAAAATCATAACCTGATTCCAAGTGAAGTTGTCTATGTTAAAATTAATGCCAAGCATCCATCGAAACTAAAAAATAATTCGGCAAAGGCATCCAAAAAACCACTCCTGAAAACGGAACATCAGCCCGGCAATCACCCCCCGATTAAAAATCTAAAGGTCCCGGTATCACTTCAACAACTGAGTCGATTTGAACCATCTGGAGTGGTATGGCTTCCGGATCTGAAAAAATATCTGATCGTCAGCGACGACACGGGTATTCAAAACACAAAAAATGACCACGCACCATATCTTTTTTTAATGGATAAAACCGGTGCGGTCGATGCCGAGCCCGTTCTTCTATCCGGTACAAACACCATTAATGATCTCGAAGCGATTACTGCTGTCGATGATAATACCTATTACCTGCTTGCCTCACAAAACATTAGTAAAAACGGAAAGCGCCCCAGGAACAGAGAATACCTCGTAAAAATGACTCACGACGGGGATCAGTTCAAAGTGCAAAACCGTGTAAATTTTTTATCTTTAATATTAAGATCTTATGATACTGACAAGCTCAATGCTCTTGGACTACAGCATTACGCGGTTGACGGTCACCCGGAATTGAATATCGAAGCTGCTGCATATTCTGGTGATGCATTGTACATTGGTCTGAAGCAACCGGTCTCTGATAAAGGGGCAATCATCTGGAAGCTGTCAAACCCGGATAGTATCTTTCAAAATCAGCCCCTGTCTCCCGATCAGCTAAGCATTTACGGCACGGTTGACCTGGGTGAAAACGCTGGTATTTCAGATCTAAGCTTTGATCAAAATGGGATATTGTGGGCATTATCGACAATCCCAAACGCTAGCAAGGAAAAGCAGCTGGGGAGCCTTCATCGGATTCGCCGCTTTGCCGATGGACATCTGGAAGCAGACCGAATTTATGATTTTCCCAATATTAAACCCGAGGGGCTATGTCATCAAAATGACGGGCAAATGCTGATTGTCTTTGATAATGATGATGAGCTTCCATCCTTTTGTACCATTGATGGAGATCTGTTGTGAATCGTCATCTGATGACAATTTTTTTTGTGATGCTCCCATTACTGGGCGTTGCAGAGGATAGTATCGGAAACGGTGATGTTGTTTTTCCCTGTGAAAGAATCACTATCGATTCGACATTAAAAGTGCTAAACGAGTCAGAACTGATAGAAATGGCACTCCAGTACAGCCGGAAAATGCAAAACCTCAATACCAACATTGAAATTGCCGGGTACCGGTTAAAATCCAGTGGAAAATGGGATAATCCCGAAATCCGAATCAGGGGTTTCTCCACTGATTATTTTTCTAAAAGTGACGATCTTCTCGCCGAGAATTTTCCAAAAAATATTGATGAACTTTCGATAGGTGTCCGTTTTCGGTTTCCTGATCTTGGAGAACTGGGCGAAAAAAAACAAGAAGCTACTGTCAGATTATGGGATCGAAAGGTGGAGGAAATACGATACCGACAGGCGCTGATTGCGCGGGTCCGGCGGGATTGCGCCGATGTGATAAAACGGGACCAAATGATGGAGCTCGCCGCCCGAAGGGAGGAATTGGAGAATAAACGCATCGGCATTATTGAACAGATGGTCCAGATCGGTCGCCGTTCGGTCGTCTATTTCACCAAAGCGAAAATGTGGCACGCGGAATCCAAGAACGACTACGCCCGGGCAATCCAAAATCAGGTGCAGGCAAGACGTGAACTGGCAAAACGAACCGGAATGGACATCAACACACCGCTGATAAGTTTTCTACTTCCTGAAGTCACCCTTGAACTGGACGCACTGATAGACATTGCCTATCAGAACCGTCCTGAGATCAGCCTTGAAGAACAGACAGTCGAATTAGCAGTTAAACAAAATAGATATGAACGTCTTCAGGCATTACCAAAGATTAGTTTTATTGAATATAACTATCACCTGGATGATCGAATCAACCATACGGATTGGCGGGAACTGAGAATGGGTATTGATATTCCCTTGTTCGACTGGAATATTGGTAATATAAAGGCAACAAACCTGGCAGTTAAAAAGAAGGAAGATGCCTACGAAGCCATCCGGGAGACCATCGAAACTGAGGTACGTACGGCACATATCGTTTATCAGGATTTGCTGCTGGACTGGAAAAACTTCAATCGAGACGCAAACAATCTTATTTCTGAAGCCGAAAAGGTAGTACAAAATGCCCATCAGCACCAGACACTTCTGCCGGACGAGGTGCTGGAAATGGAATTGACAATTGTGGATACCCAAAGACTCCTGGCACAAAAAAGACAGGACCTGGCCTATGCTTTAATTGATCTCTGCTATACGTTGGGATTAGAAGATTACGGAACTTTAACCGAGTAGTACCAATTCAGAAGCCATGGATGATCTAAGCACAATAAGACGCTATGAATTAAAATATACCATCACTGAATCGATGGCATCAGAGATTCGTGATTATATCAGCAATATCTGTTCGCTTGATCCCCATGTTCCACCCGGAGACAGTGGCTATGTTGTCAACAATCTGTACTTTGATACACCTGATCTGAAATTTTATAACGACACAAAATTCAGGAAGCTGACCCGTTTTAAACCCCGGGCGCGATATTATGGTATGACCGTATCGGATTTTATCTGGCCGGAAATAAAGTATCGGCACGCTCATATTATCTGGAAAATGCGATATAAATTACCCATTCAAGACTGGACTACGCTTTTTTATCCCCAGATGACTGAGGCAGGTAAATATAAATTTAAATCACAGCTGGATCGATTTGACGAAATCATATACTGGTATAATGCCCAGTCCAAGCTCCATGTACGCTATTTTCGGGAACCTTTTGTATCCAATCTTGAAAATTATGGTCGGATAACCTTCGATCGAAATCTCTGCTATCGGTCAATCCCGGGCTCAATTGACCTTGATTATAATGAATATGACATGCTGTATTATGACGATCCGATCACAACCCTTAATTTTGAATCACCTGTCCTGCTTGAAATCAAAGTCGAGTCCCTCCTCCCCTGGTGGGTCGTCGAATTAATTAGAAAGTTTAACCTGGTCCAGCGACCATTTTCAAAATACTGTTATGGAATCGATCATCATCTGACATATTTGACACCCATTCGTGATTCGATATTCCCGTTTTCTTCCATCTAATTTTAACAAGGATTCTAAATGAAACTGACCCAATTAATTGTTTTACTCATGCTATTAATGTCGACTATGCTCTGGTCAGCTGATGAAGTAATTATTAATGAGATAATGTATAACAGCTCCGGCACTGATGTGGAATTCGTCGAATTATACAATAAATCTTCAGCCTCCGTTAGTCTGGCAGGATGGTACATTCTGGACGATAACGACAGTCACTCCCATTGTTTATTGGGGGGTAATCTCGCTGCCGGTGCGTACCTCGTTATCGCGGGAAACCTTAGCCTGTTTCATACAACCTATCCAAATGTCTCAAACATAAATACAAACGATTTCGACAGCGGTACTGACGCCTGGAGTTTGGGTAATAGCGGTGATGCGGTTCGTTTATTTAACAGCTCAAACCAGCTCCAGGACATTGTTGAATACAGCGATGGTGGCAGTTGGCCCGGCTCGGCAGATGGTGATGGTCCCTCTCTGGAACTCCTTAATCCGGCACTGGATAATTCACTACCAACATCCTGGGATCCAAGCGTTGCCTATGGGGGCACTCCGGGCGCAGTCAACAGCGTTTTGACCGACAATGTTCAGCCTGTATGTAAAGACGGTCACCGGAACATTGATCTGCCGGAAAGCAGTGATGAGGTCATCGTTAGTGTTTTAGCATTTGATCCCGAAGAATTATTAAAAGTTGAACTGATGCTGAATACCGGGTCGGGTTACAGTGCTGTTCTAATGAACGATAATGGAACCGGTAGTGATGCTGTCGCCGGTGATTCCATTTTTTCAGCGGCTATCCCGGCCCAGAGCAATTCCACCCTTGTAAAATATTATGCCGTTGCAACCGACAATGTCAGTCAGATCGACACCTGGCCTAATGAAGCGCCACAAAATTATCATGCCTACACCGTAGGTTATAAACCGCCGAAATTGCGTGTTACCGAAGTTCTGGCAATTAATGATCATGTCATCACCGATGGTGCAGGTGAATATGATGATTGGTTTGAAATTCACAATGAAGATAATATTACTGTCAATATCGCTGGCATGTTTGTCAGTAATTCACTGGGGAATTCCCGTGAATTCCAGCTGCCATCCAGAAACCTGGTACCTGATGAGTACCTGTTAATCTGGGCTGATAATGATGAGGACCAGGGCAGTCTGCATGCCAATTTCAAACTGTCTTCAAGTGGTGAAGATGTCGCTCTGTTTGAAAGTATAGATCACGGCAATGTTCTGATTCATGGCTGGAAATATGGCGTTATGAGTCCGGACATTTCTATGGGATTTATACCCGGTAATGCCAATGCCCCGGAATACCTAAGAAATCCCACTCCCAACGACAGCAACGAAGACAGTGATATTTATTCCGATATTTGTATCAATGAATTCCAGACCACCAGCAATTTTGGCGGACCCCAGGATGACTGGGTTGAGGTTTATAACCGTGGTTCTGTCGCCTTTAACCTGTCCGGTTGCTTCCTTTCGGATGAGCGTAGTAATAACACAAAATGGACTTTCCCTGCGAACACCATTCTGGAGCCTGGAGCATTTCTGACAGTTTATGAGGATGTCCTGGGTTTCGGTTTTTCATCGGAAGGTGACGATGTTATCATGTTGACTTCCGCTGATAGTACAACAGGACTGGATTTTTTTGATTTCGGTCCTCAACTACCGGACCATAGTCAGGGACGCTATCCCGATGGCAGCAGTTTCTGGGCTTTTTTTAATACCCCAACTAAAAGTGAAAGTAATACAAATCCATCTACCATTAATGACAATCAAGAAACTCTACCTGAGAAAATAAACCTGCATGCCAATTATCCAAATCCTTTCAATTCACAAACCACTGTCATCTTCTCATTACCGAAAGCAACATGGATTCGGTTGGTTGTTTATGATATTTCCGGTCGGGAAGTGGATATTCTGAAGGATAATATCGGATCATCCGGGATTAACAGAATCATTTTCTCAGCCGATCATCTATCGGCTGGTCTTTATTTCTATTGTTTGACTGCCGGTGATTTCAGCCAGACACGAAAGATGCTGCTCATCAAATAGCCCCTACTGACCACAGGAGTAAGCTGATTGTCTTTTACTGGATCAATGCCGAGGTATTTATTAGCGATTAAAGCCCCTCAGGAGCGATTGAAGCGATTAATTAGGGTCTCCTGAAAAAGTCAATCACGCACACCATCTAACACAATAGCATGACTATTTTCATTAATTTTGAGGTCTAACAAGATTTTTAACCAATTTTGTATCTTTTCAAACAGAGACAATAAAAACCGCCCCACCGGGATAGCCGACAGTCGCAACGCTGTCGCCATATTCATTGAGAAAATTGCCATCGCAATCCAATTCTCGCTCGTTGCCGCTGTCCTGGTCAGCACTTTTCCTAACCCGTAGCGTGTCTTGGCTGTCCCGATTTTCCCTTCAACTTCGCTCCGTTCACCCTGCTCTAATTTCCTCAGTCTTTCCATTTCCAGGACAATTGCATCAATCTCTTTGGGTGGACGACTGTATGTCGTCAAAACAATTGGGACTATTCGTGTTAAAATATAAGAGAGAGTTTTTTGATATGCAACTGGTGTTAGGATAGCTCATACTAACACACTCAGATTTTGCTGTTTTCTCAGTTTCATTGTATTGTGTTTTGTCATTTTCCTTCTTGATAATATATCACGACTTCTTCCATAATACACATCTGCCGGAGTCAGGTTATTTAATGATTCGTGA
>Ga0268276_1003078_pt1 | contig 13359 bp, 9 predicted proteins | sample saktaG_4_FD_190145 | JGI IMG/M metagenome (GOLD analysis project Ga0268276, IMG submission 190145) | Saline water microbial communities from Sakinaw Lake, British Columbia, Canada - sak_2010_1_5_45m | ecosystem: Environmental > Aquatic > Non-marine Saline and Alkaline > Saline ...
CAGGAAATCAACTATATAGTTGATTTCCTGCTTTTAAGAAATCGCTCTGGGTTTAAATTAAGTGATATAAAAGAAAAACTGATAAAATTAATCCTAAACAGTCTAGCTATACGAATTTATTTTGTCTAAAACAATAGCCGTTTATAAAAAGTAACTAAAGTAAAGGGGTTATAGTTTAGAAATGATTACAGTGATTATACCTACCCGAAACCGGCCCCACCAGTTGAAGGATTTGTTGATTTCCATATTGGGCCATAATACTTATAATGATTTTGAAATCCTGATTATCGACGACTGTTCAAATGACGAAAATAAGAAAATTTTAGAAAATATCCTGGCGGATAAGTTATTCTTTAATTTTAAATTAAGATACATATATAGCATTAAGCAAAAATATCCCGCAGGCTGCAGGAATATCGCAGCTTTAGAAGCCAGAGGGGAAATCTTATATTTTGTTGACGATGATTGTGAATTTCGGCATGATAACTTGCGGGAAATTTCAAAATTTTACGCAGAGCATATTAATGAAAAGTTTATTCTGGGAGGATACAATATTTGTCCGGGTAAAAATTTACTAGCGGCACTATACAATAATTTTTTTAATTGCAGTTTATGGTTATCCTGTAGTATAAGGGAAGGTTTGCTACGTAAAATTTTTATTTGGGGGGAAAGAGATAATTTCTTTGTAAACTTCGTGCCTTCGTTGAATATGGCTTGTAAGCGGAATATATTTGACAGCCTAAGGTTTAATGAAGAATATAAAGTAAATGAAGATGAGATATTCTGTAATGAAGCAATAAACAGTAAATACACAATACTTTTTACCAAAAAATTAAAGTTGGCCCATAATCATGCATTTAGAAGTTTTTCTGAACTACTGCTAAGATTGACAGAATTGGGTCGATACTATAGAAGGAAAAATATATTTCGGAGGATTATATTTGTGTTTTTGTATCCGTGGGCAATGGTATTATTTACTAGAAATTTGCCCTTTGTTTTTCACTATGCTACGATGAGTTACGCCTGGGCTAGACCATTCCTCGTAAAAGAAAGTGAGAGATTATGAAAACATCCGTATTTGGGAAAAAAAATATAAAAATTGTTTTTGTGCGTCCGCCATATCATCTTTGGCCAATAATCAACGAGTCAGATAACTTTCTTTTGCCTCTAGCCTATCCGTGCTTAGGTGCGTTTCTCAAACAGAGAATGGTGGGTATTGAAGTAAAGGTAATTGATTGTCTGCCGTTAAAGATCGGGTGGAAATCACTTAGAGAAATTATTGCCAGAGAAAAGCCAGATGTCGTTGGGGTTGGTGATAAAGTATGCTATGCGCACGAAGGGATAAAAGTGGTGCAGATGGCTAAAGAGTTAAATCCTGGTGTGATAACCATCGCCGGGGGGCACTTCCATTCCCATTTACCAAAATATTCCTTGGAGATGTTTACTTGCCTGGATTTTGTAGTCCGGTATGAAGGGGAAGAGACTCTTTTGGAGCTTTTACAGGTTTTACAGCAAGGGGGGAATTTGTCAGAGGTTGCTTCTATAGCCTACCGCGATAATGGCAAGATTATAGTTACTTCTCCCCGTTCGGTTATTAAAAACTTAGACGATCTGCCATTTCCCGACTATGATTTGATGCCGGTTAATAAATATGCCACTTTTGGTAAACTTTGGCCAAAGGCTATTACTATCCAAGGAGCTAGAGGATGTGGCTATGATTGTAAGTTTTGTTCTTGGACAGTTACCGAAGGGGAGCATCGATTGGAGAGTGGGGCTGAGATTTTGGAACCTAAACATCGAAAGAAAAGCGTAGCTAGGGTAATAGATGAAATAGATTTTTTGTATAATAAGTATGGGATAAGGTATCTTTTTTGGGTAGAAGGCACTTGGAATTATGATCATAAATGGGTCAATGCTCTTTGCGAGTCTATTATTAAGAGAGGCTATCAGCTTGGTTGGTGGGCATTCGTAAGGTCAGATCTTCTGTTGGAACAAGAAAGACTAGGGATTTTAAAAACAATGGTTAAGGCCGGCCTTCGTCATACGCTGATAGGCGGGGAGAGATCGGATGACGGAGAGCTTCAAGCTTTAGGCAAGGGGGGTTTGCAAGCCAGCGATTTAATGAAAGCCTGTCGGCTATTAGAAAATAAATACCCGGAAGTTTTCCGACAGGCCACCTTTACAACCGGAATAAGAAGCGAGAGTGAAAGTTCTATAAAAAAACTTGGAAAATTTAGCCGCAAAGTGCATCTTGACTTTGCCGCTTTTCATCCCTTAACTCCCTGGCCGGGGACTATTTTATGGGATGAGGCAAAGAGGAAAGGATGGATTGAAGAATACGATTTCTCTAAATTTGACATGTTTTCTCCGGTCATGGCATCCGAACATCTTTCTCGGGAAGAAATTTCTAAGTTCTCGCAAAAACTATATAAGGATTTTGTTTTAAAACAACCATTAAGATATATCCAGGGGCTATTTTCTTGTTATCCAATCCGGCGCAGGTTACATTGGTGGTTTCTTTTTTCGATCTCTAGAGTATTATTGAGAGATTTGCTTCTTAGCCTTTCAGGAAAAAAGAAATTTGAGGGTTTCGCATCAACCATTAGTTTACAGAAACCGAAATGGTATAATAGCTAAATTTTCGGCAACGGATTTTATAATCGTAACTTTTAAAAAATGAATAAATTTAATCAAAAAATAACTATTTTTTTGTCGTTAACTATAATTATTTTCAGGGTTGCGGCCTAGAAGGCAGCGAAGGAATAGAAGATACCAGTGTATATCTTAAACGCTTAGCGGAAAATTCTCCAGAGAGTGTTTAGGTAATTTTAGGGTTTCTTCCTAACTATGATCTTACGCATAACGATAGTTACCATAAGATAAATGAGGCAATAAATTTGCTGCCATCTCTGGTTGTTGTTAAGGAGCTAAAGAGTAACAAGGCCAGGGTTTTTAAATTAGCACATCAGGAATTATGAAAGGACAAATTAGGGTATGCCTTCAGCAAGGAAGTTTAATATGAAATTAGTCGTTCCTCATAACTGGGATAGTAATTTGGTTGCTCGGCTCGATACACGTCTTGTGGAAGGGTTTTATGGGAAATTGGATAAAGATGTTATTGGCGGTGGCAGGTCATCTAATATTTGCTCGCCTGTTAGCCGCAGGGTTATTAAACGAGAAGTCCAGAAGCTACACGGATTAGGTTTAGAATTCAATTATCTGCTTAACGGTGATTGTTTAGATAATCGGGAACTTTCTCATCCCATGATTGCTAAACTATCGGCGTTGCTGGAATGGCTGGTAGATATATCCGTAGACTCAGTGAGTGTTTCTTTACCTTATTTGGCTAAATTTATAAGTAAAAACTATAGCGCCTTACGCATACACGTCTCTACTATGGCACAGGTTGATACTCCTGATAAAGCAAAATTTTGGGAAGATCTAGGGGTTGATAAAATTACTTTATATGAAGTAGACGTTAACCGTAGTTTTGAGAGAATAAAGAGTATTAGGGAATCGGTGGCCTGCAAGATTCAATTGATCGCTAATAATTTATGTTTGCGTAATTGTCCGTTTACGGTTTATCATGGGGTTGCCTGTTCCCACGCTTCTCAAGTTCGACATGTATCCAGGAATTTTTTTATAGACTTCTATAGGCTTTTTTGCATGCATATGAGATTAAATAATCCGGTTGATTTTATCAGGGCTGATTGGATTAGGCCGGAGGACTTGTCGCATTACGAATTATTAGGCGTAGATAGTATTAAATTAGTAAATCGGGGCATGAATACAACGGATTTGGCTAGAATAGTTAAAGCCTATACTGATAGGCAATATAAAGGGAATTTACTGGATTTGTTGCCCAGCACATCCAAGAATATTAATTTTTCAAAAAATAACTATTGGGGCCTCTTTAAATATTTTTTTCATCCGCAATTTGTTAATATTTTTAAACTCCCGAACATAAAAAAATCTTTTTTGGAAACCGGGATATATATTGATAATAACAAATTAGACGGATTTCTAGAATCATTGCAGAAACAGAATTGCGATGGTAAGTTGTGTAGAAATTGTACATTTTGTGATGCCATAGCTGTTAAGGCCATGAAATGGGATAGTGTGCAGGTGGCTAAATTAAAAAAAGAGATGGAGTGGCTCCTGAATCAGTTTATTTCAGGGGAACTTTTCTACTATTTTAGTAAATCATGAAGGTATTATTGGTAAATCCTAATTCTTCTGCGATTAATAAAAGTTGGGCCTATAAGCGTTTTTGTAGCCCGATTGCTCCTCTGGGGCTCTGTTATATAGCGGCAGTGCTTAGAAATAACGGCCTAGAGGTTTTGGTTTATGATCAATTCGCTAACAAGGCTGAAAATCAAGAATTGCTGGATTTTATAAAAAAGAACAATCCTCAAATTATCGGTTTCTCAGTTTTAACCCCCTTAATTCGCGATGTTGAAAATATTGTTTCTGAGATAAGAAAAATCAGGCCCGAATGTTTAGTTGTTTTTGGTAATATCCATGCCACCTGTTTTCCTGAGGAAGTATTGCATAAAAGAAGCGCGGATATTGTAGTCAGGGGTGAAGGGGAGGTGGCAATGCTGGAGGTATGCCGGCGTCTGGACCGTAAAGAAAGCCTGCGCGGCATAGCCGGAGTAAGTTATATGGACAATGATACAATTATACATAATCCTGATAGGGCGCTTTTAGAAGATTTAGATGAATTGCCTTATCCGGCATGGGATTTACTCGATCTTAAGAATTATCTTAATCATCCGATGGTTGCAATAAGCAATAATCAGGCGCTGCCATTAATGGCTTCTAGGGGATGTAAGTATAGATGCTATTATTGTTCGCAGGATAAACTTTATAATGTAGTTCGGTATCGTAGGCCAGAAAAAGTAGTTAGCGAGATGGAGTATTTTTATTCAACACTGGGAACAAAATTTTTTGGATTTTGCGACGCATATTTTCCTTTCGATGAAGAGAGTGGTTTGCGATTTTGTCAGCTCCTAAGGGAGAGAGGCCTGCATAAAAAAATTAAGTGGATAACCGAAACCCGGGTAGATAAAGTCACCCCGGCTCTGTTAAAAAACATGAAAGAGACAGGTTTACATCTTATAATGTATGGTATTGAAGTAGGCAACGGTGAAATTCTGCAGTCGCTAAAAAAAGGAACTACCTTAGAGCAAGCCAGGAATGCTGTTAAAGAAGCAAAAAGGCAGGGTATTTTGACGCAAGGGCTTTTTATGCTCGGTTTACCAGGAGAAACAGAAGATACCTGTAAAGATACTGTAAATTTTGCCAAGGAATTGGATTGCGATTTAGTTAAATTCAATATCGCTACTCCGTATCCCGGTTCGGAGTTTTTTAATGATTGTCTTAAGGGCCAAAAGATGTATGTTCCTGAGAGTTATACTAGCTGGGCGGATTGGACGGATGTACCTATTGATTTAGCATATTCTCCGAAGGGTATATCGCCTGAAAAACTAAAACACCTACAACGCAAGGCCATGTTTGGATTTTATGCAAGAGCGGGAGTGATTTTTAAGCATATTACTCATCGGACTATTCAGTGGAAGGATATCGTATATGGAGGGGTTTGGGTAACATTTTTGTTTTTTTCCTCCCTGTTTAAGTTTAGAAAAAGCAATAGAGCGGAGCAATAGTATATTAATTAATATGAAATTAAGCATTCCGACTAATTGGGACGATAAGTTAATTGAATATTTAGCATCCAGTAATATACAGAAAGAACTGGAGGATGTTTACGGCAAGCTGGCTTTAGACGAACTGGGAGGAGGGCGTACAGCATCTAGCCTGGTTTTCGTTTCCAGAAAAGGAGCCAAGCTACATATAAAAAAATTACAAAATATCGGAATAAAGTTTACCTACCTTCTAAATACATTATGCATGGATAACTTAGAATTTACTAGGGTGGGCCAGAATAAATTGCGCATCCTGCTGAGTTGGTTAGTTGACATAGGGGTAGATTCAGTTACCGTAGCCAACCCGTATGTCTTTATGTGGATAAAAAATAAATATCCCCACATAGCGATATCAGTTTCTGCCATGTCCAATGCGAATTCATTGGGGAGGGCTAAATTTTGGGAAGAGCTCGGAGCAGAAAAAATTACTTTTCCCGGGCCGGCAGTGAATAGAAATTTTCCATTAATCAGCCTTTTTAGGCAAACATTAAAGTGCAAGATGCAGCTTATAGCTAATGGTGGTTGTTTATGTAATTGCCCGACATTTATTGGCCATGGATTAATGAATTCCCACGCTTCGCAGCATTGGCATCGATGCCGAGGGTATATGTTTGATTATTATAATATAATGTGCCGGCTCCGGCGATTAGAAAAACCATCGTTGTTTATAAAATCAGACTGGATAAGGCCAGAAGACCTGAATTATTATGAAAATTTAGGTATCGATAGCATAAAACTTATAGACAGGCGCCTGTCGACCCCGGAGATTATAAAAATTGTTGCTGCATACCGTAACCGAAAATATCCGGGGAATCTTCTGGATATGTTACCCCTGTTTCAGGGCAGTAGTTTTCATAGGGATCAAGGTTTGAGGAAAAAAATATTCTATTTGACCTTACCTTTAACGAGAATGAATCCGATAAAGATTTTGAAGTTTTCAAAATTGTTTTCTAGTATCAATATTACTATTGATAACGCAAAGCTAGATGGTTTTATCGAAAACATGCCTAAGGGCTGTAATTTAAGTTCCTGCGGGAACTGCCGCTATTGCGAAGCTGCGGCTCAGAATGCGATACTGGCTGATGAAAATTATTTAAAAGCTACGGTAGAAGAGTATCATAAGATACTGGATAAGGTTTTTAGCAAAGGCCTTTCATTTTATTTTAGCTGATTTCATCAAAGGTGATCTTGGTTAAGGCGGCCTGGTTATAGTACATAATAAGGAAGGATGAGGAGTATCTTGGTGCAAAAGAATAATAAATTCGATAAAAGTAACCCGGTTAAAGAATTTCTATTGCTTATAAAATGGGCTTTTTGCAAAATTTTTAATAAAACTCGCCAAATTTGTCTATTTGCTCAGTCGAGGTCAAGATACAGCGCAAATTTTTCAAATTTGATACGTAAGAATATAGACATAATCGAGTTAATTACTTTAGAAAGTTTATGTAATAGATTTGGTATTAATATTAGTGCTAGCCAAGTCATTATTCGCTATCCTCCAAAGCTGCTGGATAAGCAACCCTTGCTTATGTTTCATTCCGAAATTACTGCTTTGACTATATTGGCTAAAAGTATAAATGCTAAGAAAATTTTTGAAATTGGTACATTTGAAGGCAATACTGCAGCCAATCTGGCTTATAATGTAAGCGATGACACTGTAATTTATACGCTAGATTTTCCTTTATACCGATTATGTGCCCATGGCCAGGCGAATGTAAAATATGTTGAAACAGATGCCAGGGCTAAGAGTATCGTTAAGGTATTGAAAGGGGATTCGTTGGAATTTAACTTCTCGCCTTTTTACAACCAGATGGATATTATGTATATCGACGGAGGAAAATCATATAAATGTGTTCTCTCGGATAGCGAAAATGCCTATAAGTGTGCCAAAGACGGAGGTTTTATCATTTGGCACGACTTTCTTGTGTTTGATAAATATTATTCGGTGGTAGCTTTGGTAGTTTTTGAATTATGCCGTAGGTATCATCTCAAGTTATATCTTATTGATGGTACCCGCATGGTTATCACTAAAAAGAGCAGTTGCCCTTAGGCATTTTTTAAGGAGTTTAGGCAACTAAAATAGAAAACACTAGTTATATATTTATGGAGAGATGAGGATAAACCGTAAGGATTTTTTTTTCTTTGGAGTAATTTTTTTAATAGGAGCAGCATTGCGGCTTTATCTTTTAGGAAAAATCAGCTTTTGGTTTGATGAAGCCAGTTTCTGTATCTTGCCGGAATTAAGCTTATCTTCGTTGTCTTCTTTATTCCATAGCATAATCGAAGCTAAATTTCCCCCCTTTTTAACTTATGGGTTTATTTTTACGTTTATTTACTTAAAGATAAGCACTCAAGAACTATTTTTAAGATTGCCGTCTGTATTTTTTTCTCTCGGAACAGTCATATTGTTCTATCTTTTCACTAAAAAGTATTATGAAAGAAAGGCGGCCTTGTTTGGAGTTTTTCTTTTATCCTGTTCCCCTCTAGATATTTATTATTCGCAAGAAGCCAGAATGTATACGTTATTGACATTCGCCATATTCTTGAGTTTTATTTTTTTGTCAAAGGCAATGGCTGAGAAAAAAAACCGGTATTGGCTAGGATATGCATTTTCCTGTTTATTGGCGATGTATACCCATTACATAACTATATTTGTATTATTGACTCAAGCCATATTTATCGCACTTAATTTTAAAAATTTAAAAGAGCAAATTTCTGCCCGGTGGGTATTTATGATGTCCGTCCTAGCAATATTTACAATTCCATTTTTTGTCCAGTTGTTTAACCTGACAATTTTTATACTATTACATGGCGGTAGATACGATTTTCAAAGAGTGCTGTCTTATTTGCCAAAAATCGGCCTAATAAATCTTTTTTACACGTTTAAAAATCTTTGCGTTGGTTATAATTTAGAAAGTGATAAGTACTTACTTTTTGTCCCGGTATTTTTTATCGTATTTATTGTCGGTATTATGCGGCTGATAAAAAAGGAAGATTTTTTAAAATCTTCCTCTGTCCTTTTGTTTGCCAGCTTCCCTTTGTTAGTTTTTATAGTTTCTCTGTGGAGGGTGATATACGTAGATAGGCATTTCTTACCCGTTCTTCCTTTTTTTTGCATTATTATGGGGTACGGACTAGCTTGGTTTTTTAACAAAAAAAGGATTATTTTCTTCTTCTTTTTTTTAGTCTTTGTAAGTGCAATATTCTCGGGATTATTTAATTATTATCGTGGTTATCTTCCGGGTAGATCGGCTGAACATGTTGGAGTGCAAGCAAAAGGAGATTTTCGTAACGCTGCATTGTATATTGTTAGTAACTTTAAAGAAGGAGATATCATCATTCATACCTGCGATAATACGATTTATCCCTTTGTCTATTATTTTAAGAAATACGGCAGAGAGCATAAAAATAGGTTTTATGTAGAACTTAAAGAAGGTGTTCCTATTTTTTTTGAGAAAAAAATTCGTGCCCTTGAATTTAAGAATAACTCTATTTTTTATCAACAGGAAAAAGAAGAATTAGGCCGGGGACAAATAAGATTGATCGATGAGGATCCGAAGATCGATAGCCATACAATTCTAGGTGGCAATGGGAGGATATGGCTTGTGGTTTCTGATTGGGAATTCCCTAATCTTTATTTCAGCGAACATAAAAGAAAAGATTGTAATGGGATTAGATCGCAAGCCTGGTTTTCTAGTAAATTTTACTTAAAAGATTATAAGGAATTCAGAGGAAGCTCAATCTGCCTTTTTGGCAACAAACGCAAAAATTAATATAAACTTTTTTCTTTTTAATTTCCTTATAAGTCTCGTTTTTGTCACTAAGGCCAAAAAATCGGGGAAAGAGACTGCATCAGTAGCATATCCTGTTTTATTAAATCGCGTTTAAAAAAAGATTAGATTATACGTTTTGGTATATAGAAAGTTTGTTATGAAACACTTTGAGGTATGATAAGATATACGAAGAATTGATATGTATAATAATAAGAAAGTTACGCTTCTAATACCTTGTTACAACGAAGAAAAAGGGATAGAAAAATTACTCCAAGAAAAATTCTCTTTTATAGATGAATTTATTGTAGTAGATAATAATTCAAATGATAACACCGCAGGTATTGCTAGGCAACGCGGGGTAGTTATTTCGGTAGTAAAACGAGGGTATGGGTTAGCTTATCAGGCAGGATTAGCTATGGCCTCTGGAGATATTATAGTAATGATGGATGGAGACAGTAGTTATTCTATCTCTGAAGCCGAAAGATTGGTAATCTATATGGAAACAAATAAATATGATTTTATTACTGGATGCCGATTCCCTTTGTCTGATATTAGAGCTATGCCTTGGGTTAAAAAGGTCTCCAACTATCTTATTTCCGGATTAATCAGGAAAATTTTTTACATTAATTTGATGGATTCTCAGTCTGGACTCTTTGTTTTTAAGCGGGATTTATTGCCAAAGATAGTCTCTCCTAATCCAGGAATGGGTTTTTCGCAAGAATTGAAACTAAATGCCTGGTTAGGTTTATATAAATGCGCCGAAATGCATATTGATTATAGAGCACGAGTAGGAAAAGTAAAGTTTAAGACAGTTATAGATAGCTTTAAAACCCTATATGGAATAATTGTATTTTGGTTTTCGCACAGAAAAAATATGTTTATTTAGCTCTCTATCGTTTTTAAGCTGGCTGTTTTAAGAGTAACTTTAAATCGACAGTTTTAGGCAATTAATTTTTAGAGAAAATATTTTTATCTAAAATTAAGCAATTAGAAATGATGAAAGAAACTAATAAAAAAATAATTAAACTCCTTTTGTTATCAATAATTATTTTTGGCTTTTTTTTCAAAATAAGCTCTCTCAATAGCGCAGATCTTTTTTTTGATGAAGCTAAAGAGTTTTTAATAGCAAGAGGTTTGGGTGATTACGAATTGACAAATGCGCAGCGGCCGTTTCAGGCCACTCTTGATGTCAATAAAACTTCTGTTTTTCAGCCACCGTTGATGTGTGCATTATTGCATTTTTGGTCTAATTACAATTTTTCTATTCCCTGGCTTAAGCTTATGCCTTTAATATTTAACATTCTTTCTCTGTTATTTATGTATTATATTTCCCGGCTTATCGGGTTTAGTATTTTATGGTCCTTAGCGGTCGTTGCTTTCTGTAGCTTATCTTATTCCTGGTCCTTTTTTGCCTTATACTTGCGGTCAGTTTATGCTCTTACTATTTTTAATTCAACCCTTTTAGTATTTCTTATTTTACGTATTATTAAAAACAAACATATTTATATTAACGATTGTATTATTTTAGGCTTGGGGATATCGCTGGCTTGTTTTTCTAGTTATTCTTTCTGGTTAATAATCCCCTTATTAGTTTGCGTGATTGCAGTCCTAATTTTTTTATATTCTTCAGTTTCTATAATTGCCAGGTTAAGGAATTTACTTATATTTTTAGCCCCGCTTTACGTTACACTTAATTATGTCATATCTAAGCAGGCTATTTATTATTGGGAATTCTCCGGATTAAATAAACTGCAATCATTTGGCCTGCAAGACCTTATGAAATTTAGCCTTAGTTCATTACATAATTCATTACGATTGATAGCGGATTCATTATTTTGGCAGTTATTTGGAATAGTAAAAAATTATCATGACAGTAAATTTTTTGTTCAGGCTTCTTATATAATATCCGCAGTTTTTATAGCAGCTTGTATTTATCTTTTGGTATTTTCGCTTAGAAAAAAACGCGTAAACGGATTTTTTATCATATTTACATTTTTGTATGCGGTTGCCAGCTTAGCTAGCCTACCTTTTTTAAAATTATGGACAGCAGAGCAAATAAGATATTCTGTATTTTTTAGCCCCTTTTTAGTATTTAGCCTTTTTATTATTCTACGTTTTATGTATCAATACCACAGTAGGATATGCCGGCCCGGGGTTTCCCGTGTTACGGTATTATTTCTGATCACGGCCTTGTGTCTATCTAATTTATATTTTAGTTATTCATACAGAGCCAGTCAGTATGGGTTTGCTGATATACGCGGCTTATTAAAACAGGTCGTAACCGATATTTCCGGTGATAGTTCAAGCGGCCGCGTATATGTATACGTTAATTGGGTGGCGAGAGATATTTTCAGGTATCATTATCTTTTTGCTGATAGTTACCTGAGCAGTCGTATTAATAAAGAAGATGTATATCTTTCCAGTCCAGGCTTAGACGATATTAATAGAATAGAAGAATTTGGAATCCGTTTTCAGAACATAGCTAAAAATAGATATGATAGTGCTTGGATAATATGGGGTTTTACGCCCGGCTATAACGCGGAACAGGATGATCGCTACAAGGTAGTTAAAAATTTAATAAGTTCTATAGAATCCATTACTATTATTAAAGAGGTAAGAACCAATAAAGCGAGGGCTTTAAAAATAGCGCATCGTATATTATAAAATAATTGCTAAATGAAGCCATTTATTACTTAATATACGGTTTAGATGTTTCAATCTGGCGGTTTAAGATTTAAGTACGATTGTTAGTTTTGTTGGCTGATTAATTTGGGCTCCCCTATAGAATATAAGTTCCTTTTTAAAGCAGGTCCGAAAGTTACATCCTAACTCAAATAACCAATTTGTTAGTCGGGAGCGATATATATGTGTTATACTAAATAGCTGGATTAAAAAAACAACTGCTGCTGAGTTTAAAATTTCCACCATTGTTAAGTGGAGTTAGTATAAAATATAATAATATAATGCTGCTAATTATCCTAATCCTAATTTTCTTCCGTCCTTTTATTTGTGCGCTAGCCTTTCCCTATTTAAACTTTGTTTACTCTTTGACACTTTTAATCTTCTCGGGTGCGTATTTAATTTATAAAAGACCATCATTTACAGGAAGCAAAACCTTATTTTATCCCTTTCTCCTGTTTTGTTTGACTTTATTCGTATCGGTGATTTTTTCCCAAAATAAATCTAATAGTGTAGCCCAACTTTATTTATACATAGGCGGATTAATCTTGTTTTTGATAGCCGTTTCCTTATCCGAAAGAGATAAATTGTTAACTATTCAAACAGTTATTCTGGCAGGTTTAGTGGTTAGTCTTTTGGCAATCTATCAGTATTACTTTGGTTTCAAACATGTCTTAGATTATTTATCAACTAATAAGCCCTCAGTTTCTTTAACTTTAGATTATCTTCAGCGTGGAAGGGTTTTTTTACCTTTTGTTACTCCAGGTGCTTTAGGCGGGTATCTAACAATGATATTGCTCTTGTCTTTAACTAACAAAAATCGAATTTGGTTTACAGTGTTAATATTTTCGGCCCTTTTACTTACGAAATCTCCGGGTGCTTTTTTAAGTCTATTCTGTGCATTGATTATTTATTTTGGCGTTCAAGGTAAACTAAAAAAGACTAGTATTTTATTGCTGGCCGGTATATTTTTATTGATATTTGTTATGATTATTGGAAGGTCTGCTACGCAGAAAGAGTATTTGCATCCCGCATTTTCTGTCAGCATGAGGTTAAATTACTGGCAGGAGGCTTTAGCTATAATTAAGGCGCATCCTTTTGTTGGTGTGGGTTTGGGCAATTTTAATATACGAAATAGCCTTTATGCGCATAATTTGTATTTGCAAATTTGGGCGGAAATGGGGGTATTAGGTTTATTT
>Ga0268276_1003079_pt1 | contig 13355 bp, 11 predicted proteins | sample saktaG_4_FD_190145 | JGI IMG/M metagenome (GOLD analysis project Ga0268276, IMG submission 190145) | Saline water microbial communities from Sakinaw Lake, British Columbia, Canada - sak_2010_1_5_45m | ecosystem: Environmental > Aquatic > Non-marine Saline and Alkaline > Saline ...
TACAAAAGCTGCAGTTATCAGATATCAGGAAAAACATGCTTCAGAAATTCTTGAACCTTTAGGCATTAAGAAGGGAACGGGATATTTTGGTTCTTCCAGCTGCTCCTATTTAAACGAACAAAATCAAGAAAAAGATTTGACTTATTGCAAAGAAGACGAGGATTGTATTTTAGTGGAAGGATGCTGCGGTTGTAATGAAGGCGGCAGGGGAAGCTGTATAAACGGAGATTATACGGATAAATGGAATGCGGAACTGGATTGTGAAAATGTAGTCTGTATGCAGGTTTATCTTTGCGATGAACCTTCTCTCAATTGCAAATGCGTGGATAACGTTTGCAAAGGGTCTTGACAAGATTCCCCAAACTCTATAATATGTATAGTATATGGAAGGATATAATTTGGCAACTATAACAAAAAGAATCTATAACTCCGGTTTTTCTCTTTTTACTTTAAAGACCCTAAGAGATGTTTTGGAAGTAAAAAAAGAAAGTACGACTTTCAGTATAGTAAAAAGATTAATAAAGGCAGGGGTGTTGGTAAGAATAGAAAAGAATAAATACTTATTAAGGGATGCCAAGGTCAGTGATTTTGCCTTGGCTAATTTTATTTATCAACCCTCTTATATCTCTTTTGAAAGTGCTTTAAATTTTTATGGAATTCTTTCTCAATTTCCACATAATATTTCCAGCGCTACTATAAAAAAGGCGACCGAAAAAGTTTTCCAGAGCAAAGGATTTGCATATACGCACATCAAGAGGGATTTGTTTTGGGGATATGAAAAAAAAGAAGATTTCATTATTGCTTTTCCGGAAAAAGCTCTTTTAGATCAATTGTATATTGCTACTAAAGGCTACAAGAGGGCAGATTTGGATGAATATGATTTAGATCGAATAAATATTCCGAGACTAAAGGACTATTTAAAAAGATATTCTAAAACCAGGCAATTTAAAATAGCAATCAAAACATTAAAGAAATATCTTCCTGTATGATAACTAGAGAACAAATACGTTTTTTGTCAAAAAAAAAGAAAACCAATGAATCGGTAATTTTCAGAGAATATCTTCAATTATTCTTTTTGAGTGAATTATGTTCTCAAAAACAGAATAGAAACATCTTTTTTAAGGGGGGCACGGCCTTGCATTTAATCTACAAGGCGCCTCGTTTTTCAGAAGATTTGGATTTTACCGTAGAATTAAAAGAAAAGGATTTTTTGAATTTTGCTCAAAAGTTGTTCGATCAGATTTCGAAAAGGGAGGCAGTTAAATTTAAAGAAAGAAAAAGTCTGGCAGGAAAAAGATTTTTATTAACAGCTACCCCCACTATTTTGCCTTACGAAGTTTTTATTAACCTAGATTTTTCTTTTAGGGAAAAAATAATACAACCTGAAAAATCAGTTATTGAAACGGATTATCCAGTTCTTTTTACTTCATACATTTACCATCTTTCAAAAGATGAAATGTTTGCTGAGAAAATTAGAGCTTTGTTGTCCAGGACTAAGGGAAGGGATTTATATGATTTATGGTATCTTGCGACTCAAGGTGCGCGAATAAATAAAGATTTGGTAAGAAAGAAATTAGAGTATTATCATTTAGAGAAAATTAAAAAAGAAGAGATTTTAGAAAGAATTGAAAGATTCTCAAAGAAGAATTTTATATTAGACCTTCGTCCTTTTGTATCTCTTGATGAAAGGGAAAAATTGGGAGATTTCTTCGATTTTATTAAAGATTATTTGAAAAAGAGTCTTTAACAAGAGGATTTTTTGAAATATTAATTTGTAAGGGTGTCGAGGTTTAATCTCGACATTTTGTTAGTTTCAAGCGTCAACAGAGTTCAAAAACTTGCATTTTTTGTGTTTTTGTTGTATAAATAATTATTAAATTAATTATTTTTTTAGTTCGTTTAAAAGTTAATATTAATAAAAGGAGGTGAATAAATGAAAAGCGACGAGAAAAAGAAATCTTGGCTATGGGAATTATGCAGAGAGTGGGTGGTAAATGTGATAAGCGCAATTCAATCAATAAGAAAAATCTATTTTAGAAAGGAGATCTAAAAGAAATGAAAAGAATATTGGTTTTAGGACCGATAAATGATGGGACAATTGTGTCGCAGGACAAAATGAGAAAATATGCAGAAACCCAAAGAGAAAAAGGCAATGTCGTACATTTATTTGAAGAGGGTGTTAATCATGATGCTCGAGGATACGATTTTTGCATAAGAGTTCTTTCACAGATTGAGTGGGCGGAAGAAGTTCATGTATTCTGCGATCCAGGCTCTAAAACATTTATCTTTTATTTAGGTATGACCTTTGCCTTAAAGAAGAAAATAGAAATAGTAGAAAACGTCCTTTTCGGAAAAGATGAAAAATCTATTCCAAGAACTGTATCTGAATGGCAGGAAGAACAAGACAAGTCAGTACAGCTTGCATTGGATTTATAAGTGTACGATTTTTTTAAAAAAAAGAAAGGAGTGATTAAAATTAAAATCGCGATAGATCTGGATGAGGTTGTATTCCCAACATATGAGGTATTGAACAAAATGTTTTTTCGAGTGTTCGGAAAGGAAATCGATTGGTACTCTTTTTACTCTAAAGGTAGGTTCTATATGGCAACAGAAGAAGGGAAGTGGACTAAAAGGGTACTCATGAATGAGAACTTTTACAAAAGTTTAGTTGCGAGATCTAATGCTGCGGAAGTTCTTAATAGTTTAACCAACGGAAGGAATGGTTACGAGGTAATCTACTGGACTGCGAGACCGAGCGTATTGAATGGGGCAACGCTTCGTTTACTTGAAGACAATCGTCTTCCCGTTGGGAGGATTCATTACGTCAACAGAAGGCGTGCACCCAAAAGTAAACTAAAGATTGTCAGACAAGAAAGGATTAATATTGTTGTTGAAAGCGATGTTGAAACTATAGAAAACTTAAGAGGATTTTGCAGGGCAATCCTGTTTAATACTCTTAACAATGGAAAATGTCGTTGCGACAAAAGGATTTTTAAACTAAAGGATCTAAGATTCTTAGTAGCTTAAATAAGTAAAAAATATTTTTTACACAAATCTGCGGAGATTTTTCTCCGCAGATATTTTTTAAACAGCCCGCTGAAATTAAATCTCAGCAGGCTGTTGACGCCAAGCGTCAACAGAATCTAAGGTCTTGCGTTTTGTAAATTTCTGTTGTATACATATATAATATTGTTAATTTAGACGGTTTGCAACGGCTCTTTTCAAAATTAATAAGAGGAGGTAATTTAAATGAAAATTGCGGTGGACTTAGATGGAACTTTGTTCCCAACATACGAAGTGTTGGGAAGGATTTTTTTAGAAATTTTTGGAGAAGAAATTGATTGGAGGTCTTTTAAACTTAAGAATGGGAATTGTTTAGAAACGGAACAAGATAGATGGCTGAAAAGGAGGCTCAAGGACGAAAAATTCTTTGGGAGCTTGACTGTAATGTCTTACGCTAGAGGGGCTCTCAATTATCTTGCAAATTCAGGCAACGGAATGAATCAGATAATCTATTGGACCGCAAGACCTAGTTCAATAGAAAAGGCAACCATTTATTCCCTTGAAGCCAATAAGCTTCCTTTTGGAAAAGTTTATCATGTTAACAGAAAGGACGCAGATTTAAGGAAACTGAACATTGCCAGGGCTGAAAAGATAGAGGTTGCTATTGAAGATGAGTCTGAGGTTGCAGAGAGATTGAGTAAATTTTGCAAAGTCATTTTATTTCATAATCCATATAACAGCCATTGCCTTTACGGTACAAGGATTTATTCATGGAAAGACATAAGAGAACTTTTATGACTCAACAAAGGGTGTTATTTTGCGCTGAGTTTCGGCATAAAATAATACCCTGTTTTTTTACTATTGCAAAAGAAAATCTTTTCATATAGTATATTAAAGAGATGGGAAAGAAAAAGTGCCTCAATTTAGAAGAATGTATAAAGATTATTTTTTTAAGTTAACAGAGGCAGTTTACAAAGTGAGCGGTCTTTTCCCTAAAGGAGAACCCTTAAAATTCAAGATTAGAGAGAAATCTCTCAGAATCTTCAATAATTCTCTTTTAATCTCTCCCAACCCGGGAGTTGAAAAAGCAGAAGATTTATCTCCTAAGATTAAAAAAGATATTGAGATTATTAACAGTTTCTTTGCTTTAGCCCAGTCTCAGAAATGGATTGATGAGAAAAACTTTCTGGTTTTAAGGAAAGAATACGAAAAAGTTTCAAAATACCTTGATTTAATGCAGAATCAGAAATTGCCGGAAAAAGAGACAGCAGAGAAGAATAAAAGCGATATTGACTTAAATCCAAGGCAAGAAAAGATTATTGAGATATTGAAAAAGAAACATAGCGCCCAAGCAGGGGAAATCTTGAATTTTTTTGAGGGAGTTACCAAAAGAACCCTGAGAAGAGATCTTGGGAACTTGGCAGAAGCGGGGATGATAGAAAGAATAGGGAAAACCAACCAAATCTTTTATAAACTGCCGGATAATCGTTAGGACAAGCAAAATGTCCTAACTAGTTTGTTTTGTCCTAACAGTTTCCTAACAATTTCTAAACAGTGTCCTAACTTGTCCTAACAAAATGGATATTCGCAGAAAAAAATTTAGCAAGATATACGACCAATACATCAATAAGATTTATCGGTTTATTTTTTTAAAAGTAAGTTCTAAAGAAATCGCTGAAGACCTGTCTTCGGAGGTTTTTATTCGGAGTTGGGACAGGTTTAAGCAAGGAGAAGAAATTAACAATGCCCAAGCTTTCCTCTACCGGGTGGCCAGAAATCTGGTAATTGACCATTACCGCGAGAAAGGACGCGTTAAGACAATCTCATCCGAGGATATCTGGGTGGCTGACCCTAATACGAATTTAGAGGAAAAAGCGGAAATTAGCTCTGATGTGGACGAAATAAAAAATGCTCTTGCCGGCATAAACGAGGATTACAGAGAAGTTATTATTTGGAGGTATCTTGACCAGCTTTCCGTCTCTGAAATTGCCGAAATTCTAGATAAATCAGAGGGAGCGGTGAGAATAATGATTCATCGCGCCTTGAAATCTCTAAAAAGCGAACTTAGAGAAGAATAATATGAAGATAAATATAGATAAACATTGGATTGAGAAAGAATATTGGGTAAATCAAAAAAGTTTACGTGACATCGGAGAAGAGTTGAATATTAGCTATCAAACCATAAGGAGGAGGATGAATGAAGCTGGAATTTTATTAAGGGAAAGACAATGGGCTTTGAGATTAAAGAGAATAAAAAATTTTGATAAAACCAGAGTCAAAAATATTAGCTATATCTTAGGCGTACTTTTAGGTGACGGTTTTGTGTCAAAAAATAAGAATAAAAGGATTATAGGACTAAATATTGCCGAGAAGGATTTCAAATTTGCTGGGAGTTTTTATAATGCGTTCAAAAACATTGGGCTAAATCCATTAGTAGGAATAACAAAATTAAAAGATAAGAACCCACTGTGGTCTAATCAGATAAGAATATGTGTAAGCAGTATTTCTTTTTACGAATGGTACAGACTGCTTAATATGAATAAAATTGAGGAGTTTATTGCTCAAAACTTGGAGTGTATGAAAGAATTTGTTAGAGGTTTTTATGAAAGCGAGGGGACAATTTTTGTAAATAATAAGAAGAATCAGAGGAGTGGGAAGACTTACTTGGGGTTGAGAATGGTGAACACAAAGAGAAACGTTATGGAATTGGTGAATAAAACCATTTCACGGTTAGGCTTTAATTTTTATGAACACGAAACAACAAAGAACGGTAAACCATACTATTACTCTGGGATATGGAAGCACGAAGAAATTGTCCGATTCCTTAATGAAATTAACCCAGTTATAAAGAGAAAACCGAGAGAGAGGGGGGTGTAACACAAGTTTAGATTCTACGTCTTAATCTAAGAAGGGTAAATAACGCTTCGAATATGAACGAAAAAGACCTTATTCGCAAAATTGAAAATCTGAGAGGAATTAAACCCAGAAAGGACTGGGTTTTATCTACAAAAAGCAGAATTCTAGGTGAAGAACCCGAGATGTCTCATATTACCTTGAGTTTTTTCTTAAAACCTGCTTTTGCCTTGCCCATAGCTTTGCTTTTAATTGGCGGGGCTTTTTTCTATTCTTCTAATTTGATGGAATTGAAAGTTGCTCAGGAAAGATATGAACAGGAATTAGCCCAGATGCAGGAGCTTGCTCCTCTACTCAAACAGCTTCAAGACAGCGTATCGCAGGCAAAACTGGCTTTAAAAGAAGCTGACTTAAGGGATCCGAAAGTAGCTTTAGAAATGGGAAAAAGCCTTGATTTGACCGTAAAAGCAGGCAAAAAGGTTTTAGATGAGGCAAGAAAGATAGCCGGAGCTACAAGTTCAGAAGAGATAAAGGTGGCCGAAGAGCCAAAACAGAAGATATTGACTTCAATCATAGAGACGGAAGAAGCGGTTGAAGGGCTTGAAAGCGATTACAAGCTTTTTATTGAATTATTGATTGAAGATGTTGAACACTGGTACTTAGGGCCTGCTGAACAGGAAAGGCTCATAAGCGCAAAGGAGAACTACGAAAAAGGAGAGTATAATGCGGTTCTGGAAGATATATATAGAATAAGTTATCCACAACAGTAAAGGTGGGTAAATATGATATTGTGGAAAGTGATTCGTCCGCAATTTATTGTTTTAAAATTTGAAACTCCCGCTTACACGGGATAGAGGTAAAAAGTGTCGTGGCCCTTCAATAAAGCTTTGCTTTCTTGCAGGGTTAAATGATTTTTGTGGTCTTAAAGCTTTGACCATGAAAATTGGTTCGCTAAATTCATAGGATGAAAAATCCAAAATAGAATTTAGGCGGGCAAAGGTCGACATACACGATGAAAGAAAGTCAAAATCAAATTAAAAGAATTAAGTTAATTATGACAAAAAAGATTATAGCTTCTGTGACAATGCTTGGTTTAGCACTTACGTTCACCGGCATTGCACAGGCAATTGATCTTGGCGGAATGAGCTTGTCAGAGTTACAGGATCTTTTAAACAGCATTCAGGACCAAATTGAGGCTCTTGGAGCAGAAACAACTCCTGTTTCTACTGTTGAAGGATGTACCATTACAAGCTTTGACCGAAACCTGAAAGTTGGAATGACAGGTGATGATGTAAAATGTATGCAGATCATCTTAAATTCCGATGAAGAAACCAAGTTGGCTGACTCAGGCGTTGGTTCTGCTGGAGAAGAAACTACCTACTTTGGTCCTTTGACTAAGGGAGGAGTAATTAAATTCCAGGAGAAGTACGTTGATGAAGTATTAGCTCCTTGGGGTCTTACAGAAGGTACCGGTTTCGTCGGATCAACTACAAGAGAAAAATTAGATGAGTTCTTGGTTGCCGGTGAAGAAGAGGAGGAAGAGGAAGAAGAAGAAGAAGAGGAAGAAGAGGAAGAAGAGGAAGAGGAAGAAGAGGAAGAAGCTGCTGACGAAGGTATAACCGTAGCATTAGCTTCTGACAATCCTGCTGCAGGAACTTTAGTTCAGGGTCAAGGATTAGCCGTATTAGCTAAATACACCTTTACCAACGGAGATTTAAGCACAAAGAAAATTACCCAGATTAAGTTAAAGAGAATTGGCGTATCTGCTGACGCAACTCTTTCAAATGTTTATTTGTTTGAAGGAGCTGACAGATTAACAGACAACGCTTCTGTTTCTTCAGGGTACATAACCTTTGTTAACTCTGCTGGTATTATTTCTTTAGCTGCAGGCGAATCAAAGACCGTTACTGTAAAGTCAACTATTGCAGGAACCACTTCAGGACAGACAGTTGGTGTTGAAATCGAAGCAGCGACTGATTTGGTTTGCGATGCAAGCTCAATCAATGATGGTTTTCCTTTAAAAGGAAACATTATGAGTATTGCTACAGCAACCTTAGCTACAGCTAGCTTTGCTACAACCACTGCCCCTGCTTCTAACATAAGTATTGACCCTCAAGACGATTATAGGATCTGGAAGAGTACTGTAACTATTGCTCAGAGAAAGGTAACATTTGATAGAATCAGCATAAGACAAAGTGGTTCTATTGACGAAGATGACATTGAGAACTTCCGCTTATACGTAGGTGGAACTCAAGTAGGTTCAGCTGTTGCCAATATTGACGATAACAGATATATTACCTTTGATTTATCCGATGCACCTGTTGAATTAAAGACAGGTAATCACGAAGTCAAGGTTTTAGCTGACATTATTGGCGGTTCTTACAGCAACTTCCAGTTTTCTTTGAGAAAAGCAGCTGATTCCAGCTTTACTGACTCTCAATACGGAGTAGAAATTCTAACACAGGCTGCAGGCACTACTTTTTCGCAATGTATTACCGGAATAGTTACAATTAGTACTGGAACTATTACCATTACTAAATCAAGTGATTCAGCTTCAGGTAATGTAGTAGTAGATGCAAGTGCTGTTCTATTAGGTACGTTTGAAGTAAAAGCAGCTGGTGAAGAAATAAAGATTGAGACAATGCAAGTTACCGTTACTGCAAGTACTACTGATGCAGCAACAACCACTTTGAGAAATGGTTATCTTTTAGCTGACGGAGTTCAGGTTGGAAGTACTGCTGCTATTAGAGAAGATAGTAATAGTCCAGCTTACACGGAATACACTACTAATTTAATAGTTGTTCCCGGTTCACCTGTAACGTTAGAAGTTTATGCTGATATCTATGACGATGGAAATTCTTCAAGTCTTGCAGCAAACGACACTGTTCAAGTTAGTATTGTAGGAGGGAACATTAATAATGCTGAAGGTGTAATTTCATCTCAGACAATTGATGCTCCAACTGCTACAGTTGCTGCTAACGCTTTAACTGTTGCTACAGGAACGATGAGTTTTGCAAAATACTCTGCTTACCCAAGTAAGAGTATGGTAACACCTGTTACAGCTTACAAGCTTGGTCAATTCATCTTGACAGGCAATGCAACTGAAGCTGTTAACTTGACTGACCTTGATGTCCAGTTTGTAACTGCTACTACAACAGCTAACTACTTAAGCAATGTCTATGTCGTATACGGCACTAAGACAAGTGCAGTAAAGTCAAGCATCTCAACATCGAGTGCTACAACTTCTGAAGAATTGTCTTGGGCCCTTGACTACGAATTAGCACAAAGCGAAAGCATAGCAGTTGAAGTTTATGGAACGATAAGTACATCAATAGACGATGGTTCATTCCAGGCTACAGCCAAGTTTACAGGTACTACCAAGGACTCTGCTACTACGATTTATGTAAATGGCTCTGATACATATATTGAAGGTCAGGTAATGACATGTAGTGAAGGTTCCTTTGCCGCTGCCATTGGCGATGACACACCTTTAGCTCAATTAGTTGAAGGAAATCAAACCGTTGAGACAGCAGAGTACAAATTTACTGCTACCAACGATACTTACACCATTGAGCAACTTACGTTACAAATCGCTTCAGGCGGTGAAAATGTAGTAGAAGCCGTTAAATTATATGATGGTACTACTCTATTAGCAACTGCCTACTTAGATGCTACTCGTAAAGCTGCTTACACAGGTTTAAGTGTTGAGGTTCTAGCAAATAGTACTAAGGTATTAACTGCAAAGTTAGACCTGTCAACAGTAAGTGCTGATTACAGTCAAACAGGTAAGAATATTCAGACCAGTTTGGTTCAGCAAACTGTCACAGGCAAAAACAGCAGTGGTACTGCATTGACAGCCGTGCCAGCAGCTAATGTGGACGGAGAAGTCATCTATGTTTACAAGGCAATTCCTACTGTAAGCAAAAACACTCTAACGAGTAACTTTGCAAATGGTAGCTCATTAGACTTGTATTCATTTGATGTTGCAGCTCCTGAAGCAGGTGCAATTGGACTTGAAACAATCACTTACACTGTAGGATGGTCAACAACGACCGGAAACGGAATGTCAGTAGGTAGCTTAAAACTCTACCGTGGCACAACCGATCTTATAGCTAGTGGTGATGCTACAACGACTGTTAGTTCTGTAACGCCTGGCGTAACAAGCTTATCCTTCACTTTCCCAACAGGCGAAACTATTGGATCAGGCGAAACTTACATATATAAGCTAAAAGGTACTCCAGCACTCTTTGGAAAGAGCGCTACTACTTTGATTGCTGACTCCGTAAGTTTCTACCTGGAGACAGATGCAGCTTATGTTGCTTCTGCAGCTGCAGGATCCGTTAGTAAGAACTTCATTTGGTCTGATGTAAGTGCTTTGAGTCATTCTACTACGACACTTGACTGGACAGGAGGTTACAAAGTGGGAGACTTACCACTTGACTCCGACGCTTGGTCTTACTAGATTTCTTGAATTGAACCCCTCGCGTTTTCTTGTGGAACGTTGGAAGGGATTGAAACTGAAAAGCCACCCTTTTGGGTGGCTTTTCTTTTACTTATTAATTTGATCCTTGCTTTCCTTATTCTAACTCTTGCAGGAATGCTTCTACTGACTCTTTGTCTTCCGGTGACAACTCAAGCACCTTTAAAGCTGATTTCCTTGCGTTTTCAAAATCACCAAGTTCTTTATAGCAGACAGCAAGAGAAATATGATATTGAACCTTATCAGGACTTCTTTTTAAAAGATTCTTGTATGCTTCTACAAGTTTCTGGTAGTTTTTAGAAGGAATATACGCATTGACCAATTCAAGGAAAGAGATTTCGGTATTTATCGGGTAGCGCTTCTCTTTAGCAAGTTCAAGATATTCTTCAGCTTCTTTCTCGTTTTCTAAATATATGTTGGTTAAAGCCATCTGCCAGTAGCAATCTTTGAATTCCGGATTCAAATCAATGCATCTTTGGGATTTTTCTTTTGCTTCAAGGTATCTTTCGCTGTAAAAGTCCGTCTTTATCCATTCTATTAAAATCTCTTGGCGTTTGGGGCTGAGTTCGGTTGCTTTTTGAAAATATTGATTTGCTTCTTTTTTGAGTTCTTCGGCATACTCAGGGTCTTGGTCCCTGTTTTGAAGTATCAAATGGTTTGTATATGTTCCTAATAAGAGCCATGTTCTTGTGTAATACTCCCTTATCTTTGTGTTTTCCTTTAGGAGATAGTAAGCGCGGGGAGCTAATTTGAGAGCTGATTCAGGTTTTTGGTGTATTCCTTCGCCCAAAACGCTCACATATCTTAATCTTAAATAGTTGTCCAGAATGCTGTGTTGAGGGATAAGGCTTTCCATTATCTCTATTGCTTTCCCAAAATCCTTGTCTTCTCCTTCTATCTCATGCATAGCAATATTGATTTGGGTGTTGATGTAGAAAGGCTTTAGGTTATAATTCCAGAGGAACCAGACAAGGGCGATTAGAAGTAATGCGATTGCCGTTATCCCATATTTTCCTGCTAATCTGGGAATTGCATAAGCCCGGCCTGCGCAGCTTTGGTTTATGAGGTATAAGGAATATGCGATTAAAAGAAAGAAGATAAGGTAGGTTGAGAAAACGTCAAAACTGAAAAGGTTTGCCGTAAAGTACCCTATAAATGTTGCCTGTATTGCGTGGCAGATGAGCGGATACGGGCTTTTACTATCCTTGGAGGATAAATACCGCTTCTTTGCCTTTTGGAGCGAGAACAGGAGATAAAAGAGCAGGCAAAGATAGATTAAGAGGGCAAAGACTCCTGCCTGAGTTGCTGTATCCATAAGAATATTATGAGCTCTGTCCCACCAGTCTCCTAAATATGTTTCTGGCGCTGGGTCAAAAAACTTATCAAATCCAACCGAGAAGTTCTCGGGTCCGTATCCTAAAACGGGTCTTGATAGAGATGCTTTTAATGCTATTGGCCAGCCGGAAATCCTTGGATCTTTTAAAGCGGTTTCAATGGAAAGACGGCTCATCGATCTGCTCAAAAACTTGTTTTCCTGAACAAATTGAGGAAGTTCCTTTGAAGTGCGGGTATTTGCATAATAGACAATAAAAGCGATTGAAATTAAAAGAATCAGAGCCAAACCCTTTATTGCAAATATTCTGATTTTTAACTTCTTTAAATTCGTCTTTAAAGGATAAAAAAAGAAGAAATACAAGAATCCTATCGTAAGTCCAATGTAGGCAGATCTTGTTTGGGTAATTAATATGCTTACTGCCAGAAACAGCAAAAGAGAAAGGATGTAAAAAACCTTCTTTATCCCGAACCATTTTCTAAAGCTCGTTTTAATTGCAAAAGCCAAGGTTAGGAAGGTTAATAAAAGGAGATATATGGCCAAAGCGGTTGTAATTCCAATCGTAGAAGGGGGACGAGTGCTTGAATAGACAAATATCTCTTTAAATATCCCGAATTGCTGGAAGACAGCAACGGTACAAACCAGTATCCCAATAATTATTGAAAAATCCCAGATTTTCTGCCATTCTTTCTTTCTGATGATTAAAAATGCTAAGAAGGCAAATATGAAATAAAAGGCAAAATTCAAAAAACCTCCGGATCTATATGGGCTTCCCCAAAAGCTAAAACTTGGGTCTAAGGAGAATATAGTTGCTAAAAGGAATATCCCCAGAAATGCTAAAAGCAGAAAGATTACCGTTCTTGCTTCTTTTGAAAAGTTTACGGAGAACGGTTCTCGATTGCTTTTGTTTTCGGATTTTCCAGAAAGAGTTTGATAAACAAGGGCAAATCCTAATATTGAAAGAATGATTCTGAATAAGACGGTTTTTCCCCAATCGGGAGGGGAAAATAGAGGAGGAACATTCAAAAGCGGAAGTATCAGGATTAAAAGGAATCCTGTCAGATATATTGAGCGAAAATTAATCTTCTTCATTATATTAATGATATGTTTAAATTGTTAAAAAATCAATTTTTAAATGAATTTTAATATGCTATTATGATATAAAAAGCAATCAATCTATTGAGATTAAACCTCAGTAGCTGATAAAAAATATGCAAAGAAAAATATCAATCATAGGAACGGGATATGTGGGTCTGACCACGGGGGTTTGTCTTGCATATCTTGGGCATAAGATAACTTGTGTTGATAAAGATAAGGTTAAAATCCGGAATCTTAAAAAAGGAATTATTCCCATTTACGAGCCCGGATTAAAAGAAATCTTAAAAAAACATAAAAAGAATATTGAGTTTACTACAGATTTGAAAAATGCTGTGTCTAAAAGCGAAATTGTCCTTATTGCGGTTGGCACTCCACCTAAAGAAGACGGAAGTATTGATATGAGCTATTTTAAGAAAGCAGTAAGGGAAATAGCTTGTTGTTTGAACGGATACAAGGTTATTGTTAACAAGAGTACGGTTCCTGTGGGAACCGGAGACTGGACAAAAAGAGAAATGGGGAGGCATTTCAAAGGAGAGTTTTCCATTGTTTCAAATCCGGAGTTCTTAAAAGAGGGTTCCGCCTTAAAGG
>Ga0268276_1003083_pt1 | contig 13348 bp, 17 predicted proteins | sample saktaG_4_FD_190145 | JGI IMG/M metagenome (GOLD analysis project Ga0268276, IMG submission 190145) | Saline water microbial communities from Sakinaw Lake, British Columbia, Canada - sak_2010_1_5_45m | ecosystem: Environmental > Aquatic > Non-marine Saline and Alkaline > Saline ...
GATCCACCTCCAATAATGTGTTCTTATTGTGACAAGCCTGCCACGGAGATATGTACAGAATGTTTTTGGTCCGGAGAAGGGTGGCTATGTGATGATTGTGCCAAAAAACATAAATGCGGCAGAGAGATGTTTCTACCTGTAGTTAATTCTCCACGTACCGGGATATGCGGATATACAGGATAGTAAAATAATTTAGTTCATGGTTGATACAACTTTTTAATAGGTTTAAAAGTGATTATTGTGGCTGGTAAAAACAAAAATAAAATGGATATTGAATGGATAGAAGCTAAGAAGAAATGCAGGTTAAATGTGGAAACTGTCCGGATAGCCAAAGAGTTGGGACTAAATCCGAAAAGTCTTATAAAAAATATTCCAAACAAGAGCCAAAGCTGGAAAAAGCCAGTATATTTATGGATCCGGGAAATGTATCAAGAACGTAAGGATGAAAATAAAAAAATATCTGGTAAATATAATAATATTTGAGTTTTTCCCATTTTATAACAAGGAGGCAATAAATGGATAGAAGAGAGTAGAATGAGTAAAAAAACAAGAAGAGTTTCAGTAAGTCTGCATCCCCAAAAATCTGGTCCATTATCGAATGAAGAGATTAAAGCTATTTTAAGGGGAGCAGATGATTTGATAATGGAAGGGGGACGAAGTCTATTAGCTAAGATACTGAAAGGATCCAAAGATAAAACTATTTTAGAAAAAGACCTTACAAATAATCCTTCGTACGGATATTATAAAGGTCTGTCGATATATGAAATTACTTCAAAGATAGGTTGGTTGATTATAAATAGATATTTGGAGATTGAATATAGCGGTAGGCTACCTATGCTTATATACAGTCCGAAGGGATGGGAGATAGAAAAAGATACTTATACTGACGAAATTCTTTCCGGATTTGATAGATTAATTAATATCGGCATAAATAGTTTTAATATGCTTTATTTAAAAGATAGAGCAAGGGATATGATAATGCTGCTTTTGGATAAAATTCAGGAAAGCAGAGATAGTAGATACATACCAATTCTTGAAGCATGGAAGAAGATAGATTATAAGAAAGTTAGAGTTCGTATTGATTCTGTAATTAGAGCTCTTTGTAAATAATTAAGCAGAAACATATTAAAGACTTTTGTCTCTGGAAACCTGGATGCTTCAGTGATTTTGAAAAAGTAATTGAACGCATGCTGTATTTGAATCAACCAGATAATCAGGGTGAAATTATAAGAATTTGCTTTCAAATCTCTAATTTATTATCATAATTTTAATATCATTTTAAAATTAAATTTGGTCACATAATGATTTTTAAAAAGCTAATTAATAGTGTGTATTATGATGAAGTGTGGGTTGTGCTTGTTAAGGAATACAAGCTTAAAGATGATGCTTATGAAGTATATAAAAGTGTATTTGAGGAGTTAAAGATACTCAGGCCAAAACCCTGCAAACCACCAATTACTCTTGTTTCATTTATTGATTACCTTGTTACTTATCTATCTATAAGAATATTTCCACCAAAAATAAAAAGTATTTTTACTTTATTTTTTCCCGTCATTATACAATGATCTGTCTTGCCTGGAATGTGTATAAAATCATTACGTTTTATATCGTAAACCTTGCTGCAAATTTTTATTTTCCCATTACCCGATAAGACAAATAACGCTTCGTCTACATCGTGCCTGTGATTGAGCGCTTCCTTGCCGGGATCAAAATTTACCACACCAAGGTTTAAGTTTTTTGTTTCAATTTTACCCAGTGGCCCAAATGCAAATTTTACCCATCTGTCATCAAATGTCTTTTTGGTAATATCCTTAAGATTAAAAATTAAACCACTTTCCTTAATTTTCATATCTTTATTCCCTTTCGTTTTTTAATATGTTGATAAAGATTAGTATATAAAAAATTACAATTGATAAACAAGTATTATATTACCCATCGCAGGTGTAATTCATTATTATTTATTGTAAAAATTATTTTAAAACAAATAAAAAAATTTATGCTATAATATGCCACTGAATAAAAAAATCAGCGATAATTAGTAAGTTTGGATTGGAGTTAAAATGACAGAAGCAGACACAATAAAACCAGTTGAACCTGATGCAACAACAAGCACAGAATGCTACACATGCTCAAATGATGCTTGCACCTGCGGGAAAAATGACGATTATATTAAGAAGCTTGTTGCGTGCATAACCGAAGAAGTTATGAATAAGCTGGGAAACTAATAAACTGCCGGGTCAACTTCTAAAAAAAATCCACAATGAACTTTACCCCAATTTCGTTCATAGGCTCACAACTTTATTTACCAACTTTCCGATTTTTTCTATTTCGCATACAATTTCATCTCCAGGCAATAAAAATTTCTTTTCTTTCATAAAAACACCAACCCCCGCAGGGGTCCCGGTTGCAATCAGATCTCCGGACTGGAGGGTCATGGATTTTGAGATATAGGAAATAAGCTCAAATATTTTAAAAAGCATGTCACTTGTATTTGAATTTTGCCTGATGTTTCCATTCACGTAAGATTTCAGGTGTAAATTCTGAGGATCCTGTATTTTGTTTTTTGGTATGATTACAGGACCAATGGGTGCAAAAGTATCAAAACTTTTTGCCCTGAACCATTGGCCCTCATTTTTTTGTATTTCTCTTGCTGTCAAATCATTTATTATGGTATATCCATAAATGTGGCTTAAAACATCCTTTTCGGAGATGTCTTTCATTTTGCTGCCAATAATAACTGCAAGCTCAACCTCATAGTCAAGCTCCTTAACTTCTGGTGGATAAAATATATTTTCCCCATCCTTAATAATGCTGCTGGCTGCCTTGGCAAACAAAACAGGCTTACCGGGAAAGCGGCCATCCTGTTCGCTTATATGAGATTTATAATTCATCCCCACGCAGACTATTTTACCTGGATAATAATTGTTAATATCAAATCTTATATCTGGCTCAAAATCCATTTTTTCTCCTTTAAAAATACTATTTTACTTTTAATAAAAAATAATTTAAATTCTTTGAATTTGGTTTTCTATTTTAATATATTATGAGCTTAAAATATATCGATAGATAAAAATAAGTTTTAATTGAAATTCAGGCTCTTGCTGTTATAATATGTAACAAGTTTGAAACGAGGCGCTATAAGAATTATTTTTGTGTAGAGGACAAATGCAAGAGCAGTACATAGCAAATTATTTTACAGTCGGGTTATTCTTTGTAGTTAGCGTTCTCTTTGTTCCATTGGTAGTATTTGTAACCAAATTTTTAGCGCCCCAAAATCCAACAGCAGAAAAGCTCCTGACTTATGAATGCGGTGTTCCTGCAAGGGGTGGAATTTTTGCACATTACTATGTAAGATATTACATCTTCGCATTTCTATTTGTAATCTTCGATGTTGAAGCAGTTTTTTTATTTCCCTGGGCGGTAAATTTCAGGAGCCTGGGAATTGCAGGTCTTGTGGAAGTTTTTATTTTCATAGTCATCTTAATTTTAGGTTTGGCATACGCCTGGAAAAAAGGAATTTTAAAATGGGTTTCTTAGAAGGCAAGTTCAAAAAACCAAATATCATAACTATTTCATATGACAAGCTGATGAATGCAGCCAGAAGCCGTTCTCTATGGTATCTCACATTTGGTGTTGCCTGCTGCGCAATTGAATTCATGTCTGCTGCTGCTTCGCATTATGATTTTGAAAGGTTTGGAATGTTTTTTAGAGCTTCCCCAAGACAGGCGGATATGATCATAATTTCAGGGACAATCACCAGAAAGTATGCCCCGGTAGTCAAGAGGATTTATGAGCAAATGGCTGAACCAAAATATGTTGTGGCAATGGGTTCCTGCGCAATAACCGGTGGACCTTTTTACGATTCATATAGCGTTGTTCAAGGTGTTGACAGGGTAATTCCGGTTGATGTTTATGTTCAGGGATGCCCTCCAAGACCTGAAGCTTTATATAAAGGGTTATTAGAATTAAAAAATGTAGTTAACAGGCAGACCATAGTTGTAAAGTCAAGCTAAAAGGCGGAAAAGTTATATTCAAAAGTATCTGGCGGAGATAAGAAATAATGGAGATAACAAATTACGAATATAAGAAAGTTGACAACCAGGACGTGATTTCAGCTGTTGATAAGAAAGCAAAAGCAATTTCTGTAGAAACAAATTTCAGCCAGTTCAGAGGCCAGCTGTTTTGTGAAATTGCCGGTAAAGACATCAGGAAGTTCTGTGATCTTTTAAATAAGGATTCCGAACTGTGTTTTGAATATTTAAAATGCATAACTGCTGTAGATTATATTGAGTGGCTTGAGATGATTTACTGCCTTTATTCTTTTAAAAATAACTGGTCGGTGAATATAAAGGTGAAACTCGATGGGCAAAAACCTGCAGTTGATTCTGTTACTTCTGTATATCGTGGTGCAGACTGGTATGAGAGAGAGATGGCCGAGATGTTTGGGATAGATATTATTGGGCATTCAAACTTGAAGCCGCTTTTACTTGCCGGTGATGAAGACGGGCACCCGCTAAGGAAGAATTTTGAAATCAAGTGGGAGGAAAGGGAATATATCCCTCCTCGCAAGTTTGAATAGATACAGTAAATAGCCGAAGCAGCAAATAGCTTCCGGCAAGCTGATAAGGATAGCAAATTAAGGCAAAGCAAAGTTTAAAGACTAGTTAAGCGGCTGTAATATTGGGTTAGCACAGGAGTAAGAAAATAAGTATACCGATTTAGGTGTAGGCGAATATGAATAACGAAAACATGTTTTACGAAGAGCAGGAATTGGTCCTTGATGATTTACCGAAAGATTATATGGAGGTAAATTTTGGTCCCCACCATCCGTCAACACACGGCGTATTCAGGTTTATTGCAAAGATTGATGGTGAAAGGATCATCAGCATCGACCCGGTTATTGGCTATCTTCATAGAGGAATTGAAAAAATTGCAGAAAACAGGACCTACAATCAGTTTAAGCCGCTTGTTGACAGGCTTGATTATACCGGAGCTTTAAACAACGAGCTTTGTTATTGCCTTGCAGTTGAAAAACTGATGGAGATTGAAGTTCCGGAAAGGGCACAAGCTATAAGAGTGATTTGTGCTGAGCTCAACAGGATTGCGGGCCATTTGATTTTCTTTGGCGCAATGGGTCTTGAAACCGGAGCTTTTACGCCTTTATTGTTTGGATTTATCGACAGAGAGCTAATACTGAATATTCTTGAAATGCTTGCAGGCGGAAGGCTTACCTTTAATTACATCACTGTTGGTGGTGTTAGAGAAGATGTTCCTGATGGTTTTAAGGCCAAGCTTGATAAGTTTATAAAAATTTTTCCCGTAAAGCTTAAAAGATATGAAGAGCTTATCACAGGAAATGAGATATTTGTAAACAGGTTAAAAAATGTTGGCATACTTAAAAGAGAAGACCTGCTTAACTGGGGTGCAAGCGGTCCGACACTGAGAGGCTCCGGGGTAAGATTTGATATAAGGAAGGTTGAACCTTACAGTGGTTACGAGAAATACGATTTTGAAATTCCTGTTGGAACAACCGGGGATGTATTTGACAGGTATATCATAAGGATGGAAGAAATAAAGCAGTCAATCCGGATAGTCGAGCAGGCAGCAAACAGCTTGCCTTCGGGTGATTATACTGCAAAGGTTTCCAGAATCTTAAAGCCGCCTGAGGGAGAAATTTATTACAGGAATGAAGGCACAAAAGGGGAAATAGGTTTTTATATTGTCAGCAAAGGAGATAAAAATCCTTATAGGCTAAAAATAAGGACCCCATCTTTTAGCCATATAAATATGTTAAGTTTTGCAGCCAGCGGCAATTATATAGCTGACGTAATAGTTATTCTTGGAAGTTTTGATACGGTCATGGGAAGCTGTGACAGATGAGATAGTCTATGGTAAAGGAGACTTAAGTGGTCTGGTGGATTGAACTTTTATGGTCATTGCTAAAACTGGTAATAGCGTTTGCATTCATATTCATTACTGCCCTGGTACTTATATGGATGCTGCGAAAAGTGATGGGCCATATGCAGTACAGGAGAGGTCCTCTTCACCATGGCCCTCACGGCATATGGCAGACTGTTTTTGATGCCTTAAAGCTACTGGGCAAGGAAGATATAATACCAACGGGTGTTGACAGGTGGACCTTTATCTGTGCTCCCATAGTAGTGTTTATCCCCACTTTGACTATTTTTGCCTTCATTCCTTTTGCCGAAAAAATAACCGCAACCAATATTGAAATCAGCCTCTTTTTTGTACTTGCAGTGATGGGCCTTTCAATACTTGCACTCTTGATGGCGGGCTGGGGGTCAAATAACAAATACGCACTTCTTGGCGGACTCCGTGGCGCGGCACAAATGATGTCATATGAAATACCTATGATTATTTCAACCATGGGGGTTGTTTTAATGGCGGGCAGCATGAATTTGACAGAAATTGTAAGAGCGCAGCAGCACATGTGGTACGCAGTCCCCCAGGTTATAGGATTTTTCATTTTCTTTACCGCTTCTCTCGCTGAAATCAACAGCACGCCTTTTGATATACCTGAAGCTGAATCAGAGATTGTTGCCGGATTTAATGTCGAGTACAGCGGATTTCGGTTTGCAGCATTTTTTCTTGCAGAATTTGTAAATTTATTTATAGTTTGTGCCCTGGCAACTTTATTATTTCTTGGCGGATGGCAGCCTTCAACAAATCCTGTATGGGGCACAATTATTTTCCTTGCCAAGACTTATGTTTTAATTTTTATTGCAATGTGGATCAGGTCAACTTTTCCAAGATTCAGGCTGGATCAATTTATGGATTTCGGCTGGAAAGTACTGCTTCCGCTATCGCTTGCGAACCTTTTTGTTACGGGAGTAATAGTTCTGGTGGTTGATAAGATCAGGAGTGTATAAGATCAGGAGTGTTTAGTTAAATTGTTAGGAATAGGATTAGTTAAAGGATTAAAAACGACTTTAAGGGCTTTTTTTTCAAAGCCTGTAACTCTTGTGTACCCTTACAGGAAAGTCGAGATCGCCGACAGGGGACAGGGATTGATAAGGCTTAGAATGGCTCAGCTTGACCCCACAGCAGCATATAAATGTACAGGCTGTGGTATATGTGAAAAGAACTGCCCACAGCACTGCATAACTGTTGTGAAGAAAGAAGGAGAGAAGCAACCCGACACCTATATGGTAAATTACGGCCTGTGTATGTTTTGCAGGATTTGCATTGATGTATGCCCGTTTAATGCACTCCAGCAGACTCAGGAGCATGAGTTTATCGGTGGATCAAGGCAGGACTTTATCAGGCAAAAAGAAAGCTTACAAATGAAGACTGTTTATATCGAAGAGAAAAAAGAAGAAAAGAAAGAAATTAATGAAAATAGCCGGCAGGAAAGCAAGGAGTAGAAAATTTTAGCTTTTATTTTATTTTTAATAATTAGTTTCATATTAATATTTTCAGCAATTATGGTAATTAAAGGAAAGCATATTTTGCATTCGGCATTTTATCTTGCAGTCACCCTTTTATGCGTTGCAATTTATTTTATAATGCTGAGGGCTCAGTACCTGGCTGCTGTCCAGATCCTGGTTTACATCGGTTCTGTTATTGTACTTATAATATTTGCTCTTATGCTTACGCGTACAAATGTTAGAGATTCAACAAACATCTCAAATAACCAGAAGATATTTGCGGCACTAATTGCGATGGTATTGTTCGTTTCCCTGACAATAGTTTTTTCTTATTCAAAGATCAACGTTGTTGTAGAAAATTCATCCGGCATAAAAATTGTTTCAATGAAAGAATTTGCAAGCATTTTATTTTCCAGGTATACCCTGCCGTTTGAAGTTGCATCCGTACTTTTGCTGGCGGCCCTGGTCGGCTCCGTGGTCCTGGCGATGAAAGAAAAGAAAGAAGTTGAAGAAGAAACTGCTAAAGGGGAGGGTGATGACTGATGTTTTTCCAGAATGGTTTAGAATTAAAGCTTATATATTTTTTAATAATTTCAGCAGTTCTTTTTTGCATAGGGATGTATGGAGTTTTGACAAAAAGGCATCTTATACACGTACTTCTTTCTGTTGAGTTGATTTTAAATGCAGTTCTTATAAACCTGGTTGCTTTTTCAAGCTTTACAACTCCAGACAAGATTACAGGCCAGATGTTTGCAGTATTTGTAATCGTGGTTGCTGCATGCGAGGTTGGCGTAGGGCTGGCAATCATATTGTCGGTATACAGGAAGAAGAGAACTGTTGATATCAATAATGTAAATATTTTGAAGTGGTAAAGATTTAAAGAAAGGTAAGATTTGGCTCAGATAATTTGGTATATACCGGTACTTCCGGTAGCAGGTTTTTTAGTGGCCTTGCTGATGGGAAAGAAATTTGGAAATATCGGATCCAGGATATCCACTGCCATTATGGGCTTGTGCATAATTCTGTCCTTTTATACTGTTTATCTTGTCTTTACAAGAGGGCCCATCTCGATAGGAATGACCTGGTACGTTACCGGTAATATTAAAATCGGCATGGGGATGCTTGCAGACGGACTTTCTGCGATGATGCTTGTTGTAGTAAGTATCGTAAGCTTTCTTGTTCACCTCTATTCCATCGGTTACATGCATGGTGACAGCAGGTTCTGGCTTTTCTATGCTTATCTTCAACTTTTCAGTGCCTCAATGCTTGGCCTTGTTTTTGCCGATAATTATCTTCAATTGTATATTTGCTGGGAGCTTGTCGGGCTATGTTCCTACCTGCTGATCGGATTCTGGTATGAGAAACAGGCAGCCAGCGATGCAGCAAAGAAAGCATTCCTGGTTACAAGGATTGGCGATGTAGCGATGCTTATCGGGCTGCTGCTTCTGTTCTTTAATACAGGAACACTTGTTTTCGCCGATGTTTTTGGCGCAGTAAGCTCAGGCCAGATATCATCTGGAATTGTAACAGCAGCAACGATTTTAATATTCTGTGGCGCAATGGGTAAATCTGCCCAGTTCCCATTTCATGTTTGGCTTCCGGATGCCATGGAAGGTCCTACTCCGGTCAGTGCACTGATACACGCTGCCACCATGGTTGCAGCAGGTGTTTATCTTGTTGGCAGAAGTTTTCCAATTTTCTCTCAATCACCCCAGACAATGCTTGTTGTTGCAATAATCGGTACATTTACAGCTATTTTTGCTGCAACAATTGCAGTGGTCCAGACTGATATAAAAAAGATACTGGCTTATTCAACAATAAGCCAGCTGGGTTACATGATGTTTGCGCTTGGCATAGGCGCTTTTACAGCCGGGATGTTTCATCTGATGACACACGCTTTCTTTAAAGCTCTACTATTTCTTGGTTCAGGAAGTATCATACATTCAACCCACACCCAGGAAATTACCGAGATGGGCGGCCTTTCAAAGAAAATGAAGACTACCACCTGGACATTTATTGTTGGCGCCCTGTCTCTTTCCGGGTTTCCACTGCTTGCAGGCTTCTGGAGCAAGGATGAAATTTTAGGTTTTGCTTTTGAAAACGGGAGATATATTATATTTATAGTTGGAGCCTTTACGGCTTTTCTTACAGCTTTTTACATGTTCAGGCTGATATTTACAGTTTTTTATGGAAAACCAAGCAAATCTTCTGAGCACGCCCATGAATCGCCAAAATCAATGACAATTCCCCTGGTTATTTTTGCAGTATTTGCGGCAATTGCAGGTTATGTTGGAATTCCTTTTTTATTGCCCCAAAAATACAGCATTGCAAATTTTATAACCGGCGGTATGCACTTACCTGAAGCAGAGTTCAATATTATTCCAATGCTAATCTCCGTTGCAGTCGGCTTAACTGGAATCTTGCTTGCCTACCTTATGTATGGCAAAAAAGTCGTTCGCAAGGACTGGTTCTACCGTTATGTTAAGCCATACTACAAGGTATTGGTTAATAAGTATTACATGGATAATTTTAATTCAATAGCAATTATCGGGCCCACTATTAAATTTGCTAATTTAATTAACAGGTTTGATAAAGGCATAATTGACGGGTTTATAAACCTGGTTGGCAAGGTAACTGTCATAGTATCCAAAGGTATCCACATATTTGACAGTGGTGTTATTGATGGTCTTGTTAACTGGACGGCAAACGAAACTTATAACAGCGGCAAGAGACTAAGGTTACTGCAAACCGGGAATATTTCAGGTTATGCGATAGTAATGTTTGGGGTTCTTGCCGTTTACGTGGTTTATCTGATAATTAGAACACAATTTTAAATAATTTTGCTAGGACAGGAGGCAATTGATGGGCTTTAATATACTATCTTTGATAACTTTTATACCGATTGTAGGGATGCTTGTTATTGCACTGGTCCCGAATAAGGGTGAAAAAAGTGCAAAATGGATTGCGCTGATTACGTCGCTGGCCATACTTGGATTGAGTATTTTTCTCTGGTTAAGCTTTAATGGTTCCCAGGGCGGGATGCAGTTTACGGAAAAATACCACTGGATACCAGGCGTAAATATTTATTACCATCTTGGCGTAGACGGCATAAGCATGCCGTTTGTATTCCTGACTTGCCTGTTGACTGTCCTTTGCGTACTGGTTTCGTGGAACATAACTAATAAACCCAAAGTATTTTTTGCCCTGTTGCTCCTGCTGGTTACCGGAATGATTGGTGTATTTATTGCTCTTGATTTCATCCTTTTCTATATATTCTGGGAGCTTGTATTGCTTCCGATGTATTTTCTCATCGGGATCTGGGGAAGCGCAAACAGGATGTATGCGGCGATTAAGTTCTTTCTTTTTACGCTTTTTGGAAGTGTCCTGATGCTAGTTGGTATCCTGATGCTTTATTTCAATTCAGGATTGCAGACTTTTGATATCCTGGAACTTACAAAGAACAGCCTGGCACCAGGCATGCAAAACTGGATTTTCCTGCTGCTTTTTATGGGATTTGCAATCAAAGTGCCGATGTTTCCATTCCATACCTGGCTTCCGGACGCTCATACTGAAGCTCCTACGGCAGGCAGTGTGCTGCTTGCAGGTATATTGCTTAAGATGGGTGCCTATGGATTCATAAGAATAGGAATCCCTGTTCTTCCTGAAGCTTCAAAAAGCTGGGCACCGGCAATAGCGATACTTGCAGTCATAGGAATTATCTATGGTGCCCTTGCAAGCCTGATTCAGAAAGATTTGAAACGTCTTGTTGCTTTTTCATCAGTTTCACACATGGGGTTTGTGATGTTAGGAATATCATCACTAACCCCGACAGCAATTAACGGAGCCGTGCTCCAGATGTTCAACCATGGATGTATAACCGGAATGCTCTTTTTGCTTGTTGGTATGTTATATGAAAGAACCCATACAAGAATGATTGCAGACATGGGAGGTTTAGCTAATAAGATTCCTCTGTTTGCAGGAATATTTGCGTTTACTTCTTTTGCATCACTTGGACTCCCGGGGTTGAGCGGTTTCTGGGGTGAGTTCCTTGTTCTTTTTGGAACTTTTACAAAAGGAAGCGTCTTTTCAAAAGTTATGGTTTACATTGCGGTTATAGGAATAGTCCTTGGCGCTGCATACCTGTTATGGATGCTCCAGAGAGTTATTTTTGGCAAGTACAACGAAAAACTCGGTGAGCTAAAAAGGTTAAGCTGGCTGGAATTTGTAACGCTGGCGCCACTTATAGTAATAATAATTTTGGTTGGCGTATATCCTACTCCAATCATTAATATGATTAATAATTCCGTAATTCATATTCTGGGAATGTAGAAAATATTAAGAAAGGTTTTTGTAAAATATGAGCATTGATGTAGTATCAATCATACCTGAAATAATAATAACCTGTGTGGGGTTGCTCGTACTTCTACTGTCAGTATTTATAGGCAAGAAGTTTGATAAAGCCATTGCTCCAATTACTGCAGTTGGGTTGGCTGGCGGCATTGCAGCAATTTTTATTTTTAATTTTTATAATACAGGTATATTTTTCAGCAGCTCGTTTGTCGTTGAGAACTTCTCAAATTTTTTCAGGGTCTTTATCCTTGTGGCCACACTTATTGTTGTCGGACTTTCTGTGGGATATGTAAAAGGCAGTGTTTATATAAAGCGAAACCTTGGAGAATTTTACTTCCTTATTTTGATGGTTTCAGTTGGGGCGATGCTGATGAGCGCTGCGGGTGATTTGATAATGCTTTTCATATCGCTTGAACTTGTAAGCATACCGACCTATATTTTGGCAGGCTATGAAAAAATGAATGAGAGATCCAATGAAGCTGCTTTAAAATATTTCATACTCGGTATCCTTGCTTCTGCAATCATGGTTTACGGATTTTCAATGATATACGGTGCAACCGGGGAAATCAACCTTGCAGCTGTTTCGAAAGCGGTAACCGAAGGCAGCATGCTGCAGAACAATTATCTCCTTATCATTGGGGTGGTAATGTCTCTGGTTGGCTTTGGATTTAAGGTTGCTGCTGCGCCGTTCCATTTCTGGGCGCCAGACACCTATGAAGGAGCGCCAACAATTATCACTGCTTTGATAACTACGATTGCAAAAATTGCAGCATTTGCGGGTCTCATAAGGCTGCTTTATGTCGGAATAAGTGATTTCAAGAATTCCCTCTGGGTGATCTTGTTCATAATAGCAATGTCTCTGCTGAGTGCAATACTGGGAAATTTGATGGCGCTGCCTCAGAAGAATTTCAAAAGGCTTATGGCTTATTCGAGCATCTCTCATGCAGGGTATATGTTAATTGGTTTTGCTGCAGCTTCGATTTCAGCTCAATGGGCAGTGATGATTTACCTGATGGCTTATGTAGCGATGAACCTTGGTGCATTTGCAGTGGCAATGCTCGTTGAAAGGAGCAGGAAGTCTGAAGCTATTTCAGCCTTTGCAGGCATCGGGTATACAAATCCTTTCATTTCAATTTGCATGATAATCTTTATGATTTCTATGGTGGGGTTGCCGCCTTTTGCAGGATTTATCGGCAAGCTGTTTATATTCCAGGCTGGTGTTGCATCAAATCTTACCTGGCTTGTTATAATCGGTGTTCTGACAAGTGTTGTGTCTCTCTATTACTATGTAAATATTATAAAGCAGATGTATTTCACAAAATATGAAGGTGATGCAAATGGAGCAGTTTTAAAAACTCCAAAACTCTACTATATAATAATTGCAGCCTGCGCTTTATTTACAATACTGATGGTTGTAATTCCCTCAATATTTATAAATCTTACACAGAGTTCCATAACTACGGCTGGCTTTTAATCTGCTGAGCCTACTACAACAACATTTAAGATCAAATTAATTAGTACAGAACGAATAGAATTTTATCTCTTGTGCTCAAGCATTGGAGATAAAATTGGTTGGACTAAGCCGCCAATCAAGGATTAAATGCAAGAAT
>Ga0268276_1003084_pt1 | contig 13345 bp, 9 predicted proteins | sample saktaG_4_FD_190145 | JGI IMG/M metagenome (GOLD analysis project Ga0268276, IMG submission 190145) | Saline water microbial communities from Sakinaw Lake, British Columbia, Canada - sak_2010_1_5_45m | ecosystem: Environmental > Aquatic > Non-marine Saline and Alkaline > Saline ...
AAGGCCAAAACTGTTTTTGGCCCGCTGGAAAGTTTTTACGAATTTATCAAATAAATAAAAAGTTCTCTGATATTGATGCGGTTGAAACACCAGCCATATTTTTTTGCCCTTGAACCTTTCAGCGGCTGCTTGCAGGGTGGCCTCTATTTCCGTGGGATGATGGGCATAGTCGGAAACAATTTTTAATTTTAAATTTTTAATTTTAAAATCTTTTTCTTGAAACCGCCGCCAAATACCTTGATATTGCGAAAGCGCTTTAAACGATACTTCGTCGTCAATTTTTAATAAGCGAGCGGCATTTAAAGCTGCCAGAGCATTGGAAATGTTATGTTCTCCCGGTACTTTTAGAATTTTTTTGATTTTTGTAGCATCTTTGTCTTTTAGAGAGTACAATTTTACTTTTTGTTTGAAAATTGAAAATTGAAAATTGGACATTAGAATTTTCAGCGTGTTTCCGTCATCTTTGTTCGCCACAATAAAACCCTTAACCTGTTTAACATATTTTGAAAAAACTTTCCTAATGTGCTGAAAATTTTTGAAGAAATCCATATGCTCTTTTTCAATATTCGTTAAAACCAGAGTATCCGGGTAATAACGCAAAAATTTGGCTTGGTAATCATCCGCCTCTATGATTAAGTGCTTGCCCTTGCCAAGCCGCCAGCCCGGCTTGGTGCCAATGACAAAAGTCGGGTCAAGGCCGGCCTTAATCAAAATTTGCGCGATCATTGAGGCGGTGGTGCTTTTGCCGTGCATTCCCGAAACCGCGATGGTGAAATAACCAGCGCTCAATTCGGCTAAGGCCTGCGCCCCCGAAATACAGCGGATTTTCAGCCGCCGCGCTTTTTTTAATTCCGGATTATTTTGCGGCACGGCCTCCGAGTAAACAACTAAATCAACATCTTTGGTTATGTTCGCGACTTTGTGGCCAACAAAAACTTTAATCCCCTGTTTTTTTAATCCAGCGGTAATCTCCGATGGTTCAGCATCCGAGCCCTGCACAACATACTCTTTTTGTTTGTAGATATTGGCTATACCCGAAATAGCAATGCCTCCAATACCAACGCAATGTATTTTCATATTTGCCAATCTTAGTTAGGCATATTTTTTGGAAAAGCTTCCATCAAATATTTTTATTTCTATCTTAACAAAGAAATGCGCCTTTTTAAAGGTTTAAATTCAAAATAAGTATAGCCCCTGGTTAACCAAGGGCTATATTGAAAGTTATCTACACTTATCATGTTCAATCCACCTTTTGCAGAATGAACAATGACACGTGTGTTCATAGGCCTCTTCAATCGTAGCGGCCTTTCCGTGACGGCAAATATTGAATGCCGTCAAAATGGCCGTTATACTGAGGCCTGGATGTCTTTTTTTAAAATTTTCATAGCTTTTTGTGAAATCTATTAAGCTTTCCAATTTTATCCCTCCCTTTGTAAGCTAAAAGATTTGGTTGCATTGTTTTTAAAGAGCGGAAAAGAGCGGAAAAAAGGTAATTTGCGCTTTGCTTGTTCTTAAAATCGGGCGAGCATAATTACTTCATCTCCCCGGAAGAAGTTTTTAAGCACGGCTTCGGGCTGGGCGCGCAGCGTTTTTTGATAAAGACATTGGGCTTGGTTATCGGTTCCGGTGGTTACCTCAACTATTTTTAGTTTTGAGCCGCGTTTTTTCAGACAACCAAGTATATTTTTTAATGATTGTTCAATTAAAAAAGTGGCCACTCCCCTGCCCCGGGCGGTTTCTTTAACAGCGATTTGTTCTAACTCAAAAACCGCTTCCTGCCGAAAACCGCCTTTCTCCAGCCACAATATGTAGCCCAAAATTTCGTCTTCTTCTTTGGCCGCGAAATACTGTGTTCGCGGAAAAGCGCTGAAATTGCAAGTTAGCCACTTTTTAGCCCCAGCTAAACTGCCATAACCCCTGAAGCACTGATTGGCGATTTTGGCTATTTCAGGCAATTCTTTTTTATTTAATGGCTGAATCTTGAGCATAAATTATTCTACGGTGACGCTTTTTGCCAAATTGCGTGGTTTGTCAACGTCAATGCTCTTGGCGTCAGCCACGTAATAAGCTAAAAGCTGAAGAGGTATTACATTGACAATCGGCGATAACGCGTCAATGGTTTCTGGAACTTCAATTGTCCAATTGGCTAATTTGGCAGCCTGTTCGTCGCGGGCGTTAACAATGGCCAAAATCTTGCCGCCTCTGGCTTTTACTTCCTGCATATTGCTTAAAATCTTCTCATAGGTTTGATCTTTGGTGGCAATAAAGATAACTGGCATGTTTTCATCAATCAGGGCGATGGGGCCGTGCTTCATTTCAGCGGCCGGGTAGCCCTCGGCGTGTATATAAGATATTTCTTTGAGCTTCAAAGCGCCTTCAAGAGCTACCGGATAATTAAATCCCCGGCCCAAATAAAGGGCGTCGGAACAGTTTTCAATGGCCGCGGCGATTTGTCGGATAGATTGAGCGTTTTGGAAAATAGTTTGGATCTTTTCAGGAATGAGCTTGAGTTCTTTGAGAATGTTTCTATCAACTTGACCGCCTCTGATTCCTTGCAGATATATAGCCAGCAAAGCCAGAGCGGTTATCTGGCAGGTAAAGGCCTTAGTAGAGGCAACGCCAATCTCCGGGCCGGCGTGCAGATAAATGCCGCTATCAACTTCGCGGGCAATGGTTGAGCCAACCACATTGACAATGCCTAAGGTTTTTGCCCCTCTTTCTTTTGCCTCTTTCAGGGCCGCTAAGGTGTCGGCAGTTTCGCCTGATTGGGAAATGGCGATGGCTAAATCGTTTTTATTAATAATAGGGTTGCGGTATCTAAATTCGGAGGCATACTCTACTTTTACCGGCAGGCGGCAAATTTTTTCAATCATATACCCGCCAATCAGCCCGGAATAAAAACTTGTGCCGCAAGCCAATATTGTAATTTTTTTAACGGCGCGCGGGTCAAGGTTAACGGAGAGCTTTGCTTCTTTTTTGGCGAGGCGACCCCGCAGGGTATTGGCGATGGCTTGGGGCTGTTCAAAAATTTCTTTGAGCATAAAGTGCTTAAAGCCGGTTTTTTCAATTTGGCCTACATCCCATTTTAGCTCTTGAATTTCTTTTTTTATATTAACGCCGTTAAGCTGTCGGGCTGAAAAACCGTTTTGGTCCAAGACAACTATTTCGTTATCTTGCAGGTAAACCACTTTTTTGGTGTGCTTTAAAATGGCCGAAGCGTCAGAGGCCAAAAACATCTCGTTGTTGCCTACGCCCAAAATTAAGGGAGAGCCCTTTTTGGCGCCAATGATTTTATTCTGCCCGGCCCGCAAAATGGCTAAGCCGAAAGTTCCTTCCAGCAGCCCTAAAGTTTTTAAAACCGCTTCTTCAAAACTGTTGGCGGAGCTGAATTTTTCAATTAAATGGCTTATAACCTCGGTGTCGGTGTCAGAGGCGAAATGGTGGCCTTCTTTTTCTAAAAGTTTTTTGAGCGCTTGATAATTTTCAATAATGCCGTTATGAACCACCGCAATCGTTCCCGAGCAATCCAAATGCGGGTGAGCGTTTTTCTCGGACGGTTCGCCGTGCGTTGCCCATCTTGTGTGAGCAATGCCGGCAATTGAGCCAAGGTTTTCACCGGAGAGCTTTTTGGCTAACTCCCCTACCTTACCTTTAGCTTTGATGGTTTTTAAATTTTTTAGCCCTAATAAACAAATACCCGCGCTGTCATACCCGCGGTATTCTAATTGTCGCAGGCCTTCAATAAGCAATGGTGTTGCTTTTTGCTGGCCAATGTATCCGAATATGCCGCACATAATTTTTTATTTAATTGAAGAGGGGGGAAATCAAAAAAATGATATACCCCCCTTAAAAAAATATAAGATTGTTTATTTTCGGTATCTCATAAAAGAGATCCCGAAAAAATTACAATCTAAAATGCTGTTTTAAGAGCCAGCTTCATTGTGCCCCCAAAAGCGGGTTTTCACAATGGACAAAAAAAAGACAAAATCCCGCATCTTACGATGCCGGGGATATTTCGAGGTTTCGAAATTTCGATATGGCGATATGGCGAGGAGTTATTTTACCAGCCAAATTATTAAATTATTAGGATTAAGCTTGAGAAAAAACTCGCTTGAGACGGCGCGGATTGTCAGGTTTAGTTTCTTTTTGGTTTTTTGGGCGACGATTTTAATTAGCGGCGAGATAATTTTGCCTTGCAATTCATAGCGGTCGTTGGCGTAAGAAGACGGCGGCAATTCACGGTTGGAAACCTCTTGATTTGTTTTTGTTAGAAGAATTTTTAAAATTTTTATGGCGGTTTTTTGCGAATGCAGCTGGGCGGATGTCAAGCTTTCCCCTCTTATCAAGAGGCGTCCTGATTTTTCCATTATCAAAATATCGGCCTGATGCTTTTGGGCGGCAAATTGTTCGGGCGACAAGGGCTGGCTGGTTGTTTGGCCGTTGGCCAATTCTTGAACAACCACCGTGCTTTTGGAAACAAACTCCGAATAGATTTTTTGGCTTAAAAACTGTTCAACAACCGCCCCTTTTTCTTCTAAGCCGTCTATCCAAGAGCCGTAGCCCAGCTGGGTTTTTAGGCCAAAGTCCTTTTTTAAGGCGGCCATAATATCAGATAAAATTTCTTGTTTTTGCCCGGCTGGGAAAACAAAAAGGATGATGTCTTTCTTTGTAGTGGAAACCGCTTTAACCCCTGCTCCCAAATCGTCGGTCTTGCTGGCCTGATGATGAATGGTAGAATTGACTGCGTTAGCGGTGTTTGATAAAAGCCCCAACAATAGAAACAGGGCTTGGTGGCGGTCAACGGCTCGCAGGAATTCCCTAAGGCTGTCTGTTCTGTGCCCGTTGCTTAAGAGCGCTCCAAATTTTAATAATACGTCTCCGCTTAAAAAGTTCATTACTTCCAAACAGCTGTTGTCCCAAAGTTTTTTGTTTTGCCCGAAAGTTGATTGGGGAAAATTATGGCGGAAAAAATCGGACACGTTTTTGGTGGTTTCTTCTAACGGCGAGGTGGAAAAAGGAGTATTGCCCCTGGGTTCGCCCAGATAAAGGAGCCCAAAATCAATCGGCCATGAAGCGCGTTTAGTGATGTTAAACAGTTCGTTTATTCGCCCGCCATCAAAATTTACTTCGTCAATGAGCGTGTAGTTGCCCCCGATGTTAAAAGGCAAAATTAAGTTTTTTGATTTTTTAATTAAGTAATGAAGCGGATAAATTGAAGGCAAAAGAGTGGCAAAAATGGTAGCGCCGCTGGTTTCAGCCCCCCGGTGGGCGGCTAACATTTTCCAAGCGGAGCGGAAAATCAAATTAAAGCGGTATTTTTTGTTTTTGATGAGTTCGGTTGAATTTTGCCGGGCCCAGTCATTAAGATTTTCCGGATAAATTTCTTTGGTTTGTAAATGAAAAGCCAACGCCAGAGCCGAGCACAAGGCCCCCGAAGAACCGCTGCCGCCAAAAGGCATTTCCGAGAGCAAATGGATCTTAAAGGGTTGTTTTTGGAGTTTGCGGCCCCATATTTTATTAACGTATTCCATTAAGCGGTTTTGCGCCAAGTGATCGTATTGGTCGGGCTGGAAGTTTTGTTTGCGAAGAGAATATGACTGGCTGGTTGGCTCAAGACAAATTTCCGGGGCGCTGTTTTTTGGCAGAAATTCCAAACCGACGTAAAGCCGCAGCGGCAGTTTTTGCAGCAGCATTAAGCCGCCCCAATAGCCAACATACTCCCCAGCCCACGTAAAGAAATGGGGGCACGACACGATAATTTGGCACTTAGAAAAAAATTCCCTGTAGACGTCCGGGAACCTTTTTTTAAGCGCGGCGCTGTTAAGCGGTTCTCGTATTTTAGCCATAAATGTTTACAACCCGAGTTTAAACATTATCTTAGTACAGGTTTTGCGGAAGTTCAACAGGTTCAGCTGTTGAAGTCGGACTTCAACAGCTAAGGTAGTTTTGTAAGTAGTTCAATGAAGAAAGCGGCGCTCCAGGCCTGGCACGGGCAACCTTCGGCGCGCGGGTCAATGGCCGAGCTTAATTCGGAGTGGTGCCCTATAGTCCCCTGCCAGAGGATGTCATAAGCGCTAGCTTTGGTTATTTTTTCAATGTAGGGTTTAAATTTTTTGTAATTGTTTCGGGCTAAAATCAAGGCAGCTAAATTGTTAATAAAAAACCAACTATCACCCTGATGATAACTGGCGGCTGATTCGCCGGTATGCGTTATCTGAAAATTTTTATTTGTTTTATCCAGCGTGGCCACCCCTCCCCATTCCAACCAAAGGCGTGGCAAAACATTTTCAAAACATTTCTGCCACTCGCCCTTGTTCAGCAATTTAGGATAGGCCAGAGCCGCCAGGAATATGTTGGGGCGAATAGTTTTATCCGGCGTTTGGTTTTCAAAAAGGCCATCCGCCAAAATATTGCCATCCCAGAATTTTTCTTTTATGTATTCCCGGCCTTCTTTTTCCTGGCTATCATAGAAAAACTTTTTTCGCCAGAATTCCTGATTATTGGAAGCTAAACGGTAGGCGTTTAATAAAAGGGCCTGTAATTCTATGGCGCGGGGAGCGCGATTTATGGTGTCCATCCATGTTGCCTTGGAATAATGCGAGAAAAAATCCTTGGAATAGCTGACTCGGCCGTTTTTAAAGAATTCTTCAATGGCTGCCAATAAAAATTTTCTTCGGAAAGAAAAATTTTCCGAGCGTTTAAACAGCCAGCCCCATCCATCAACCGCTGAATCATTTTTTTTACCTTTAATAATGGTTACGAGCATTTTTTCAAAAATTTCATGGGCGGCGGGTTGATTAATAAAGGAAAGGGCTTTTAAGGAAAGAGCGGTATCCCTTTGCCACGATTGAAAAAACCAAGGTAAGCCCGCGTAAAGCATTTTGGCTTTTTTGTTTTTATCAAGAACCACTAGCCCGTCTAAAGAATTTTTCGCGCACAAATAAGCCATTTTTAATTCGGGGTTTTTAATACTGGGATCTTTGAAAAATGAAGATAGCTTTCTAATTTCTTTTTGTTTTTTCTTTTTTAGTATCTTTAGATTATTCGCGGTGTAAATGGCCTGGGAAACGGCCTCCTCTTTATTTTGCGAGGCGGCAAAAACTATTCTTTGGGCGCTGATTAATTTAATAGCTGAAAAGACGTAACGCTCAAAGGGCGGCGAGTTGCGTTTTCTATCAAAAGCGTATTGTTTCATTTGCCATTTTTTGATAAGTTCGGTTTCTCGCGCGTCGCTTTTTACAGCCAGCCAGATTTCCGGAACTTCCAATCCTTGTTGGGTGTATTTGACTAAAGTTAAGCCGCTTTCATAAAAAATTTCGTAAGAGCGGTTATCATTTTGATTGTTGTATGATTCTTTGATGTCTAAAGTTATAATTAGGTTGGTTTTTTCGCTCACTTCGTAAGAGAAAGTATTAGAAAACGACGGCAAGAAAAAAGTTTCCACAAACCCGCCCCTTTTTTGCTCACAATTCCAGAAATTATTTCTAATTTCTTCAACCCGAGGAGCGTTCTCAATTTTAATGTCTTCCACAAGGCGGAACATCCTTTGCCCCGCTAAATCGTTAGGAACAAAAAACCAACCCTGATAACGGCTAGTTATTTCGCCAGCCCACCACAAATAACCGCCCGCTTTATTGGTGAGCAAAAATGACTTTTCGTCCTCTACCACCTTGGCCAAGCGAATATTTTCGTTAAAACAATGGATAATTTTCATTTGTTTTCTATAGCTAATTGATGGGCCTTGAAGTAATGCTTGATTAGTTTTCTCCAGCCAAAAAGCACCGAGAGGTTTTTGGCGCGCATTTTATTTTCAACCCTTTCTTTGCTTTGGTATTGGCTGAAAGTGAATAAAGTATCAGTTAATGACTTTATCGCCTCTTCGTTTTCTTTGTTGGTTCTTTTAAGGATAAAAATACCCGGGTATTTTTTGTTTTCAATATGTTTTTGGCACGCCCTGCCAAAACCGGTAAGGTCGCTCGTTAAGGCGGGCACGCCGTAGCCGGCGGTTTCTAAGGGCGTGTAGCCCCATGGCTCGTAAAATGACGGAAAAACGCCTAAATGTGAGCCCTTTAAAAATTCTTCATAGGTGAGATTGGTTAAGCCATCGTGGCCGGAAAGATATATCGGATAAAAAACCACTTTTACTTTATCATCGGGTTTGTTATCCAGGCCGTTTTTTCGAAGGAGGTTTAAAATATTGTCTTGCTCGTTCAGTAAGTCGTGGGTGGACAAGGGAGGCGTACCTTTTCTTTTTAGTTTTAAAAATTTTTTTTCTATTTTAAACAAAAAGTCCTTGTTAAAAAGCGTTTCTTCGGAGATTTCTTTATCTTCAGCCAAAGCATAAAGCACTTTTTCTTCGGTTTGATCGGAAATTTCTTCCAGCGAGTTTTTTATATCTTCTAAGTATTCGCGGCTTTCCAAAATATCCGTTTTTACTCCTCTTACCCCCGAAGGCACAAGAAAGAAAAAAATAACGTTTTTGCGCGCGTTGGCTTGGCGCATTCTTTCATTGAGCCGAGCTAAGGCCTCAATTAGAATATCAAGCCCCTTGGCGCGAAATTCATAGCGACACGCGGTAAAGAAAAATAAGGTTTGCTGCAAATCAAAAGCATAATAAGGAAAAAAGTAAAAAAGCAGGAAGTTTCTTAAGCGGTTGCGATGCACCCTGTGCTGAATGGTTAATTCTTCAAAGCTGGGAAATTGGCTTTCGCTCAAGCCATTAGGCAAAAGCATATCGGCTTTTTTTCCTAAGAAATGCTCTGCCTCCCAGGCGGTGATAGCACTCACGGTGGTGAAAATTGTAGCGTTGAGAGTAATGGCCTTTTCCAATTGGTGTTTGGCCTTGATGTTAAAACGGTTGATTTCCTCTTCGGGTTTAATGTTGTCTATAAAGGTGTAAAAATCAACGTTGTTATAAGCCAGTGTTCTTCCCAGCGTGGTGGCGTGGGTGGTGAACACGGTGCCAACTTGGCATTGTTTTTTCTTTAAATGCAAAAGCCCCGCCCCGGAAAGCCATTCATGAAAATGCGCCACTATTTTTTGTTTAGGAAAGAGCCCGGCCATTTTTTCAATGAGCAAGCCGCAAGCGGTAGCCCAAATAACCGGCTCGGTGAAATCATTGCCGGCCGCCAAAGAGTCAATTTGATAATCATTCCAGAGCTCGGTTTTTATCTGGTTGGCTTTGGGCCAAAAATCTTTAAAGTCAATGAGAATCATTTTTGGCTCCCCTTTTATCAGCCATTTACCGAAATGAAACCGCAACCCTTGTTCTTTTTCCAGTGTTTTGAATATATCTTTGAGGTTTTCTTCGGGCGGTTCTTCTTCAAACTCGCCCTTGAGTTTTTCGGCGAAATAAGGGCCTAACAAAAAATAATTTTCTGGGTAGCGTTTCACCATCTGTTCTACCTTGGAGGTTAAAACTGTCCAAATACCTCCTACTTTATTGCCTACTTCCCAAGCTACTTCAAAAATTACGTCAGGCCTCCCTGGCGTTCTAACCTTAGAAATAATTGCTTCGGCTTTCATGATATCTTTTTGCTTAATTTTATAATTTTTGTTTAATTTTTTTAGCCGTTGCCTTGGCGGATTTAATTTTTCGCACTCCCTTGGCTAAAACGGCTTCTCCAAAAACATCAGCAATCCAACGACTAAAGTCGTTTTTATTGGCATTGGCGTGATATTTAAAAACATCTTGCGTCATTGTTTCCAGAATGCTTGCCAATTCCTTGAGGTTTTTAGCAACCTGTCCATTGCAGAGCCAGAACGCTTTTTCAGGGATAACATTGTTTGAAATACTCTTTTTACCTGTTTTGGCTACGGCCGTTTTTTTGATTATTATTTTTTTCATTTTAATTATCAATTATCAATTATTGATTATTATGGGCGACCTTTGATTGAGTCGTAATTTTAAATCATTAAAAATATTCATAAAAATAATAAAAGCGTCGTAGGGCGATTCATATGGGCTGAAGTATTTATGAACGTCCCCGTCAGCAAACCATTTTACGCACATATAATAAAAATGATCGGATGTTTGCAGCTTTCGCCATTGTTCTAAGATTTGTTTATTTTTGTTTTTTTTAACTTCGCTTTCCAACGAGTAAATTTTTCCTAAGGCCTCTTGCTGCATTTTATTGCCCAGCCACGCCGATAAGTCCCGCTCGGTATCAGCCCAGGTTACAATGTTGGGAAAATCTAACTCCCCCGTTGGCTTATATAATTTTATCACGTCTGAAGGATTTTGGAAATTATTTTCGGGGTATTTTAAAATTTCGCCGGGGAAGTTTTTCAAAAATTCAAAAATGCCCGTTTCCTCCCACTGGTGTTCGCCAAAGGTTTCATAATCCATAAAAAGATTAATGACGTCGCCGTGCCCGTGCGCGCCGCGCGTCCAGGCGGCAAATTTTTCGGCCGTAAGGGGCCACTCGTTCCAATCGCGGCTGGAGAAACGAAAAGAAATATCATCGCTCAATTTATAATTACGAAGCAGAATTTTAATTTTTTCGGCTCCATTGATTTTATAAACATAATTGGGGCTTCGCCAGTCCAAAATATAATCGCAGCCCTCCCCCAAAATTACTTTGTAGCCCATTTCTTCCACTATTTTGGCCATTTCGTTGTTTAGCATTAATTCGGTATTGCGAAAGGCCCGGGGCGCGTAATTGAATAGTTTTTTGATTTTTTGCCGATGCAGCGCTACCTGTTGCTTGAATTCTTCAGCCGAATAAAGATAGGCCAATGAGTGGTGGTATGTTTCAGCTAATATTTCGCAGCAGCCGGTTTTTACCAATTCCTGAAAATCGCCAATGACCTCCGGAAAATGTTTTTCTAACTGTTCCAATAGAACGCCTGATAAGCCAAAAGCAATCTTGAAATGGCCTTTATGCTGCCTGATTAAATTTAAAAGAATTTTGTTGGTTGGCAGGTAGCTTTTTTTGACAATTCTGGCCAAGTAATCATAATTTCGTTGGTGGTCAAAGTAGTCGTTGTCTTGGCCAATATCAAAAACCGAGTAGTTTTTCAGGCGAAATGGTTGATGGGTTTGTAGGTATAAACAAACTGACGGCATGTTTTTCGGGGCTCGGAAAGATAATTTTGAGGAGCCGCTCGCCCGCTCCAGCGGCGGGCTCGCTTATGTCCTCGGCAAAATTTCGCCCGCCTCAGGCGGACGGAACCAAGCATTTTGCCTGCGGATGCTCCTCAAAATTATTTTCCGAGCCCCTTAATCAAGATAACACTTCGTTATAAATATTGAGGCAAGCGACTGCTGAATTGTCCCAAGTGATTTTTTCTACCTCGTTGGTTCCATTTTCCCGTAAAGTGTTTCGCAAGGTTGGATAATTTAAAACCGCTAAAATTTTGCCGGCCATTTGGTTGATATCCCAAAAGTCCACCAGCAAGCAGTTTTTGATAACCTCCGAAACACCGGATTGTTTGGAGATAATGGCGGGTGTGCCGTGCGCCAAGGCCTCCAAGGCAGTTAGACCAAAGGGTTCCGAAACCGACGGCATAACGTATAGGTCGGCCATTTTGTAAATTTTAGTTAAATTTTGGTCTCTTAAAAACCCGGTAAAGATTACTTTATCAGCGATGCCCAAATCAATTGACTGGTTAATGAGTTGCGCCTCCATATCGCCCGAGCCGGCCATCACAAAATAAACATTGGGATTTTTTTCCAGCACTTTTACCGCGGCCCGCAGAAAATAATCCGGCCCCTTTTGTATTGTTAAGCGGCCTAAGAACAAAACGATTTTGAACTTTTCTTTCAGGCCGTTCAAGCCCATTATTGTTTCAAAGGCATGAGCAGAGTATCCGCGTTCTAAAGCGTTATACACCACGCTAATTTTTGCCGGGTTAATGCCATAGTGTTCTACTACTTTTTGTTTGGTGAAATTGCTCACAGCCGCTATTCTGTCGGCCTTTTCAAAGCCCTCTTTCTCAATAGTGAAAACTTGCGAGTTCGCGCCTATACCGCCGGTTCTGTCAAATTCGGTGGCGTGGATATGAATCACTAAGGGCTTGCCGGAGGCCTCTTTGGCGGCGAGCCCGGCAGGATAGCAAAGCCAGTCGTGGGCGTGGATAATGTCAAATTTTTCTCTCTCGGCGATGCGGCGAGCCAACAAGGCGTATTTTTTAACCTCGCTGATTAGGCCCTTATCGTTGGCGCAAAACAGCCCTTGGACTGTTTTGCCGTATTGATCGGGGGTTAGATAGGCCGCGGACAAAATTTTTGCCGCGTCAACCGGGTTTTCATCAGCGAATATAATGCGGCAGAAATCAGCGCGGCAATCTATTTTTCTTGGCAAAACAAAAATTATCTCAACGCCTTGTTTGGCCAAGGCCTTTACCAAACCAAAACAAGCCACCCCTAGCCCGCCAGAGTTAAAGGGCGGAAATTCCCAACCAAACATTAAAACCCTCAATTTGCTCATCTTCTTACTTTTAATTGTTAAATTTATTCATTATAACACTTTTCCTTTTGCCAACAAAACTGTGGATAATCCTAAAAGTGAATAACTATCGCGGGGCAAGAACGTTTTATTTTACAAATAACAAAGCAGCGCCGATAGCGTTGGCGTTTTGGCCCAGCTTAGCCAAAATAATTTTTGGCATTTGTTTTTTTGGCAAAAGCAGATATTGAGAAATTATTTTTTTATTTGGCGATTGAGCGCCTTTCCCGCCTAAAATGATTATTTCCGGATTAAAAATGTTTATTAAATTAGCCAAGCCGATTGCGTTTATTCTCGCCTGTTCTTTTCGCCTGTTTTCTGTGGTTTGATACAGTTTTTCCCAGTCCTGCCCCCTGTCAATAATCATATGGCCAACTTCGCCGGCCGGCGAATCAATTATTTTATTATTTACCATTATAGCCCCGCCAATACCCGTGCCAAAAGCCACAGCCACTATGTTGTTGTATCCCCTGCCCGCTCCAAGCATTGCTTCAGCGTGCAAGAAACAATGAACATCATTATCTATTTTAACGGTTTTATTAGGCCAAAGTTTTTTTAAGTTTAAGCCGTCAAGTTGGGGCGCGTTGGAGCACTTAATAATAATGCCGCTCGTTGCGTCAAAAATGCCCGGCGCGCCAACGCCGATTTTTCGCAAGCCCCACTCCCCCGCTATCGTCTTGAGTTTGTCTTTGTTTGGCGCGCCAACAATCTGTTTTTGTTCAACAATTTTTTCACCGTCCCAAACAACCATATTTATCTTTGACCCGCCAATATCCACCCCCAAAATATTTTCTTTTTTTCTAGTTGTTGCCATTATTCAATTGTAGCACAAAACAAAAAACTTACAGAGGTCTGCTCTCTGTAAGTTTTTTTAGACATTTTTTCGCTAATTTGCA
>Ga0268276_1003085_pt1 | contig 13342 bp, 13 predicted proteins | sample saktaG_4_FD_190145 | JGI IMG/M metagenome (GOLD analysis project Ga0268276, IMG submission 190145) | Saline water microbial communities from Sakinaw Lake, British Columbia, Canada - sak_2010_1_5_45m | ecosystem: Environmental > Aquatic > Non-marine Saline and Alkaline > Saline ...
GCTGGTGGATGTGCAACAACGGTTGGTTATAATGAGTATTCGACTGTAGAAAATTATATCAAGAATCAAGCACAGCATCATGCAGTCGCATGAGATACCCCAATCTTTAGATTGGGGAGTAGGTCATCATTTCTCTATATGCAGGCATCCATTCTTCATGGATCATAATCAGGTGTTCATAATTCCTTATCACATGAGGGAATCTTTTTCTAAGGTCATTAATAATAGAATTAAATTGTTGATAACTTTCAACAGCAAATTCAAATTCAACCTCCCATGGAGCCAAACTTCTGATATAATATAAAGAATTAGGGTGAGTCCTCATCCATTCAAATAATGAATTTTCATCTTTTTTAGACAACGTCCTAAAATAGATTATAGCTTTAAAGAACTCTAAGCCTAATTTATTAAAATCAACCGCGATTCTATAACTCAATATTATTTCTTCCTTCTCAAGCCTTTTTATTCTCCCCCTTACAATTTCAATCGTTGAATGAACTTTCTTTGCTAATTTAGTTAAAGGTATCCTGGCGTCATTTACAAGTATATCAAGTATTTTAAAATCCAATTCATCAACTTTATTTTGGACCACATTTCCTCCAAATATAACATATTTACCATCAGTTTCTTGGGTAAAGAATTTCTTATTGTACTGCCTAGTATCAACCATTGTTCCTAAAACTTTACTGACAATTAAATGTTCCCACCTTGATAATAAACCATTTATTTTTTCAAAATATTCTGTTGCGCTTCTAGAGAGAATAGCAAAAACACAGTCAAAAGCACCATCAGAAACACCGAACCAGTAAATGTCTTTATTTTTTCTTAATTCATTAAAGAATTTTTCTCTTTCTTCAGATATGTTCTCTAATTTTAAATAAACCTTAAACATAAAATACCCTAGCTTATTTGGATTAATTGATGTTATGAATTTCTCAACTATACCTTTTTTTTGTAACTGCTGTATCCTATACTTAACAGCTTCTCTTGATTTTCCAACTTTCTTAGCAAGTATGGAATTAGGAATCCTGCAGTTTTTATCAAGTTCAGCTAATATCTTCTTGTCTACTAAATCAAGTTTTATTCTTTCCATATTTAACCGATAATTGTTATTTATATATAAATATTACTATTTTAGGTCAAAAAATGATAAAAAGTTTAATATATAGCTAGTAACTACTTAGTGGTTATGAAAATAAAACCAAACATACCATCAATACTAACTAAAAAAATTCCTAACAGTTATAGGCTTGGTGTAGATGGATGGTCTTTCCCCCACAACAAATTAGAAGAAACACTAGAAGACGGAACTAGAAAATTGTTAACATTGGACGTAAGCATATCCCCCAATAACTTTGTTGCACAAGTTAATCAGGGAGATTCAAACGGGCTAACAGAAAGAGTAAATCAATCTTACAGCGCAATATGCCCTAATAATTGCCCTGGCTGTTTTGAAAAAGGAGATGTAAGGAATTATCTTCTAAGTTTTGATGATGTTAAGGATTATCTTGAACAAGCAACAGAATTAGGACTAGAGTCTGTTAAGTTTTTAGGTCCAGGAGAATTAATTACAAATCCAGATTTATTCAACATATTAGACTTCCTCCAAGAAAGAAATATAAAAATAGGTATTTTTACAAAAGGGGGTATATTAGGTGATGATGAACTAGCGCAAAAATACCAAGGAGTTAGTTCTGAAGAATTAGTAAAAAGAATATGTGATTATAATATAACACGAGTTTTGATTGATTGCAGGTCATTCGATTCAGAAGAAGCTAACAACATGACACATAGTTTATCCAGAAACTATGCACAAGCAAGAAACAGAGCAATAGAACTTCTAACTCAAAATGGTATGAACGCTGACTTATACTGCCAAAGAATGTCATTACAAACAAACCCAGTAACCCCCCAAAATATTGATAACATTCTTGAAATATTCATCTGGGGGACAGAAAGAAACATACCAGTATGTGTCACACCAACAATGGTAAGTGGAATGGGTCATTGTTTAGTTGAAGAATCCAAACAACCAGAATTTCAAGAGAAATTAATTCAACTTTATACTAACATATACGTCTATTTAATAGACAGGGGCGTGATGACACTACCTCAATTACAAGAAGAAGGAGTTTCTACATACGCAGGAACAGCCCCTTGTAATCAACTATCTTGCGGGATGTACATAAGAAAAGATGGTGTTGTCCAGGCTTGCCCAGGAAATGATGCTAAGGAATTCATTATTGCAGATGACATAAGAACAAAACCTCTTAAAGAAATCTGGATGCAAAGCAGAAATTATGCCCTTGGGCCAAGGTTCAACAACAGATGTGTAAAAGATGGTTATTCAATCCCAACTAGGTTATACGATGAAGTTCTGAGAAGAGTAGAATTAAAATCACACAGCTAAAATCTTCTTAGAAATTTTCTCAAAATGATGCCTGTATATTGCTAGCTCTACAGCTGCTGGAAGTGCTTTTCTTTTTGTCAAAGAAGTCTTTAATATAAGCCACCAATACCTAAGTCTTGCTTTAGAAAATATGCCTATTCTCCACCAGCTTTTTATAAATGCGCCAACATCTTCTTTAGAAATTTTACCTTTTGCAGTAGGCCTATAACTTTTTATAAAAACATTAATCCTTTTATAATACTCTTTTGGTGAATAAATTGTAGATATGATCTTTTTATAGCCTTCAATAAGCTTCTCTTTCCCCATAATTGGTATGAAATTTAAACTGCCATCAGTATTCTCTCCCGATGTCTCACCTAATAGCCTGCCCTCAGCTTTTAAGCGATGCCAAAGCCTTGTCTGGGGAGCTGCATTAAGCAATCCAACCATCGCTGTAACTACCCCTATCTGTTGGATAAATTTTATCTGTGTTTCAAAAATACTATCCGTATCATTATCAAAACCAACAATAAAACCCCCCATCACTTGCATACCATGTTGGTGAATCCTTATTACCGCTTCTTTAAGATCTATTTTAGTGTTCTGGATTTTGCCGCATTCTTTTAAACTACCTATATCTGGAGTTTCAATGCCTAAAAATACTTTATTGAAATTAGCTGCGCTCATCATATGCATCAATTCATCATCATCAGCTAGATTTATGCTTGCTTCTGTCATCAGTTTGAAAGGGTACTTGTGCTTCTTTTGCCATTCAATAAGTAATGGAAGCATCTTCTTGACATTTGTTTTATTCCCGATAAAATTATCATCTACAACAAACAAAGCCCCCCTCCATCCAGCATCATATAACGACATAAACTCATTCATAATCGTTTCAGGAGTTTTTGTTCTTGGAACTCGCCCATTCATCACAATTATATCGCAGAATTCACAGTTAAACGGACAGCCCCTGGAATATTGTAGGGACATAGAGCTATAATCTTTAAAATTAATCAAAGGCCAAAGTGGAACAGGTGTTTTATCTAGGTCAGGCCTTATAGTTGATTCATAAATAGATTTAGGATGCCCTTCTTCCAGATCTTTAAGGAACAAAGGCAATGTAATTTCTGCTTCGTTAAGGACAAAATGATCAACACCTTTAAATTCTTCATGTTGTGTGGTAAGTGCAGGACCGCCAGCAACTACTATCTTCCCATATTGTTTACACCTGTTGATTATCTTTTGAGCGCTTTCTTTTTGAACAATCATAGCGCTGATGAAAACCATATCAGCCCACTTAATATGTTCTTCTGTAAGCTCTTTCACATTAACATCAACAAGCTTTTTTTCCCATTCTTTAGGTAACATAGCAGCTATTGTGAGCAGCCCTAAAGGTGGGAAAGCAGCCTTTCTATGTACAAAACTTAAAGCGTGCTTGAAACTCCAGAACGTATCCGGGTATTTTGGGTATACTAGTAGAACATTCATATCTTAATCCGCCTTATATTAACTAAGGAATTGCCTATGCTTTTATAAGTTACGACGAAATAGCCCGTTAAACAAAACATTTATATACTACATATGATTTCTATATCATATGAATTGTCCATCATATGAACTCTTTTTTGAAACTTTCAGCAATAAGACTAGGATGAAGATCATAGAGGCATTGACAGAAGGCCCTAAGTCAGTAACTCAAATATGCAAAATAACTGGTGAAGAGCAGAGCAAAGTCTCCCACAACCTTAAAAAGCTCATGGAATGCCATTTTTTAGGCTTCACTAGGCAAGGAAAAAAAAGAATCTACTCATTAAACAAAGACACAATCGTTCCAATACTCCAATTAGTTGAAAAACACGTTCATTCATACTGCAAGGAGGTTTGTCACAGAAAATGAGAGTCTACTTAGATAATGGAGCAACTACACAAGTAGGCAAAGGAGTAGTCAAAGCTATGGAACCCTACTTCCTAAAGGTATATGGAAACGCCTCTTCGCTTCATACATTTGGTCAGGAAGCAAAAAAAGCTTTAGAAGAAAGCAGGAAAATAATTGCTAAAAAAATAAACGCAGAACCAGAGGAAATAATCTTCACTTCTGGTGGCACAGAATCAGATAATCTAGCATTAAAAGGAATAGCATTTGCAAACAAAGACAAAGGAAAACATATTATAACAACTAAAATAGAGCACCACGCAGTTGAAAGGACCTGTAAATTTCTAGAGTCAGACGGATTTAAAGTAACTTACTTGGATGTTGACAAAGAAGGTTTCATAAATCTAGAACAATTAAAAGATTCAATAACAAAAGACACAATCTTAGTCTCAATAATCCATGCAAACAACGAAATTGGAACAATTCAGGATATAGAATCAATAGGAAAGCTCTGCAAAGAAAAAAACATTTACTTCCATACAGACACAGTTCAATCGTTAACTAAAGTTCCAATAGACGTAAAAAATCAAAACATTACTTTAGCATCATTCTCAGCCCATAAAATCCACGGTCCAAAAGGAATTGGAGCTTTATACATAAAGAAAGGAACAAAAATAAAGAAAATACTTGATGGCGGTGCGCAAGAAAACAACATAAGGGCAGGAACAGAAAACATCCCTTCGATTATAGGTTTTGCAAAAGCAGTTGAAATATCAAAAGAAGACGATCTAAAAAGAATGGAAAAATTAAGAGATTACTTCATAGAAAGGACACTAAAAGAGATACCAGAGACAAAACTTAACGGCCCAAAAAAGGAAAGACTGTGCAACAACATAAACATTACTTTCAAATATATCGAAGGAGAAGCTTTATTGATAAAACTAGACGACAAAGGCATAGCAGTCTCAACAGGCTCAGCATGCTCATCTAGAGAGCTAAAACCATCTCATGTTTTAACCGCTATAGGCCTTCACCCAGCAATGGCCCATGGCTCAATAAGATTCACATTATCAAAATTCACGACAAAAGAGGAATTGGATTACACAATTAAAAATGTAAAAGAAGTTGTTGCTGAATTAAGATCAATAAGCCCATTATGGAGGAAATAAAACATGTACTCAGAAAAAGTAATGGAACATTTCAAACATCCGCATAACCTAAGGGAAATAAAAGATGCAAATGGCATTGGTAAAGTAGGCAATCCTGTATGCGGTGATTTAATGTGGGTTTACATAAAAGTTGAAAAAAACAAACAAGGAAAAGAATACATTAAAGATATAGGTGTAAAAACATTCGGTTGTGTTGCTGCTATCGCAACATCCAGTATGATTACAGAATTAGCAAAAGGAAAGACTTTAGAACAAGCAAAGAAAATAACAAGAGACGATATAAAAGATGCTTTAGATGGATTGCCGCCAATAAAAGTTCATTGTTCTAACCTAAGTGCAGATGGTCTGCATAAAGCAATAGAGGATTACGAAAATAAAAATGGACAATAAAAAACTGGGAATAATATTGATTACAATTGGAATTGTATTAGCTAGCACAACATATCTGATTAAATATAGAGAAGATGATCTAATCAATAAAATAGTTTTAGAAGAAGGCTCTTGCTTTTTGGATGACGGCACATGCCTTCATTCAGATAGGACGATAATACCCTACATAGCCGGATGGTTTATATCTGCAGTCATAACATCTTTAGGTGTCTATCTTATCTTTTTTGAAAAATCACAAAAAGAAATAGTAAACACATTAGAAAAGCAAAAACATATACAAATAGAAGATGAAAAATTCAACATATTACTGAAAGGCCTTAACCAATATGAACAAAAAGTTATTAAAGCAGTCAAGGAACAAGACGGCATAACCCAACAAACACTAAGATTAAGGACAGATTTGCATAAATCAAAATTAAGCATTATTCTCGACGGCTTAGAGAAAAAAGGACTAATAGCAAGAAAAGAAAAAGGAAAAACAAAGCAAGTTTTCTTGAAAATAGCCCTATAAACGTTCTAAACCAACAATTTAGCCGTCTCAGCCATTTTAGCCATATCCGTTTCAGGGCTTAATTATATATCAATACTCTATATTCTACCTATTATTGAAGGTTAAACATGGAAAAAATAACTTTAAACATAGAAGGCATGCATTGTCCAAGCTGTGAAATGCTTATAGGAGATTCACTAAAAGAGCTAGATGGAGTTAAAAAAGCAGAAATTGATCATAAATCTGGTCTTGCAAAGGTTGAATTTGACAAATCAAAAACAACTAAACAAGCTATAATTAATATAATCAAGGAAGGAGGGTATAAGGTGAGAAAATGATACTTTCGAATGATAATGAGAAAGGTTTAGAAAAACCAAAGGTTTTTCAAAAAGAAACAATAAAAACAAAAGGGATGCACTGTCCTAGTTGTGAAAAAATCATTGAAAAGGCAGCTTTATCAATAGAAGGAGTAAAAGAAGTAAAATCTAATTTTACAAATGAAACCACAATAATAGAATTTGACGAATCAAAAACAAACTTAGATACCATAAAACATACAATTAGTGAAAAAGGTTATGGATGTGAAATAAACAAAACAGAAGAAAAAACAACATCAAAAGAACAAGCTAACGAGGAATACTACTCCTTACCTAAAATAAACTCAAAATATTTTTTCTTTGCAGGATCACTCTTATTTCTGCTAGGCTTATTCTGGATAATCAAATATTCTTTTAGTTTTAACCTCCCCGAGATTACTCCGGGCATGGGTCTAGCTGTTATTTTTTTAGTAGGCATATTAACAAGTTTTCATTGTGTAGGAATGTGCGGCGGATTTGTTCTTTCCTACACCACCAAAGACGCAATGAACACCCAACAAAATAAAAAGTCAAAATTCCTTTCACATTTAAAATATGGCTCAGGAAAAACAATAACCTATGTGATATTGGGTGCATTATTCGGCTTACTAGGCTCATTTGTTGCCTTTACACCCAAATTCAAAGGTGGAGCAGCATTAGTTGCAGGACTATTTTTAATCATATACGGTCTAAACATGCTTAACATCTTCCCTTGGTTGAGAAAATTACAGTTTAGGGGCCCAAAATTCCTTTCAAAAATAAACAGTGACGCAGTTAATAAAAATAGAGGCCCATTTGTTATTGGATTACTGAATGGTTTGATGATAGCTTGCGGCCCATTACAGGCGATGTTAATATTTGCAGCAGGTACCGGCAGCATACTTCAGGGATCATTAACAATGCTTGTCTTTGGCCTAGGTACATTGCCTTTAATGTTGGGTTTTGGCTCTATAGCAACCATCCTTGGGACAAAATTCACCCATAAAATTCTGAAAGTATCAGCTTTAATAGTAATCATAATGGGCGTTGTCATGATAAACCGAGGATTAACCTTAACAGGTTCTGGTTATGACTTCAATACATTATTCACTTCTGTTAGGGCATCTGGCAACGGAATAACAGGAGCTGCAATTGGCATTGATACAACAATGAAAAATGGCTATCAAGAAATAAGGATGGAAGTAAACTCAAATGGTTATCAGCCAAATAAGTTTCTCTTAAAAAAGGGAGTTCCTGTGAAATGGATAATTGACTTAACTGAGCTTACCGGTTGCAATAATGCAATCCAGTCTCCAAAATTAGGCATTAACTCTAAACTAAAAGCAGGAGTCCAAACTATAGAATTTACACCAAATGAAGAAGGTACCATCCCATTCAGTTGCTGGATGGGTATGTTAAGGGGTGCTTTTATAGTTAAAAATGATGTGAACACAGCAAATCAGCAAGAAGTTCAGCAGGAATTATCCAATGTTGATGTGCCAAAAGGCAGTACCTGTGGTGGAGGAAGTGGAGGTTGTGGTTGCGGAGGCGGCGGAGTATGATAAAAGAAAAAAAATGCCCTTTATGTCATCTTGAGATATACAGTGATTTAAGTAAGGGATGTAAATTATGCGGGATGGCTTTACAGGATGAAAGCAAGGAGTTCTGCTCACAGGAATGTAGGTTGAAATACGTCAAAATAACTAGCTCACCTGCGTCAATGGAGTCGTAAATGCAAAAAATAGAACTAGCTTATAGGGGAAAAGTGCAAAAGTCTAGTAAACAAAACATTTACATACTTATCTAACCTAACTCATAATATAAAATGGACAAACTACAAATACCAATAAAAGGAATGCATTGCGCAAGTTGCGCAAAAATAATAGAGAAAAGACTAAACAAATTAGATGGTGTAAAACAAGCTAATGTGAATTTAGCAACAGAAAAAGCTTTTGTTGTATATGATCCTTCAAAATTAGGTATTGGGAGAATTCATAAGACCATATCAGATGCAGGATTCACCCCAGTAAGAGAAACTTCAAAAAAACAGGACAAGCTTGATGAAGATATGGAAAATTTAAAAATAGCTTCAAAAAAGATGTGGTTCTCTTGGATTTTTACTGCATTAATCATGTACATCATGATCCCGGAAATGTTCTTCAATATAATGGTCCTTCCAAAAATGTGGATGGACATAGCTTTCTTAGTTTTAGCAACACCTGTTGTTTTTATCTTTGGCAAAGACACCCTAAAATCAGCCTTAAAAGCAGCAATACATAAGAGCGCAAACATGGATGTCTTAATAGCAATGGGAACTTTAGCAGCATACATAACAGGAATAGCCATATTCTTTTTAGCAGTAGCAAACTATGCAGGAATCTCTGCTATGATAATGACTTTCCATTTAACTGGAAGATATATAGAAACAAAAGCAAAAGGGAGAGCTTCCCAAGCAATAAAGAAATTATTGCAATTAGGTGCGAAAACAGCAAGAGTAATCAGAAACAAAAAAGAGATTCAGATTCCTGTTGAACAGATCCAAATAGGAGACATAATGATTGTAAAGCCAGGAGAAAAAATCCCGACAGACGGAGTGGTAATAGAAGGAGAAAGCGCAGTAGACGAAAGCATGGCAACTGGTGAATCCTTGCCTATAAAGAAGAAAAAAGGAGATGAAGTTATTGGAGCAACTATAAACCAAAAAGGAATGCTGCAAGTTAAGGCAAAAAAAATAGGCAAAGACACTTTCTTGTCACAAGTTATCAAAATGGTAGAAGAAGCTCAAGGAACCCAAGTCCCTATTCAAGTTTTTGCAGATAAAGTAACAAGTATATTTGTTCCAGTAGTTATAGTAATAGCACTATTGACCTTTGTTTCATGGTTAGTCTTCCCTTCATTTTTCATAAATATACTTTCCTGGGCTCAGAGTTTTGTCCCTTGGGTAAATCTAGAAGCAGGAAATTTTTCATTAGCATTATTCGCAACAATAGCAGTTTTGGTAATAGCCTGCCCATGTGCTCTAGGACTAGCTACACCAACAGCTTTAATGGTTGGATCTGGAAAAGGAGCAGAAAATGGAATATTAATCAAAAACGGAGCAGCTATACAGATAATAAAGAATGCAAAAGTAATTGCTTTTGACAAGACAGGAACAATAACAAAAGGTAAACCAGAAGTTACAGATATAATAACAGCAAATGGATTTAAGGAAAAAGAGTTATTACAATTAGCAGCATCAGTAGAAAACGCTTCAGAACACCCATTGGCACAGGCAATAGTAAACAAAGCAAAATCACTAAAATTAAGACTAATCAATCCAAAAAACTTTTCATCAGTTACAGGAAAAGGCGTAAAAGCCCAAGTTAAAGGCAAATCAGTCCTTATGGGGAACAAATTAGTAAAAGACAAAAAAATAAACTTCTCTTCTTTAGAAAAAGACCTTACAAGATTGGAAAACGAAGCAAAAACAGTAATTGTTGTGGCAATAGACAAAAAACCAGCAGGAATAATAGCAATAGCTGATGATGTTAAAGAAGATTCTTCAAAAGCAATCAAAGCCTTACATGCCCTTGGCTTTAAGACCGCAATGATTACAGGAGATAACAAAAGAACAGCGGATGCAATAGCAAAGAAAGTTGGTATTGACTATGTTTTGTCAGAAGTATTACCAGAAGGAAAAGTAAATGAAATAAAGAAACTTCAAAAGAAGTATGGAGTTATTGCAATGGTTGGTGACGGCATAAACGACGCTCCTGCTTTAACGCAAGCTGACGTTGGAATAGCAATAGGCACAGGTACAGATATTGCAATAGAAAGTTCTGATATAACTCTTGTTCAAGGCAATTTATCGGCAGTCGTAAGCGCAATTAAGCTTTCACAGGCAACTTTCAAAAAAATAAAACAAAACCTGTTCTGGGCATTTTTCTATAATCTTGTAGCAATACCTATAGCAATGACCGGATTATTGCATCCTGCAATTGCAGAAGCAGCAATGGCCTTTTCATCAATAACTGTCGTAAGTAATGCAAATCTATTAAGAACGATAAATATAAAACCAGACTATAAAAGATAATTTTATATAGCACAACTCCCTTCTTAATCACCAATAAAATGCACATACTAACCTTAATAATCCTGGCAACACTGATAAACAGCTTAATCGCATTAGTTGGCATATTCTCCTTGTGGATGAACGAAAAATCATTAAACAAGCTTGTTATATTCTTAGTTGCATTATCAGCAGGAGCATTATTAAGCGGAGCTTTCTTCCACCTTATACCAGAGGCACTTGATGAATTAACCCCTTTAACAGTCTTTACATTTGTTATGGTAGGATTTATCCTATTCTTCCTTATGGAAAAATTCCTCTACTGGCATCACTGCCATGAAGGAAAATGTGATGTCCACCCAGTAAGTTATCTTATATTATTTGGGGATGGCATCCACAATTTCATAGATGGTATAATAATCGCTGTAAGTTTTATGGTCAATATTCCTTTTGGTATTGTAACAACATTGTTAATAATAGCCCACGAAGTCCCTCAAGAACTTGGTGATTTTGGCGTTTTAGTCCATGGCGGCTTTAAAAAAACAAAAGCGCTCTGGTATAATCTTCTTTCACAACTAACTTCAGTTTTAGGGGGCATTATAGGTTATTTCCTTTCAACATCAATAGGGGGTGCAATTCCCTTTATTCTACCATTCGCAGCAGGAGGCTTCATCTACATCTCAGCCTCTGACTTAGTCCCAGAGCTACACAAAGAGCCCAACATTGCAAAATCATTGAAATCATTTGCTTTCTTTATTTTGGGAATATTAATAATGCTTGCAATGAAATTTATAGCTCACTATTAGCAATATTTAAAAATAAACTTCTCTTCTCAACAAATATGAAAACAATCTATACTTTACAGGCAGGAGAAAAGCTTTCAAAAAGGAAATTTTTCGAATACTTTGAGAGAAAAGTACGTAAAACAATAAGAACAAACAGCCTTATAGGGAAGAAAGAACGTATCTTAGTAGCAGTCTCTGGAGGCAAAGATTCAACTGCTGTTTTATACTTACTAAAAAAAATAACAAAAGATAACAAGGATATAATCATAGAAGCAGCCTACATAGATCCTTCAATTGGAAAATACTCAGAAATAAACAAAAATAATGTAATTAAATTCTGCCAAGAAAATAACATAAAACTTCACATATCTTCATTCAGAGAAGAATTTGGTTATTCTTTATGTTATATTAAGGGATTACTGCAGCAAAAAGGGATAAAATACAAATCATGCTCAATCTGCGGAGTTTTAAGGAGATACTTATTAAATAAATTAGCCAAAAAACTAAAAGCAACTAAACTGGTTACTGGCCATAACTTAGACGATGAAGCACAAAACATAATTATGAACATATTCCAAAACCATGTAGAAATTCTCCCGAGGTTAGGCCCAAAAACAGGATCAAAAGAACAGAAAGGCTTCATACCAAGGATCAAGCCTCTATATTTCTGCACAGAAGAAGAGACAAAATTATATTCAAAACTGATGAACTTTCCAGTAAAGTATGAAAAATGCCCATGTAGAACAGATGCTTACAGAAAAGATGTTGCAGAGATGCTTAACAAATTTGAATTACACCACAAAGGAACAAAAACAAGCATCATTAATTCATTCGTAAAAATAATGCCAACATTAAAAAAATCAGTTGAAGGAACAGCAAACAGTTGCAACAAATGTGGGGAGCCTTCTTCTGGTAAAATCTGCAATACTTGTAAGATAATAGAACTAATCAAAAACTAATATCTCTGCTCTTCTCAACCATCTCAAGAAAATACTTATGAACCCTTAAATCATTTGTTAACTCAGGATGAAACGTACTTACTAATAAATTTCTTTGCTCAACAAAAACAGGCTTATCCTTAAAACTTCCCAATACCCTACATCCATCATGCAGTTGATCTATAACAGGAGCCCTAATAAACACACCCTTAAATGGTTTGTCATCAAAAATATCCAGCTCAGTTTCAAAACTGTCAACCTGCCGGCCATATTCATTTCTTTTTATAGAAATATCCATCAATCCCAATTTAGGCTGCTTAGAACCAACAATATCTTTAGCCAACAAGATAGCTCCTGCACATGTCCCGTAAATAGGCATTCCTTCCTTACATCTTTTCTTGATTTCCTTATCTAATCCATATTTCTTCATTAATTTGCCTATAGTCGTAGACTCACCACCAGGAATAATCAAGCCATTAACATCATCTAAATCACGAGGCATCTTAACCAGAACAGGCTCAACTTCACACCCTTTCAAAGCCTTAACATGCTCTTCAACAGAACCTTGTAATGCTAATACGCCTATTTTCATAGAACTTACCACCCTCTATCAGACATCTTAACATCTAACTTAGAAATCTCTAACCCAAGCATCGCTTCCCCTAATCCTTCAGATGCCCTTGCGACCATTTTTGCATCATTGTAATGTGTCGTAGCTTCAACAATCGCCTTTGCCCTTGTCTTAGGGTCCTTGCTCTTGAAAATGCCAGAACCGACAAAAACACCATCAACCCCCAATTGCATGCATAATGCAGCATCTGCAGGTGTTGCAATTCCGCCAGCTGCAAAATTAACAACAGGTAATCTTCCTAATTTTCTAACTTCTTCAACTAAACTTAAAGGAACCTTGCATTCTTGAGCAACC
>Ga0268276_1003086_pt1 | contig 13339 bp, 8 predicted proteins | sample saktaG_4_FD_190145 | JGI IMG/M metagenome (GOLD analysis project Ga0268276, IMG submission 190145) | Saline water microbial communities from Sakinaw Lake, British Columbia, Canada - sak_2010_1_5_45m | ecosystem: Environmental > Aquatic > Non-marine Saline and Alkaline > Saline ...
GACAGCGGGGTGTTGGCGGCATTGGGGTACTCTCACGAGAGCGGCATGCCTTTCGAGATGGGATTCATCCGTAACCATTATGTGGGTCGTACGTTTATCATGCCGACCCAACGGTCGCGTCGAGACGGGGTCGACCTGAAGTTGGCGGTTGTTCCTGAGGTGGTGAGCGGCAAGCGTGTGGTGATCGTGGACGACTCAATCATCCGCGGCACCACAATCCAGAAACGCATCGACGTTGTGCGGCGTGCGGGCGCAAAGGAGGTGCATGTGCGCATCTCGTGCCCACCGACGCGCTATCCCTGTTATTTTGGGATCGATTTTCCAAAAGTTTCCGAACTGGTGGCTTCGGGTCGATCGGAAGCGCAGATCTGCCGGTTATGCGGCGCGGACTCCGTGGGATATCTGAGCCTCGACGGCTTGCGTGCGGTGCTGAACAATCCCGAACACTTTTGTTTTGGTTGTTTCAACGGCCATTACGTCTGTGAGACCGAACATGTGGTAGGTAAACACGCCTTGGAGCGCAATAGTCCGGAGAATCTTGAAGAGCGCCACCATCGGTATGGCGTGATGATGCAGTGAACACTCAACGCTGAACGCCGAATTCTCAACGTCCAAGTGAATTTCAATTAAGGTGAGTATGAGAAAAAACGGTACGGGGTATTATCCGGAGCCGCAAGGCTTGTACGAACCATCCTTCGAGAAGGATGCGTGCGGCGTGGGCATGGTGTGCAGCCTGAGGGGTGAGAAATCCAACGGTATTGTGGTCAAGGCGTTGCAGGTGTTGGCCAATCTTGAGCATCGTGGCGCGACGGGATACGATCCCGAAACCGGCGACGGTTCGGGCATTCTGCTTCATATCCCGCATGCATTGTTCAATTCTGTCGTGAAGGGGCTTCCCGAGGCGGGTCTATATGGTGTGGGCATGGTGTTTCTGCCGCAGAACGGACAGAGTCGGAAAGACTGCGAAGCGATGCTCGAGCGTCACCTGAGGGCTGAGGGTCTGACGGTTCTTGCTTGGCGTGATGTGCCGGTTCGGCCCGAGGCCATCGGCGAACTGGGACGGCGCACCATGCCGTTTATCCGACAGGTCTTTGTGGGCTGCGGCAAGGTTTCGGTGGAGAGGCTGGATTGTCATCTGTTCATCGCGCGCAAATTAGCCGAGAATGAGATCCGCGTGAGCGGGCTTGACGGGCGCGAGCAGTTCTATCTGTCCAGCCTCTCTTCCAAGGTGATCGTGTACAAGGGATTGATGCGCTCCTTCCGTGTGGCGCAGTTCTATCCCGATCTGAAAAGCCCGTTGGTGGTTTCCGCATTGGCGCTTGTGCATCAGCGCTACAGCACCAATACCTTCCCGGCCTGGCCGCTGGCGCAGCCGTTCCGGTTTATCAGCCACAACGGCGAGATCAACACGCTACGCGGCAACTTAAACTGGATGAAGGCACGGCAGGGGCTCTTCAAGTCTGAACTGTTGGGCACGGAGCTGGAACGGCTCTTCCCGATTCTGACCGAAGGCGCGAGCGATTCGGCGATCCTCGACAACGCCATTGAGCTGCTTTACCACGCGGGACGCTCGCTGCCCCACGCGGTGATGATGCTGATCCCCGAGGCGTGGCACCACCACACGGAGATGAGTCTTGATAAGAAGGCTTTTTACGAGTACCACTCTTGCCTCATGGAGCCGTGGGACGGCCCGGCCTCGATCCCGTTCACGGACGGTAAGGTCATCGGTGCGGTTCTTGATCGCAACGGTCTGCGTCCGTCCCGTTATACCGTCACCAAGGACGGCTTGGTCATTCTCGCTTCCGAGACGGGAGTGCTAGAGATCGATCCCGTGAACGTCGAGCACAAGGGGCGCCTTCAGCCTGGCCGCATGTTTCTGGTCGACACGCAGCAGGGGCGAATCATCGCCGACGAGGAAATCAAGGCGCAACTCAGCAACCGCAAGCCATATGCACAGTGGCTTGCGCAGAACCTGCTGGATCTGGACGCGCTGCCACCGCCCGCCGAGGACGGGCGCCTGACGCTGGAGGGCGAGGTGCTGGCCGCACGTCAGCGGCTTTTCGGCTACAACATGGAGGATATGAAGATCATCTTGGCGCCGATGGGACGCACCGGAGCCGAGCCGATGGGCTCCATGGGCAACGACGCGCCTCTGGCCGTGCTTTCCAGCCGTCCCCGTCTCTTTTTCGACTACTTTCACCAATTGTTCGCGCAGGTCACCAATCCGCCGCTCGACGCGATCCGCGAGGAATTGGTGACGTCCTTGGAGGCCTGCATCGGCAAGCGGGGCAATCTGCTGGACGAAACGCCTGAGCTGTGCCGTCTGTTGCGTGCCAAGCAGCCGCTACTCACAGAGGTCGAACTGGAGAAAATCCGCGCGGCGGACAACGCGGTGATTCGCAGCGTGACGCTATCGACCCTGTTCGAGGCGGCAGGCGACGGTCCGGCGCTGAAGCGGTCGCTCGACGCGCTGTGTGAGCGGGCCGCGGCGGCAGTCGCTCAGGGCAAGACGTTCCTGATTCTCTCGGACCGTGGGGCAGACGGGGCGCGGGCGCCGATCCCTTCCCTTCTGGCGGTTTCAGCGGTGCATCATCACTTAGTGCGGCAGCAGTTGCGCACGCAAGTGGCTCTGGTGGTGGACGCCGGCGACCCGCGCGAGGCGCATCATTTTGCTACGCTGATCGGTTTCGGCGCGGATGTGATCTGCCCCTACATGGCCTATGCCTCCCTGCGCGACCTGTGCGTGCATCAGCTCTATATCGAAGACGATCCGGAGGAGGCTTGCGCTCACTATATCAAGGCGGTCAACAAGGGGTTGCTCAAGGTGATGTCCAAAATGGGTATCTCCACCTTGCAGAGCTATTGCGGCGCGCAGATCTTCGAGTGCCTCGGGATCAACAGCGATGTGACGTCCCTGTACTTCGCCGGCACGGTCTCGCGCGTACAGGGCATCGGTCTGGAGCAGATTGCGGAAGAGGCGCGTCGCCACCACGCGTCCTGTTTCGGGAAGCTGGTGGCGGGGACGCCCGATTTGCCGCCGGGGGGCGTTTACCAATGGCGACGCGACGGCGAGGCGCACCTGTATAATCCAGCCACTATCGCTTTGTTGCAGCAGGCGGTAAAGAAGAACGATGCCGACCTTTTCAACCAGTATGTCAATCTTCTTTGCGGCGAGCAGGCCGGCCTTTATACCTTGCGCGGACTGCTTAAGCTGAAGAAGGTTGCACAACCAGTTCCGCTGGATGAGGTCGAGCCGTGGACTGCCATCGTGAAGCGCTTTAAGACCGGCGCCATGTCGTACGGCTCTATCAGCCGTCAGGCGCACGAGACCTTGGCGATTGCGATGAACCGGATTGGTGGCAGCAGCAACAGCGGCGAGGGCGGCGAGGCGGACGAGCGTTACCGTCCCGACTCTGAGGGCAACCGGCGCATCAGCCAGATCAAACAGGTGGCCTCGGGGCGTTTCGGCGTGACGAGCCACTATCTGGTTAACGCCCGCGAGTTGCAGATCAAGATGGCGCAAGGGGCGAAGCCTGGCGAGGGAGGCCAGTTGCCGGCCGAAAAGGTGTACCCGTGGATCGCGGCGACGCGTTTTTCTACGCCGTACGTGCAGTTGATCTCGCCGCCGCCGCACCACGACATCTATTCGATCGAGGATCTGGCGCAGCTCATCCACGACCTGAAGAACGCCAACCCCGACGCGCGTATCAGCGTGAAGCTCGTCTCCGAGGCGGGCGTGGGCACGGTGGCGGTGGGCGTGGCCAAGGGCAAGGCGGACCTTATTTTGATCAGCGGCTGGGACGGCGGAACTGGCGCCTCGCCGATGACGGCGGTGAAGCACGCGGGCTTACCCTGGGAACTGGGCTTAGCCGAGGCGCACCAGACGCTGCTCATCAACAAGCTGCGCGACCGCGTGCGGCTCGAATGCGACGGCAAGCTCATGTGCGGCCGCGACGTGGCGGTGGCTTGCCTATTGGGGGCGGAGGAGTTTGGCTTTGCGACGGCGCCGCTGGTGGCCTTAGGCTGCGTCATGATGCGTGTCTGCCACCTCAACACCTGTCCGCAGGGCATCGCCACGCAGGATCCGCGCCTCAGCAAGAAATTTACGGGTAAACCAGAGTATGTGGTGAACTTCATGCGGTTCATCGCCGAGGATTTTCGTCGCGTGATGGCCGAGATGGGCTTCCGTACCGTCGACGAGATGGTGGGACGTACCGACCTGCTCGACGTGCGCAAGGCGCTCACGCATTGGAAAGCCAAAGGACTGGATTACTCGTCGATTTTGAGGCAGGTGCCCTCAGAACCGTCGGAACGCCGCTGTACGCGGCAGCAGGATCATGGTATCAGCGACACGTTAGACCGCAAGCTGATCCGGCTGGCCGAGCCTGCGCTGGAGGGCGGCCAGCCCGTGAAGCTGACCGTCGATATCCGCAACGTCAACCGCACGATCGGCACGATGCTAAGCAGCGTGATCTCAAAAAAGTATGGAGCCAAGGGGTTGCCCGCAGACACGATTCACATCGCATGCAAGGGAACCTGCGGACAGAGTTTCGGCGCGTTCGGCGCGTCGGGGCTGACGCTGGAGGTCGAGGGCGACGCGAACGACTACTTCGGCAAGGGACTGTCGGGCGGCAAGCTGATCCTCTATCCGCCGGCGAGCGCGGGCTATGTGGCCGAGACGAACATGATCGTCGGCAACGTGGCGCTGTATGGCGCGACACAGGGCGAGGCGTACATCCGCGGACTGGCGGGCGAGCGCTTCTGCGTGCGTAACAGCGGGGTATACGCGGTGGTCGAAGGCGTGGGGGATCACGGTTGCGAGTACATGACCGGCGGGCGCGTGGTGGTGTTGGGTTCCACGGGGCGCAATTTCGCGGCGGGCATGAGCGGCGGCATCGCTTATGTGCTCGACGAAAGCGACCTGTTCGTCGGGAAGCGTTGTAACCGGGAGATGGTCGACTTGGAGGAATTGCTCGACCCTGTCGAGATCGACAAGGTGCGCGGGATGATCCGCCGCCATCTCGACTACACGGAGAGTCCGGTAGCGCAGCGTGTGATCAACGAGTGGTATCAGGTGCGTTCAAAGTTTGTGAAGGTCATGCCCCGCGATTACAAGCGAGCGCTGGCACGTCTCCAGCGGGAAGAGGCCGAGACCATGATCGAGTAGGGGCAGGCTCCTGTATCTGCCCGAGAGGTGTTTTATGGGGAAAATCACGGGATTCATGGAATATGAGCGGCAGACGCCCGAACAGCGTCCGGTGGACGAGCGTCTGCACGATTTCAAAGAGGTCTACCGTCCGATGGACGAGGAGGCGATTATACGTCAGGCCGCCCGTTGCATGGACTGCGGCGTGCCCTTCTGCCATAGCGGCTGTCCCCTGGGCAACCTCTGTCCCGAGTGGAACGATCTGGTTTACCGCGGCCAGTGGAAAAAGGCGTGGGAACGACTCTCGGCCACCAACAACTTCCCCGAGTTCACGGGAAGGCTCTGTCCCGCGCTCTGCGAGGAGGCCTGCGTGCTCGGTATCCACGAAGGGCCGATGACCAACCAGCTTGTCGAGAAGATGGTCATCGAGTATGCTTTTCAGCACGGGTTCGTCAAGCCGGTGTTGCCGGAGTGGCGTACGGGCAAGAGCGTGGCCATTGTGGGGTCTGGGCCGGCCGGCCTCGCGGCGGCGCAGCAGCTCAAACGCGCGGGCCACGATTTGACGGTGTTCGAGAAAAACGAAAAGCCGGGCGGTCTGTTGCGTTACGGCATTCCGGATTTCAAATTGGAGAAGTGGGTCATCGACCGTCGGCTGGAGATCATGGCGGCCGAAGGCGTGCGGTTTGTCACTAACACCGATCCTTCGGTGGACAGATTGAAAGCTTTTGATGCGGTTGTGATCGCGACCGGCTCGGGGCGTCCGCGCGATCTGCCGATCCCCGGTTGCGAACTGAACGGCATCCATTTCGCGCTGGAGTATTTGCAACAGCAGAACCGTCTGTTGGGCTCGAATCCTGACGGGACGCAAGCGTGGGGTAAGATCAACGCCAAGGGTAAGAGTGTGATTGTGATTGGCGGCGGCGACACCGGTAGCGACTGCGTCGGTACGGCGTTACGCCAAGGGGCGGGCGAGGTGCACAGTTTCGAGCTGATGCCCATGCCGCCGGAGACGCGCACGGAGGATCAGCCTTGGCCGTTTTGGCCGATGAAGCTGCGAACGAGTTCCTCGCACAAGGAGGGAGGAGATCGCTTCTGGAGTATTCTCACCAAGGAGTTCAAGGGCTATAACGGTCACGTGCGCTCATTGGTGACGATCAATGTCGAGTGGATCCGGTCGGCCAAGAAAGGCGAGCGACCGCAGTTGCGGGAGAACCACAATACGCGGCAGGAGTGGCATGCGGATCTGGTTCTGCTGGCATTGGGTTTTTGGGGTCCTGAAACGGACAATGTGATCGCGCGGCTGGGCGTGGCGGTCGATGCACGCAGCACGATCAAAACCGGCACGGATTATCAGACCAGTGTGCCGGGCGTGTTTGCCGCGGGCGATTCGCGTCGCGGGCAGTCGCTGATCGTCTGGGCGATTTCTGAAGGCCGCGAGTGCGCCGTTGCGGTGGACACGTGGCTGATGGGAACCAGCAACCTGCCTCGGCGGACGGGCGTGGATTTGACGGCGGTGAAACGATAACGATTTTTTAGGAGATCCTATGAGTTGTAAGCATATCTTTGTGACCGGCGGCGTGGTTTCGTCGCTCGGCAAAGGCCTAACGGCGGCGTCGATCGGCTTGTTGCTGAAACGGCGCGGCTACCGGATCCGCATGCAGAAGCTGGATCCGTACCTGAATGTCGATCCGGGCACGATGTCGCCGTATCAGCACGGCGAGGTGTATGTGACCGAGGACGGTCGTGAGACCGACTTAGATCTTGGGCATTACGAGCGGTTTACGGGAATTGCCTGCGACCAGCACAGCAACTATACGACTGGCCGCATCTACAGCAATGTGATCGCGCGTGAACGCGCAGGCGGTTATTTGGGGAAAACCGTACAGGTGATCCCGCACGTGACGGACGAGATCAAGAGGGCGATCCGCGAGATTGAGGACGATCAGACCGACATTGCAATCACAGAGATTGGCGGCACGGCTGGCGATATCGAGTCGCAGCCGTATCTGGAGGCGATCCGACAGTACCACCATGAGCTGGGGCCGGGGAACAGCCTGTTCATCCATCTGACGCTGGTGCCGTTCATCCGCGCGGCGGGAGAGATGAAGACCAAGCCGTCGCAGCAGTCTGTCGGGATACTTCGCTCGATCGGCATTGTGCCGGAACTGCTGATTTGCCGGTGCGAGCGACCGTTCGCTGCCGAACACCGCGCGAAACTTGCGCTCTTCTGCGGTGTACGGCTAGAGCATGTGATTGAGGAGTGCGACGTGAAGAACTCGATCTACGAAGTGCCGTTGGATCTGATGAAGCAGCAGGTGGACGAAAAGATTCTGAAACTCTTGGAACTGCCGGTGCGCGAGCTTAACATGGGCGAGTGGAACACGATGCTCGACCGCCTGATCCGTCCGCCGAACGGAGAGGTGGAGATTGCGGTAGTCGGCAAGTACATCAGCCTCCGCGATTCCTACAAGAGCATCTACGAAGCGCTCACTCACGGTGCGATTGCGGCCGGCGTGAAGCTCAACATCCGCATGATGGAGTCCGAGGAGATTGAGCAGGAGGGCGCGGCATCCAAATTAAAGGGGGTCCGCGGCATTCTGGTGCCCGGCGGCTTTGGGACTCGCGGCGTCGAGGGCAAGATCGAGGCGATCCGCTATGCGCGCGAGAACGCGATTTCCTTTTTCGGCATTTGCTTGGGAATGCAATGCGTGGTCATCGAGTTCGCCCGTCACGTGTGCGGGCGAGAGGATGCCAACAGCACCGAGCTTGCGCCGGGCACGCCGCATCCCGTGATCTCGCTGCTCGACGAGCAGCGAGGGGTCACGGACATGGGCGGCACGATGCGCCTTGGCGCGTACCCGTGTCGCCTGAAGGCGGACACCAAGGCGGCGAAGGCCTACGGCCAGGAACATATCTCCGAGCGTCACCGTCACCGATACGAATTCAACCCCGCCTATCGGGCGCTGCTGGAGGAGAACGGGTTGGTTGTGGCGGGCATATCCCCGGACGGGAAGCTGGTTGAGGTGGTGGAACTCAAAGGTCACCCCTGGTTTGTGGCGTGTCAGTTTCATCCCGAATTCAAGTCCACGCCGATCGAGCCGCATCCGCTGTTTGCAGCCTTTGTGGCGGCGGCGGCGGATTCGCGCTAAGTCGAGATTTTGTTTAGCCGCTGAACGAATGGCCGTCCGGCACCCCAGTGCCGGACGACCATTTACATTGGCTCATCAACCGATGGCGGCCGAGCCCGTCTCGCCCGTCCGGATGCGGATGCATTCGGGCAGGTCGAGAATGAAGATTTTCCCGTCGCCAATTTGTCCCGTGCGCGCGCCCTTGATAATGGCATCAATGGTGGGCTTCACGAAATCATCGTTGATCGCGATACGCAATTCGACCTTCTTTAACAGATTGACCTCAGCCGGAATGCCGCGGTAGGTTTCTGTATAACCCATCTGCTGGCCGCAACCGATCACGTTCGACGCCGTCATTTTTGTGACCTTGGCGATCGTGAGAGCCTCTTTAACATCCGCTAGCTTGTCGGGCTGAATCACAGCAATAATCATTTTCATGTTGGGGAACCTTTTTTTATTTGGTTAGGAAGCCTTGGAAGTCTGGATACGCCTCGTTGCCGTGCTCGCCGATGTCGAGACCACCGAGTTCTTCCTCGCGGGTCACGCGCAACCCCATGAGCGCCTTGATCGTAAGCCAGAAGATGGAGGACAGCACGACTGTGAACAGACCCACCAGTAGCACGCCCTTGAACTGTTGCGCGAATTGGGCGCCACGGGTCAGACCTGTCGCGACTCCGGCGACGTTTGTAGCGATCGTGTTGTTATAAAAGAGACCCAGCGCCAGTGTGCCCCAAACGCCGTTCACGAGGTGCACGGAGAGTGCGCCCACAGGATCGTCGATCCTCTTTTTGTCAAAGAACAGGACGCTGAACACAACCAGAACGCCGGCGATGAGGCCGATGATCGCGGCTGAAGTGAAGGAGACGAACGCGCATCCGGCGGTCACGGCGACCAGTCCCGCGAGGCAGCCGTTCAGAATCATGCTGAAATCCGGCTTCTTGAGCAACAGCCAGGCGGTGGCGGTGGCGCTCAACGTGGCGGTCACGGCGCCGAGGTTGGTGGCGACCAGCACATGGGAGATGGCCGAACCGTCGCCCGCCGACATCGTGGAGCCGGGGTTGAAGCCGAACCAGCCGAGCCAGAGGATTAGGACGCCTAACGCGACACTGGTCATGTTGTGTCCCATCACCGGCCTGACCGTTCCTTTCGGGCGGAACTTTTCGATGCGGGGACCGAGGATGATCGCGCCTGTCAACGCAGCCCAGCCGCCTACCGAGTGGACGACCGTGGAACCCGCAAAGTCGCGGAAGCTGTGAAAGAAGGTGTTGATGCCTTCGGCTGCTTGAGCGGCCGCCAGCACACCGCCGCCCCAGATCCAATGCCCACTGACCGGATACAGCAGCCCGACGAGCAGTATGCTGAACACGATGAAGGACTTGAACTTGACGCGTTCTGCCATGGCTCCAGAAACGATGGTCGCGGCTGTGCCTGCGAACACGAGCTGGAAGAAAAATTTTGCCCATAGCGGGATGGGAGTCCAGTTGATCGCGGAGTAAACGCCTTCGTAGGTGGAGCTGGAAAAGGGGTTCATCGCCGCGTAGGCGGATCCCAGAGCCGGCGAGTTGTCGGCTCCCGCGGCGAAAAACAATCCTTTCATTCCGAACCACAAGCTACCGTCGCCAAACATCAGTCCCCAGCCGAACGCCCAGAACGAGAGCGTGGCCAACGCGAACACGATGAAGTTTTTGGTGAGGATGTTGACGCAGTTCTTGGCGCGGCAAAGGCCGCTCTCCACCAATGCGAAACCGGCGTTCATCCAGAACACCAGCATGCCTGCTACGAGAACCCATACGGTGTCCAACGCGATCCGCATGTTGCTCATTCCTGCCCGCATCGACTCAGTCATCGCAGGTGTGGCGGACTCTTGCGCCCACCCCGTTGCGACTAAACCGATGCCTGCCGCAGCCAACAGCACGGTTTGCCGGTTTCTCCATATTATGCTCATGATAGACCTTTTTCAGTTTTAACTTTTTGCTTTATGCAAACAGTCGATATGTGTTTAGCATTTGAAATGCCAAGGGCGATAAACGTTTCTGCCCCACAGGCGCAAGATGCTGTTGATAAGATAGATAACAAGGGTCGAAGTGTTTTTTAATGCCTGTGTGGGAAACGCAAAGGATGCAGACAAAAATGTTAGCTACAACATAAATTGGGTCGAGCTTAATTGCAACAACAACAAAAATGTTATGATCAAAATGTAAATTAAAGAACATCTCCATGTGGAAACGTGGTATAAACTGTAAACTCCAATTGTTGGCATATCCTGTGCTTAGAATCTTACGTCCGCTTGTTCGGCGGGATATAAAAAAGGATAGGAAAATGAAAAAGATCATGTTTCTTGTCGGCGTGGTGATTGCCGGAACCTCATCCGTGATGACGGCCGAGGAAACAGCGGCGGCCACGCCGGTTGCATTGAAGAAGGAAGCCGGGGACTTTGGTTTCGCTTTCGATGTTGCGCTGGACTTCTTCTCGGCGTATGTCTGGCGTGGTTGCGTGTATAATGACCGCCCCGTGTTTCAGCCCGGAGTGACGGCGACCTATTCGACGGAGGATTACGGCAGCTTTGGCGCGGGGCTGTGGAGTAACTTCGACCTGACCGAGCGCAACCGCCAAGTCGTGGCAGCGGGTCTGAATGAAATCGATTATTCGCTTTTCTATACGATCGATATTGAAAGCTTCACGCTCGAAGTTGGCCACCTTTGGTACACGTTCCCGAAGGCGAACGGTTCGGACTACTATTCGAGCACGAAGGAAGTCTACGCGTCTTTGGCTTACAACAATGACATTGTGACTCCGTTTGTGAGTCTCACGTATGACTATAACCTGTATGATGGGTTCTACGGCAACGTGGGACTGAACAAGGAGTTCGCGATGTCCGACCGGTTCACGCTGGGTACCGAGGTGTCGCTGGGCGCAGGCGATAACGACTACATGAGGTATCTCGGGACAGATGATGCCGGCCTGATGGACTTCAACGCCTCCGTGTTTGCGAGCTTCGCACTGACCGACACGGTCTCGCTCGGGGCGAAACTCGCTTGGATGTCTTTGATTGACGGCGACGCGCGTGACCAAGAGCCTTACAGGAAAGAGGATATCCTGTGGGGTGGTGTGAGTATCAACGTATCGCTGTGAGGCCGATCTTGAAATAGAAAGCGCATGCGTACGGATTGACGCGCCGTCGGTTCGTATGCTTGACTTTTGGCCGAGTGAAGTCTGACGGGGTTTTTATAGTCACGAGGAAAGGGTGTCTGCTGGACTTGAACCAATGAGGATCGAACACGATACGCTTGGCGATCACGCCGTGCCCGAAGGTGTGTTGTATGGCATCCACACGCAGCGTGCGGTTGAGAATTTTGCCGTCAGCGGACGTCGGGTGTGCCCGGATCTTATCCGCGCCATCACGCTTGTAAAAAAGGCTTGCACATGCACCCATAAGGAACTAAACGCGTTGCCACCCGTTATCGCCGATGCCCTCATTGCCGCGTGTGACGAGGTGCTCGAGGGGTTGCACGACGAAGCCTTCGTGACCGATGCGCTTCAAGGCGGTGCGGGAACTTCGACGAACATGAATGTTAACGAAGTCCTCGCCAACCTCGCGATCCAGAAGCTCGGGGGCACGCTGGGTGATTACACCTGTGTCAGTCCGCTCGATCACGTCAACCGTGGCCAGTCCACGAACGATGTTTATCCTTCGGCGTTGCGTATCGCAGCCATCTATCGGACCCGGGAATTGGCTGATGCCCTTGCCAAACTACAGGAGTCGTTGCAGAAAAAAGAGCAGGCCTTCGCAGACATTCGCAAACTCGGACGCACTCAGCTTATGGACGCCATACCGATCGGGCTGGGTCAAGAATTCGGAGCCTATGCGCAGGCCATCGCGCGCGACCGCTGGCGGATCTATAAAGTCGAGGAACGCTTGCGTCAGATCAACCTCGGTGGTACCGCCGTGGGCACCGGTGTGGTCGCCGACCGTCGTTACGCCTACCGCGTTGCCGAAATCCTTCGCGAACTGACGGGGATCGGCCTTTCACGTGCCGAGTATCCGATGGATCTCACGCAGAATTGCGATGTGTTTGTCGAGGTTTCCGGCCTGCTCAAGGCCTGTGCCGTCAACCTCTTGAAAATCGCCAACGACCTGCGGCTCATGAATTCCGGTCCGCGCGGCGGTTTTGGCGAGATTCGGCTGGAGGCGCGCCAGGTCGGTTCGTCCATCATGCCGGGCAAAGTCAATCCCGTGATTCCCGAATGCGTTGCGCAATGCGCGATGCAGACCATCGCGAACGACACAGCGATCACTCTTGCCGCGTCTAACGGGCAATTGGAGCTTAACGCCTTCCTGCCGCTGATCGCAGACGCACTGCTCGATTCGCTTGATCTCCTGTGCAACGCGGTCACCCGTTTCCGCACCGCCTGCATCGACACGTTAGAGGCTAACCCTGTCGCGTGTGCGTTTCATCTTCAAGCCTCGACCGCACCCGCGTTCCTGCTCGTGCCGCACCTTGGCTATGATGCCGCCGCTGTTCTCGCGAAAGAAGCACTCGAAACAGGACAGTCCATTCGGCAGCTTGTGGCCGAGAAACAACTTTTGCCTTCTGAAACCCTTGAACGCCTATTCACCCTATAAGCTGCAAAGATCCGTTATAGCCCTCAGGGCTAAACGCCTTCAACCTGACCACTTGTTATGTCCTCTCGCAATATAACACCTCAAGGCGAGCGCGTTCACATCGCGCTCTTCGGCCGACGTAACGTCGGGAAGTCTAGCCTAATCAATGCCCTTACAGGGCAGGATGTTTCGATCATCTCCGAGGTCAAGGGCACCACCACCGACCCGGTCTGGAAGGCCATGGAGCTGTTGCCGCTCGGCCCGGTCGTGATCATCGACACACCCGGCCTTGGGGGCGCTCCTTCGTGGGCGCTGATGAGCGCGTTCAACCGCGCTTGATAATGGTTGTGTTTGTTCATTTGCGGCTGTAGGCTACAGCCGCGACCGTCCCCAAAGCCAGCACTATTTTAGTGTTTCAAAAATAGTTAATTTCGTGATTGACTATTTTGCCCCCCCCCCCGC
>Ga0268276_1003087_pt1 | contig 13333 bp, 13 predicted proteins | sample saktaG_4_FD_190145 | JGI IMG/M metagenome (GOLD analysis project Ga0268276, IMG submission 190145) | Saline water microbial communities from Sakinaw Lake, British Columbia, Canada - sak_2010_1_5_45m | ecosystem: Environmental > Aquatic > Non-marine Saline and Alkaline > Saline ...
CTCTCGCCTAGACCGTGGACTCATGATTATCCCTCCTTTTGGAAGTCGATGCTTGGTAACATCGAATTATGAGTCAACGATCCTTTTTATTCACCCCCTTCGGTAACATTTAATATGAGGCAATTCGCCATAACGATTGCTCTTGACTGCGGTTTCTTTCTCCCTTATACTTTTCGTCAGTCGTGATAGTGAAACTGAGCGGGTTTGTGCAATGGGCCCGTATCGAAGATCCGACCATACACCGTCGCCCCGGGGTTGTTGGTACCCTGCTGGAATGACAGACCAAATGAAATCCGGCTTTTTGCAAGGCCGTAACCATGCACCGTAAGGGGGAACCCACCATGAACACAGTCCCGATATCAAGCGAAGAATTAACGCTCCCGCATATCTTAACATTCTCCGACTTTCGTCTCTATGTATATGTCAGCTTGTTTGTGGCGCTTGATGTGTCTGTTCCCTGGCTCTGCCATATCATTCATCCCCTGGCCGGCCCTACGTTTCTCCCCCTGTTTTTCTTCGTCCTGCTGGCAGGAATCCTCTTCGGCTGGAGGGCCGGTATCCTGGTCGGGATGCTTACGCCCCTTATGAGTTATGGCCTTGCGGGGATGCCCCTGCCTCAGGTCCTCCCTCGCATCATTGCCGAAGCGACAGCCTACGGCCTTACAGTTGGGCTTTTACGCGGGTATTTCAGGTTTGGCGTGATCACCTCCCTCGTCGGGGCAATTATAGCGGGGCGTCTCGCCGCTTTTGCACTTATGGCGCTGACCCTGGATCTTTCTCATTCCACAAACCTGGCGTGGCAGGCGATAAAAACGGGGTGGCCTGGTATGATTCTTCAGCTGCTCCTCCTTCCCCTTATAGTTGTTTTGCTGGAAAAACTATGGTCCAGGCACCACCATGCAGAACGCTGATGCCCGTTTTGAATCATTCCTGAAAAGCAGCGATGCCATCCGGATCATCGGCCCAGACGGCATTATATTTCAGTCTCAACAGAGGGGTATTGCCCCCCTGCTGTCCTATATTGAACAGACTCCACTTCCGGAAGAGGTGGTAATCTTCGATAAGGTAACCGGAAACGCCGCCGCCCTGCTCATGAAAAAGGCGTGCTGCCGCGAGGTGTTTTCACCCGTTGGAAGCGAGCCGGCATCTGAAACACTGAAGGGATTTGGCATTATAAGCCATTTCACAAAAACGGTCCCCTCTATTATCAATCGCGAGGGGACCGGAATGTGCCCCTTTGAAACGATGTCCCTGGGAAAATCACCGGATGAATTCTATGCCCTCGTGAAGCGCAATCCCCTTTTTGCAGATATCTTCCCCGGGGGCAAGCCATGAGAACAGAGATTACATTCACTACTACATCCCGGGAAGAGATTGTGGATATCACCGAGAACGTGCGGCATATCGTATCCGCGCATGGTAAGGGTCATGAGCTTTGCGCCCTGTACGCGCTGGGAGCAACGGCGGCCATCATGGTACAGGAAAACTGGGATCCGAACATACAGACCGATGTGCTCAGATGCCTCCGCACTATAGTCCCGAAAGGGCAGTGGCTGCATGACAAGGTAGACGGAAATGGTGATGCCCACATCAAGGCGGGTATCATAGGGCCCTCAGAGGTGGTCCCCATAAAGGATGGACAACTTCTCCTCAGCACATGGCAGAACATCTTCTTCTGTGAGTTTGACGGTCCCCGGACATCACGGAAAGTAATTATCACCCTGATATAGCGTCTTCACTTCACATAGACAGGGTTTGAAAATATCCACGGCCGATATTTCCCCCATATCTTTGCATAGACCTCGGCCCGATATACCCCCCGCTGGGACACCGTATACGTGATATCCTTTCCAACCGCTTCGGCGCACAAATCCCCATCCTTTATGATGCGAATATTCCCCTTTTCAGGAACCGTCACCCGCAGCACAGCATCCCCTTTCAAAGATAACTCATCGCCCATTGTAATTTCTCTGTCCTCATCGGAGAGGGTCAGGGAAAATCCCCTTGCGTCGAGGAAGTATTCCATGGCTATATAGGCCCGCCCCTGTTCGAGGGTCTTCAAGAGGACTTTTATGTCTCCTTCAGCCTCACCTTTCAGGGGGTTATCCAGCAGGAGATGGGTCCTTATGAGCCGAAACGCCCGCCGAAAAGGGAAGATGCTTACGGTTGCCCCCCACACCTTCCGCGGCGTATCGTGATTGTCCAGTTCCCCGATACCCACAACCCTGCCCCTTGTATTAAGATCATCCCATCGTTTCAGGGTGATCTCTCGGGGGCCTTTTAAGACATGGGCGGGAAAGAGATACCCGGTCAAAGCGCTGGTAAGACCACGCAGGGTGGACTGCCAGTCGGTCATAAAATCCCACACACTCATCCCCGTGTAACCGGAGACGGACCAGTCCTTCCATGGAAAATGTTTCACGTGAAACATTTTCGTCCCTTCATGGTCCGGATGAGCGATAAAGCCGATTCCCCCTAGTTGACCTACCCTGTCTATGTACTCCTGTGGCCTGCGCTCCGTATCACTTTCATCGGCGATTAATTCTTCATCTATGGCAAACGCCAGGTAGTGATTGAATCGCGGCGATATCTCCTGGCCGACGACAAGGAGGACATCCCCATGCCACCCCTCCTCACCGCTTCTCCTGGCGCCCAGTGTAAAATGGTCGGTGATCATAAGAAAATCGAGACTGTTTTCGTCCGCCGCCTGAATAATACCCCCTACGGGGACCCTCCCGTCAGACGAATAGGAAGAATGAAAGTGGATGACCCCCGTGTAATCGTATAGTTTCATAGCACCTCTTTAAGAAAACGGGAGTACCGCGGTTGCATACTACGAGCCACCCCGGATGTATACGTGCACAAGCGCAATACGTATCTTATGCCAGGAGTCTGTTCTCAAGCGGACAGCCGCTGCAAAGGGGTTTCTTTTTGCAGAACTGTTTTCCCACCTGTACCAACAGCGCATGATATTGGTTGTACAGTGGCGCGTCGTGTGGGAGGGTATACATAAAAAGGGCCTGTATCTCCTGGTAGCTCCAATCCGGGGTAATTAGATCATGTCTCTCCAATACCCTGCGCGTGTAGGCATCAATGACAAAGACCGGTTTGTCGCCACCATACAGCAGTATGCTGTCCGCTGTTTCCCCGCCGATCCCCCTTACACCCAGCAACTTTTTCCGGAGCGCCCACAGCTCTTCGCTGAACATCGCGCCCAGGTCTCCGGCATACTCGTTATGCAGAAAATCAAGAAACGCCTTGAGCCGCTTCGTTTTGATATTGTAATAACCCGAAGATCTGATGAGGCCCGCGACAATGCTGTCCCCTGTACCATACAGCTTCAGCGGATCAAGAAGGCCCGCCTCTTTCAACTTGCCTATGGCGGTTTCGACATTTTTCCAGTTTGTATTTTGTGTCAGGATTGCCCCAACGGTAATTTCAAAGGGGGTTTCACCCGGCCACCAATGGAGATCGCCAAAGTATGCATTCAGGCTCTCATACATCGCGTCCAGTCTCTCCGGCACTCGCATCACAAACCCCTTGAAATACACTCTGGACAGAAAAACCGCACTCGGAAGGGGAGGACCGTACGCAAAGAAGGGCGTCTCGTGTAATCTGATTGTTTACACGAATTACCGATACCCCCGGGTGTATGCTATTTCCGAATCACGGCAAAGAACTTTGACGTTCCTCTCTGTATCAGCACCAGGACACTGTCGCCGGAAACCGCCCGCGACATTACGCTCCGATACTCCTCCAGTGAAGAAATGCGCGATCGGTTAACCTGGCGCACGATATCTCCCGCCTGTATGCCTGCTTCCTCCGCCGGACTGCCGCTCGCCACCTGGGCGATCACCACACCGGTCGCGTCTGCAAGGCCGAGGTGCTCGGCAATCTCAGGTGTTATCTCCTGGACGATCATCCCGAAGTGCTCGCCACTCTCCTCAGGCGCTCCTTCTGACGCTATATCCCGACTTTCCGGCCGCTCCGTTACCGCAACCGTAAACATCTTGTGTTTACCGTCCCGAAGCACCTTGATCTTCGCTTTGTCACCCACGGCAACGCTTGCGACGATCTTTATAAGCCCATGGGTATCCTTTACACTCTTACCATCAATCTCAATTATGACGTCCCCTGCCTTTATCCCCGCCTTATCTGCAGGATCCCCTTTAAATACGTCAGAGACAAGGGCTCCCTCGACCGTTTTTAGATTCAGGTTTTTGGCAATATCCTCTGTGATTCCCTGAACGGAAACGCCCAACCAACCGCGTATCACCTTCCCTTTCGTTCTCAGGTTGGGGAGAATTTCCTTTGCCATATCTATCGGTATGGCAAACCCTATTCCCTGTCCCTGGGAGACGATTGCCGTATTGATTCCCACCACCTCTCCGTTCAAATTGAAGAGGGGGCCCCCGCTATTGCCGGGGTTGATGGAGGCGTCCGTCTGTATAAAATCATCATACGGTCCGGCTCCTATAACACGCCCCTTGGCGCTTACGATTCCGGCCGTTACGGTCTGGGAGAGACCGAAAGGGTTCCCTATCGCGATAACCCAGTCCCCCACCCGCAGTTTTGAAGAATCACCAAACTTGACAACCGGCAAACCATTGTCAGGTTCTATCTTCAGCAGGGCCATGTCGGTGTTTTTATCCTTTCCCTTTACCGTGGCATCGTACTCCTTCCCATTGGAAAGTTTGACCACTATCTTATCGGCCTTCTCCACCACATGATTGTTCGTAAAGATATATCCATCCTCGCTGATGATGAAACCGGACCCCAGGCTTCTCTGTTTAAACTCTCTCCCCGGTGTATCACCGAAAAACCTTTTAAAGAACTCGTCCCCGCCGAAGAACTTTTCAAACCGCGGATCGTTGAAAGGGGACCGGGATCCGCTGGCAGCTATTGTCTTTGTTGTGCTGATATTGACAACCGCAGGTTTCAGTCGCTCCGCCAGGTCCGCAAAGGACGATGGAGCGCTGCTGATCACCTCCGCCGTTGAGGCCGCCATAGCATCACGCGAAGACATATCGAAAGACAGGGCAGAGAAGTGTACGGTCCCTACAAAAGAAAGGATAAAAATCGTTACAAGAAACGCGCCCAGGACCGACATAAACTGTTTTCTTTTTTTTGTTCCTTCAGAATTCATTGCACCCCTCCAATACTTCAAAATTAAAAATCCCGTTCTAAACGGGCCCTCCATCATGCCCTCGTTACGACACGGGCAGACCCATTGCTGTTCTCAGTAGAACTTAGAATAATATCAATATCCTTGTTTCGCTTTTCCATCACATCCTCTCAAGTACAGCGGTTACAAATCAGCCACAGCCTCACGAGAAGACAAGATCTAACAATAGTGTAGAGAATCGGCATACCGTCCCTACATAAAGAGCATAAATCGTTACAAGAAACGCCTCTCTGTCCTATTTAAAGAGGTTATTCATTATTCTCTCGTCACAGGATTTGTCAGTTCACCAATATGCTCAATGGAAATGGTAACGCTATCTCCCTCTTTCAGAAATACGGGCGGAATACGCGCAAAGCCCACTCCTTCCGGTGTCCCCGTCAGTATTACCGTCCCGGGCAAAAGCGTCAGGGAGCAGCTGATATCGCTGATTATTGCAGGGATGTCGAAAATCAGGTCGGATGTATTGGAATCCTGCATAACCTCACCGTTGAGTATCGCCCGGATTCTCAGCCTGTCCGCGTTTTCCACCTCATCTTTCGTCACGAGATATGGCCCAATGGGACAAAACGTATCAAAACTCTTCCCCCTCGCCCATTGTTTCTTTTGCTTGTTCATCTGCCAATCACGGGCGCTGACATCATTGGCGCAGGTATATCCCAGCACATAGTTCGGGGCATCGGCGCGCGAAACATTTTTTGCTTTTTTACCGATTATGACGGCAAGTTCAGCTTCATAGTCCACTTCGTCGGGCCCTGCGGTGGGAAGCACAATAGGTGAACCATGGCCAACGATGCTGGTGGTGGCCTTCAGGAACAAGACCGGACTCTCAGGTTCTCGTATCCCTGTTTCAGCGGCATGTTTCCCATAATTCAGGCCAAGGGCGATGATGTTCGGCGGAGAGACGGGGGGCAAAAAGCACTCTATAGGTTCTACCCTCCCCGTTATTGCAATGTCCCCAAAGATATCGCCCTCAATAATCGTGGCCCTGTCCGGCACGCCGGGATCAAACGTACCATACAATACCTCCCCGCCCGGTGAGCGGAATCTCACAATCTTCATTCTCTATCCCCCCTGATGCTCAGCCGCTATAAATGTTTCAAGTCTTTTTCCAGATAATTTTTCACATAATCCGACACGGCATCCTCGAGCGACAATGTCCGCACAGGACACCCTGCCGCAAGGAGTTTGTCCATCTTCGCTTCAGTAAAATACTGATAGTGCGTCCTGATCTCTTCAGGAATCTCTATGTATTCAATCTCAGGCTTTACGCCCATGGCGGCAAATACCGCCCGCGTCAGGTCGTTCCACGTCCGGGCCTGTCCCGTACCGAGATTGAACAGTCCGGTCACCCCCCTGTTTTCCAGAAACCACCAGATCACGTCCGCACAATCCTTTACATACACAAAATCGCGCTTCTGCTCGCCGTCATGGAAATCAGGCCGATGCGATTTGAAGAGCGTCGCTCTCCCCGTTTCACGAATCTGACCGAACGATTTGTGAATAACGCTCCGCATGTCCCCCTTGTGATATTCATTCGGCCCGAAGACATTAAAAAATTTTATCCCCGTAATCTTTCTTTCCAGGCCATTCCTCATGGCCCACAGGTCAAACATCTGCTTGGAATACCCGTACATATTTATAGGGCTCAGTTCGGAGCTTACGCTGTCATCATCGGAAAATCCCCGGGAGCCGTCCCCATAAGTCGCAGCGCTGCTCGCATAGATAAAGCGTATCTCCTTTTCGACGGCCCACCGCGCAAGCTGGGCGGTGTAGCGATAATTGTTCTCCATCAGGTAATCCGCATCCCGTTCCGTTGTTGAGGAACACGCACCCATATGAACGATGGCCTCAACATCGAACGGCACATCATCATCAAGAACCAGCTCAAGGAAATCCTCCTTGTCCATATAATCCGCAAACCGTCTGTTGACCAGGTTCTTCCACTTTTCGGATATTCCGAGGCTGTCAACGATGACAATATCATCAAATCCCTGTGTGTTCAGCTTCCATACGACCGCGCTGCCTATAAATCCCGCTCCTCCAGTCACTACAATCATCCGAATCCCCTCTGCTGCCGGCATGGATCCCTCAGGATCCATGCGGCATCGTTATCGTGAGAAACCTCTACAAACAGTAATGATACGAGCCGTCGCCCATCATGTTGTTTCATGGGATAAGGTAAGGTTCGCATACGTCAAAGTCAAGTTTTTTATGGTGTTCACACCGGTCACAGCTTACGGGGTCTTTTTCCTCCCATACAGGTCGACTTGATGACATATGCCCCGTATCATTTTCAGGTCCTTGGCAAGCAGCGTGGTCCTCGAAAAGAAGCGCCGCACATTTGTCATCCAGTAATCCGGGTTCTGCGTCTTTATGAAGCCTATCCGAAGAAACATCTCCTTCAGATGATCATACATTGCCTCGGTCTCCGCCACCGTAGCCAGTTTCTGGGTAAAAACGGACGTGTCCTCGGAACATGCGGTAAAGATCTCATAGCAGATGATCATGACCGCATGCGAAAGATTGATGGATCTCAAGTCGTCCGAGGTGGGAATTTTGACCAGTAGATCGCAGTACTTGAGTTCCTTGTTGGTAAGCCCCCGGTCTTCGGGACCGAAGACCAGTGCCACCTTGTTGTTCTGAGATATATCAACGATCTCTTCCGCCATTTTCCGTGGATATATCATCGACCTTTTAAGGCTGGTGTCTCCCGATCGTCCGGTTGCCCCCACAACATACTGAAAGGGAGCGAGCGCCAAATCCAGCCTGTCAAAATATTGGATTTTTTCAACTATGTCCAAGGCGAAATGGGTCGACAACTGTTCGATTTTTTCCCTATCGGCATTCAAGGGATTGATGACGATCATACTGCGTATCCCCATATTTTTAGCGCACCGGGCAACAGACCCAATATTGCCCGGATGTTTCGGCTTGTTCAATACTACCGTCAGGTTCTCCATTTGTGCCTTTTCCACGTTCCGCCCCTGTCCATTTTAATATTGCATAAAGATTGCTCTTGGCCTAAAATCTACAATTAGTTGTGCTATATCATACCTTACTGAGGTCTTCCATGGCAGATATAAGCCTTTGAAAATATAATTTTAGGGGCACACCAGGGTTTTCAAGGCTCTCATGCCATCAGTTCTCGCGTCTTCACCCCTATGGGTCTGATTGATTACAAATGGAAAACACGCACGATATACTCGCCGGGGCCGCCAGGGAGATTGGCATAGCCCTCACTGATCACGAGATAGACCTTCTCATGGAATATTACCGGGAACTGCTCTTCTGGAACGAAAAGATGTCGCTTGTCTCACTGAAGTCCCCCCTTGATATAACCAAACACCTGATCGATTCTCTCACCCCTGCACGTCTGATAAAAGACAGGCATTCAAAACTGTTGGATATCGGGACAGGGGCCGGTCTGCCCGGTATCCCGCTCAAAATAGCAATGAGATCGCTTCGCGTTACTCTCCTCGATTCATCCCGCAAAAAGACCTCTTTTCTCAAGAGCGTCATCCGTAAGCTTGGGCTGAAGGATATCTCGGTCGTAAACAGCAGGGCTGAATCATTAACGCTTGAGAAAACCTACAGGGGTTCTTTTGATATCGTCATCTCCAGGGCGGCCTTCAAAATTCCCTATTTTCTCACAGTGGGAGCGCATTTTCTTTCTGACGGCGGGACCTTGATAGCTATGAAGGGGAAACATGTCGATGACGAACTGACACAGGGGGCGGATGCCATCAGAAAAACGGGTCTTGCATTGACGGGGTCCCATGAGATAGAACTTCCCATAACAGGCGAATCAAGAAAACTCCTCTGTTTCACCAAGAGTCTGTCATAAAATGAGTGTTACAACCAGATAACCGAAGGGCTGCTCTTCTAAATTACTGCTTCTCAAATGCCCTGTTGTATGCTAGTATGCTCATGTTGCTCTGAACGTGAATTTGCAGAAAGAACCTCTTAAAAAAATGAGAAAAATTATATGCATAGCCAACCAGAAGGGGGGCGTCGGTAAAACAACGACCGCCATTAATTTATCGGCTTCTCTGGCTGCTGCAGAAAGAAAAACCCTCCTGATAGATTGTGACTCTCAGGGAAACGCTACCATTGGTGTGGGTATCGACCCATCCACAATACATGAAAAAAATCTCTATTACGGCCTGGTTCAAAATGTCCCATTTCAGGAAATTGTATGTAAGACAGATATCACAACACTCGACATTATCCCCTCTAACCAGGACCTTATAGGCGTTGAAATAGAGTTCGTATCGCTCAAGGACAGAGAAAAAAGGCTGAGAAACTTTCTAAAAAAAATTGACACCCCTTATGAATTTATTATAATCGATTGCCCTCCGTCTCTTGGATTTTTGACCGTTAATGCCCTTGTAGCATCCGATTCACTCATAATTCCCTTGCAATGCGAATTCTTTGCACTGGAAGGATTGGGGCAACTGCTTAACAGTCTTAAACTGGTACAGGCCCGGCTTAATCCATCTTTGTCATTGGCTGGTATATTACTGACCATGTTCGACCAGAGAAACCGGCTTTCCCACCAGGTAGCCGACGAGGCCAGGAAGTTTTTTGGGTCTACCGTGTTTAAAACCGTTATACCAAGAAATGTCAGGCTTTCCGAAAGTCCCAGCCATGGATTGCCTATTATACTGTACGATATCCAGTCCCGCGGCGCAGTTTCATATATGGCGCTGGCACGGGAAATCATGGCAAATGGAAGGGTATAATGTCTAAAAAAAACGCTTTAGGGAAAGGGCTCGGCGCCATATTCCCGGATCTTATGGAAGATCCAGCCGATAAACCAAATTTTGCCATGTGCGGAATCGAGGAATTATCACCGAACAGGTTCCAGCCCAGAAAGGTCTTTGACGGGCACGAACAAAAAAACCTCGCAGCTTCCATCAAAAAAAACGGCTTACTGCAACCGATTCTTGTGAGAAAGTCCGACAATGATGCAGGGTATGAAATTATCGCCGGAGAGCGCAGGTGGAGAGCAGCCCAAGCTGCAGGGCTGCGAGATGTTCCCATCCTGATCAGGCACAAGACCCAAGACCTGGACGTAGCGGAGTTGTCTCTCGTAGAAAATATCCAGCGCGAGGAGTTGAATCCCATAGAAGAATCGGGGGCATACCACACCTTGATAGAAATATTTCACCTTTCTCAGGAGGAAATATCGTCACGGGTGGGTAAAGAGCGATCAACCATAGCAAATTCCCTTCGCCTCATGAATCTTCCCGGAGAGGCAAAAGACGCACTGATAAAGAAAGAAATCTCTGCCGGACATGCGAGGGCTATTTTGTCGGTTGATTCGCAGGAGGGTCAGATAGCTGCCCTGAGGGAGATCATCAGGAAAAAACTCAATGTCAGAGAAGCTGAAAAGCTGGTAAAAGGACACCGTGCCCAACCTAAAAGCGAAACTGGGGTAACGAAGGCCCCATATATTACAGACCTTGAAAATACAATATCTGAACGATTAATGGCGAGGACCAACATAAAACAATTACGCAAGGGAGGCTTTATAGAAATACGGTTTCTATCCTCCGATGACCTGGATAGGTTATCTGATGCCATCATGAGCGGGGATACCCGGTAATATATCGATTGCTAAAAGAAAAGATGAAAAGTTCTATTAACACCTGTTGATAATACTGTTTATAAAGGGTTGTAAATTTGGAAGCATTCTGGAACGAAGGCGTTAAAATAATTAAAGAAAAGGTTAGCCAGCAGAACTTTGAAACCTGGATAAAACCTATACGGGTAGTTTCGCTGGAAGATAATAATGTGCTTCTAGGTGTGCCCAATAAGTTCTTTAAGGACTGGCTTATCGAAAATTACAGCGACCTGATCAGCAGCTCGCTTTCAAACGTGTCGGGTATCGATGTAGATATAAAATTCGTTGTCAGCAAGTCGGAGGACATCGATACATCACGTGGAATGAGTGTCCCCAAAACTGTTAAAAGCAACCCTGTTCGCCTGCACGCCTCTCTTAATTTGAAATACACCTTCGAACGGTTTGTTGTAGGGTCGTCCAATCAGTTTGCCCATGCCGCGGCTCTTTCAGTGGCGGAACAGCCCGCACGTAATTATAATCCCCTATTTGTTTACGGAGGTGTCGGTCTGGGAAAGACACACCTTATAAACGCCATAGGTGTCCATACCGTTTCCCTCTATCCCCAAAAAAATGTTCTCTACGTATCGGCGGAGGAATTTATGAATGAGCTCATATATTCTATCCGATACGATAAGATGTCGAATTTCAGGGAAAAATACAGAAAAATAGATTCACTTCTTATTGATGATATCCAGTTTATCGCAGGCAAGGAAAGAACCCAGGAAGAATTTTTTCACACCTTCAATACTCTTCACGACTCAGGGAAGCAGATTGTTGTGACGAGTGATAAATTTCCAAAGGAAATACAAAACCTTGAAGGCAGGCTGCGGTCACGGTTTGAGTGGGGGTTGATAGCAGATATTCAGCCTCCTGATATCGAAACGAGGATCGCCATTATCGAAAAGAAGGCACAGGAAAATAATGTTAATGTATCAAGCGAGGTCACCCATTATATAGCTTCTGTTGCAGATTCAAATATACGGGAGTTGGAAGGGATACTGACCAGGATAGCGGCATATTCCTCTCTTACGGGAAAGGAAATTAAGATAGATATCGTACGGGATGTTATAAAGAACCTCCTGAAACACGCGGCAAAGAGAGAAGTCACTATAGATGAAATTCTGAAAGCTGTCGGGAAAAAATTTAATATTAGGGTAGGAGATATAAGATCTCCGAAAAAGAATAAAAATCTCGTGCTCTCACGTCAGATAGTGATGTATCTTGCGAGAAAAATGACCAACAGCTCTTTCCCGGATATAGGGGAAAAGGTGGGTGGAAAGGATCATTCGACGGTTATTTACTCAAATAATAAGATTAAAAAAATGATGGAAAATGATTATGAAATACGAAAAATAGTGGAAGAGATAGAGATGACGATACACCCCGGGTATTAACATGTTATGAAGTGTTATATGTAAGAATATAGTTTATAATTTAATATAGTTATTTAAAACTGGTTAACATATTAACAGGGCCTACTATTACTACTATTATATTTTTTTAATTAAATATCTTTTAAAGAATAGGTGACCACATGGAATTTTCTATAAAGAGAGCTGTTTTTTTAGAGGGCATTCAAAAAACGCTGAGTATTGTAGAAAAGAGGACAACCCTCCAGATTCTTAATAATATTCTCGTTAGAACACAATCCGAAAGGATCAGGATAACTGCTACCGACAGGGAAGTCGGGTTATCATCATACTATGGCGCCACGATAAGTGCTCCGGGAGAAATCACGGTTGGAGCAAGAAAATTATTTGAGATGGTACGAGAAATAGAAGGGGATGTTATCAATTTTAAGGTTATGGAAAATAACTGGGTAAATGTGACATGCGGTAAGACACTATATAAGATACCCGGTATCTCTGCTGGCGATTTTCCGGAGGTTTCGGATATTGAAAATATCGAGTCTATCAGAATACCGTGTGATGTATTAAAAAACGTTTTTGAAAAGACATTTTTTGCGATCTCTCAGGATGAGATGAGGCCGAACCTGAATGGGGTATTCTTTGAGGTTACAGGCGGGAATGTTGCCGTGGTTGCCACTGATGGTCATAGATTATCTCTTGCGAATATGTCTTTAGTGGGCGAGGGGCACGATGCTCTCAATATGAAGGGTGTTATAATACCGCGAAAGGGAGTTTCAGAGATCAGGAAACTGGTTGAAGCGGGTGATGCCGTTGATATGTGTGTGACGAACGGTGTCTGTGTGGTGAAGAAGCAGGACACGGTATTGAGGGTGAGTCTTATTAACTCAGAGTATCCCGATTACAAGCGAGTGATCCCTCAAGAGGGGGGAGTGGAAGTACAACTGGATAAGGATCAGATACTTCACTCTCTCAGAAGGATGAGTGTCATGTCCACTGAGAAGTTCAGTGGAGTGAAGATAGAGGTGTATGATCACAGAATGGTCTTAACCTCAACCAACCCGGACGTCGGTGAGGCGAAGGATGAAATTGATGTGTCATATAATGGGGAAAAGCTGGAGGTGGGGTATAGCGTCCGGTATCTTTTAGATGCCA
>Ga0268276_1003088_pt1 | contig 13332 bp, 13 predicted proteins | sample saktaG_4_FD_190145 | JGI IMG/M metagenome (GOLD analysis project Ga0268276, IMG submission 190145) | Saline water microbial communities from Sakinaw Lake, British Columbia, Canada - sak_2010_1_5_45m | ecosystem: Environmental > Aquatic > Non-marine Saline and Alkaline > Saline ...
ATTAAAGAGTACCTTTTATTTAATGATTCGACAAGGTGTCCGGATATGCCGTTATGCTGTCCGGATAATTCCGAAACGCTGTCCGGATGTTACCGGAAACAGTGTCCGGATGTTACCGAAATATGCATCTGATCCATATATACAATAACTCTTAGCTTTACTCCAATTTTGGTCGTTTAAAGCAAGACAATAATCATAGAGAACGCTTTTTATTTTTGCTTCATCAGTAGCGGGAGTTACTATCCCCCCACCGCTACAACCTACTAAAAATATAGCTAATATCAAAAATAAAATTACAAAGAAATATTTCTTTCTCATAATTTAAGCCCCCTTTAATTAATTTTAAATTTAATATTATATTACTCTATTTATGAAAAATTAAGAACAAATTCCATTTTATTGTGTCAAAAATAAGAAGAAATAACTTATAGTATTGATTGATCATTTAAGAGTATTTTTCCTACCCTGCCCTTTTGGTTGATTAGTGATATTATTTGCATAAATTTGTTTCTTTATTTAAACTTTTCTTCTAGTTTATTTAATTTTAATTAGATGATTTCATGTATTTAAGAAGAAGAGACTATTAGTTATATAACAAATGATGTAACAATTACTTAATTGAACTATTTAAGATTGATTTATTCCATAATATTTCAAAATAGCGTTAAGCAATACTGGTATAATTGTTTGTCCAATTTTTGGGGATATTAATTTAATCCAGGCTAAAACTTTATTCCCAAGTTTCCGAGTTTTACTTACTTTTTCTGTTGAGTCTTCCTGAATGGCTTCTTCAAGTTTTTGAATTTCATTTTTATGAATTCCAATTGAAGATAAATAAGCTTTTAAACTATTAAGATCATTTTTTAAAACATTAACGGTTGCTATTTGGCTTACATGCTGACTTGCTTCAGAAATATTTCCAACATTACCGTATATAATATTATTAAAGACTTGGCTTACTCTTTCTGGAGAAATTTTTTGAGTTTTTGGAAAATCTTCTCCAGCATCAGGAGCTTCTTTTCCAATCTCAAGAACGAAATAAAGGATACGGTTCCTAACAGATTCGATTAAATTAAATATTGAAGAATTCGGTATCACTTTCCAAGCTGACATACAATTTATATCTTGATAGATGCCCCCTCCTATATTATGGGTCTTATGGGGTCAAGTCTTGCATATCACTTATCCTTTTCCCTCTCAATGTTTTTAATTAAAATGGGACAACACATCCTATTTTTTCTATGGTTTAGTTTTCCATTTTATGAGGTCTTCCCTTAAGACGTCTATCTATAGTAATACCTAAAGTTTCAACCATCCGGTTAGGAACTCCTCAGATCCTATCATAGGTTGTCACGGTAGGACAGCCAGTTACCTGACTGCCCCCGCACAGATCCCAGCGTGCGGAACTACCGCACTGGGCTCTTCAGAGATACTCGCTTCCGTAAAAGACAAATTAGTTTCAATGCAACACTTGGTATGGGTGGTTGGTTAGACCTTACCCAACAAGGACTTTCACCCTGCAAGAAATATAAAACTTCTTGGCGCTCTACCGCTAAAGGTTACCGAATTACTGACCTGGCACCCCTTCCCTACTATTGTCTATAAAAAATTGTTCTTGTTTTGTTAAAGCTCTCTGCCAATCCAAGTTTCAAATACCGGTAAATTGCGTTTGTTTGGTTTCTCTTTTGAAGTGTATAAAATTACATAATTCATATTCCTTCTCTCCGTAAAACAAATTCCTTCTTCACATTTATAGCTATAATAGGTTTTTCGCCATGTTCCAGTATTAAAATAAATTGCCTTCAACTTATTTCTATTTTCAGGATTGAAATAAAAAAGAGGTTCTTGAAGAGGAACATGTGTATGACCCATAATAATATAGCGGATATTATCAAGATGTTTTTTATCTACAACATTGTAAATAAGATTGGTTGATCCTATCTTCTCAGAAATAGAACCACCAACCTTTAAAACATAACCAAATACATTTAATAAATTTTCCGAAGAAAATAGTTTAATTTTTTGCAAACCCATACTAAGGTATTGAACTGCATCAGAAGTATCAAATGGATGCCATTTGTCATATTCTTTTACGTACTGTAAGTTATCAAAGTCTTGCATTACCTCAATTATTGTATCCTGAATTATTTTCTTTAAATTGGCACTTTCTTTTATTTGAAAAAAAAGCCATTCTAATGTCGCTTTAAGTGGTCGAATATTATCAATTTCTTGGAAATTTTTTTTCAATTGATTTATTTCTTTATCATCTACTAACTTCTTTGATTTAACTTTTTTTATTAGTTCACCCGGGATTTTGGTTATTATCTCTGTTGCAATGAGGTCTCCAATTGGAGTGTTGTTATAATCTTCATTGCTATACCCTGATCCTTCCACATAATTAAAACTATCGATTTCATGACCATGCGAGGCGTAAACCCCATATTTCAGATCACAAAAGTATTGTTTAAAATTTTCACTGTTACTGGTATTCAAATCTAAAAGTTTAATTACTTTTTCTTTCAACTCATCTATCACCCAACAAAGTCGATCATGATTTCCTGGAATATAGATTATTTCTACTTGAGCATCTTTAAATTGTTTTTCTAATGCTATCTTTGAAAGTAAATTCAGAGTCTCTTTATTTTTCTTCTCAATATTTTCTAATATAATCTTTGCCCTTTTCTTCATTTTCATTTTCTTAGTATTATTTCCCCAAGGTCTATCTTCTTCTTTTTCTTTAAACCACTCTTCAGTTCTAAGAAGATCAAATATGTCTCCTAAAAACACTATTTTTACTTCTTTATCTTTATTTTTAGTTTTATCTGAGTGCACTTTGATGCTTTCTAAAAATTTCTTAAAAGCCTTTGCAGAAATATTATGTTTTCCCGCCGTTTCATCCATAAAATGCAAGTCACTTATAAAAACTAACATATTATTTTCCTTCCTTTTATTTTTTAAATATTTAATAAAAAAAACAGAGCAAGAAAATAATGATATTACTTTCTTACTCTGTCCTTTTACCTGAAAGATTCTTCCTAGAAAATTAGGAGATAGTTCTTTTAGTAAACTCTGTATGGGTTTTCCTAAAGATTAGGAGTTGCCCCGTCGGTGCTTTTTTATATAAAGCTCTCCAGAGTTCTGTCCGGTAACAGTCCTTTTGCCTGAAAGTTTGGATACTTTTGGTATCTTGCCTCTTCGGCTCCTTTTCTTTTATGATGGAAAGAAAAGGTCTCTCCTGTTACTTTCATACAGGTTACAATATTAAATTTATTCAAAGTTATAGAAATATAAAAAATAAGTGAAATATATCACGTATTATTATGTAGTATACGACATAACTTTTAAAAATCCTTCTTTTTTGGAAGAAAAGTTTTCGGTTGTCAGGAAAAGAAAGACGGAGGTTATTTTTATGTCATTATGTCACCACTTATATTCCATCTTTATAAATTCATCACTGCCTATTAAAGTATCCTTTTGGTAAACATCGGTTATATTAAAACCAGCCTTTTCATAACATTTGATTGCTCGTTTATTGAAAGAACGGACTTCTAAAGCAATCTTTTTATTGCCATACCTCTTTTTGCACTCATTTTTTAGCAATTCCATAATGATATCGCCTAAACCTTGCCCACATAACGAAGGCTTTAATCCTAATCCAACCAAAACAAAATCCTTATTTTCTATAAACCTTATATATCCACATAAATTATTACTTTCATCAATAACGGCAGTAAATTCATTCTTTCTTTTCTCCTCTATTGTTATCCCCCATCTTTGTTGGTTTAGAGTATCCCAATCCGGATAATTATAAATAGAATAAATTTCTTCGTATTTCCAACAACATATTTGTCTTGCCTGATCTTCAGTTAAAATTTCTAATTTTAAATCCATTGATCTATCACTTACTTTTCTTGTATAATTGAAATTCTTTGGGTCTCAACATTTGACGTATTGTAATTTTTTAAAATATGATAAGAGCCTAATAAATGAATATCTCCTTACATATTCTAAGCACTTAATTAAAATAGAGACACATCCTATTTTTTCTATGGTTTAGCTTTCCCTTTTACGAGGGCTTCCTTTGGGATGTCTATCTATAATAATACCTAAAGTTTCAACCATCTGGTTAAAAAACTCCTCAGATCCTATTGTAAGTTTTACGCTAAAAGTTCCCGAATTATTGAGTTAGTATAACAGTTCCCATTTTCTTTAATGATTACATCTATTAATATATATAACTAACAGGACATAGCGACTATCCTAACAGATAAATAGATGATACATTGTACTGTTATGAATGTTTTTTTCTGTCAGTTACATTTCTTCTTCCGTGGTTACTTCTACGTTCGACGCCTTTATAATTCGAATCGCCAGATTTCCTGCGGTCTATTCCCGTTCTCCGTTCTTTTCCACTACGGTGCTCTCTTTTTACCATAAGAAGTTCTCCTCCTTTTTATCGAGATTATCAATCCACTGGACATCACAGCCTACTTTTTCAAACTATTAATATTTTTGGGGGCAGGCTTAACAAATACACAAAAACTATTTCTTTTATTGTTGCATTGTTTTTTTTCAATAAAGATTTATATTATAAAGCGGTTTTTCGGTAATTATAAATAAAAGATTCTTCCTAAGAAATTAGGAGATAGTTCTTTTTAGTAAACTCTGTATGGGTTTTCCTAAAGATTAGGAGTTGCCCCGTCGAATAAAAAGAGTAAGAAATTTAATCAAAAAAATACTCTTTTTGTAAAAGGGGGACACACTTTACTTTTCACCAAGCATAAGTGCGGGAATACAAAAGAAGAATGTCCCCTCTGATCCTTAAGTCATAAAAATCCTTCTTTTTTGGGAAAATAATTTATTAGGTTTTTTGCTAAAAGTTACCGAATTATTGAGCTAGTACATATATCCCTATTTTTAATAACATCCTTATACCATAATGCACTGTCTTTTAAGATTCTTTCCTGGGTTTTGAAATCAACATATACGATTCCAAATCTCTTTGAATAACCATAGGCCCATTCAAAATTATCCATAAACGACCACAGATAATACCCTCTTATATCGGCTCCCTGCTGGTTTAATTCAGCAATCTTAATTAAATGGCTTTTAATATAGTCTATACGCGCAACATCATTTATCCGTTTTTTATCAGATAGGACATCCTCAAAAGCAGCACCATTTTCGGTAATATATATAGGTAGTTGGGTGTATTCTTTTTTTAGTCTTACTATAATATCATATAGACCTTCCGGATAGATCTCCCAACCCATAGCAGTTTTCTTCAAATTCCCTTCAACGCTCTGATAGTTTAATTTTGAATCCTGAAAAAATTTAACCAGAGCACGAGAATAATAATTTACTCCTAAAAAATCATTCTTAATTGATATTTTTTGTAAATCTCCATCTTTTACAAAATCAAATTTTCCCGCCATCTTAATAAATACTTTCTTCATGTCCTCAGGATAAGAAGCTTTAAAAATAGGATCTAAAAACCATCGGTTAGATAATCCATCACCTCTAAAAGAAGCTTCTATATCTTCTTTAGAATCAGACACAGGATAATGTGGGGTTAAATTAAGTGTTATTCCAATTTTACTATCTTTGAAACCAAATTCTCTGAAGGCTTCAACTGCAGCTCCATGAGAAAGTAAAATGTGGTGGGCTGCGATTAAAGCTTCTCTTGCATTTTTATGCCCGGGCGCATGAATTCCCAGGTAGTATCCTAAAATCGAGGTACAAAATGGTTCATTATGGGTTATCCAAAATTTTACAGAGTCATTAAGCTCCTCAAATACTTTTACCGCATATTCTTGAAACCATTTAATCGAATCTCTATTTAGCCACCCTCCCATATTATAAGCCCACATCGGCAAATCCCAGTGAAATAAAGTAACGGTCGGCTCTATGTCATTTGTAATTAGTTCTTCTATTAATTTTTTATAAAACTCCATCCCTTTCGGGTTATACTTACCATACTCCGGAAATATTCTAGACCAAGAAATTGAAAATCTATAGGTATTAACTCCAATTTCTTTTAATATCTTAACATCTTCCTTACACCTATGATAATGAGCACAGGCAACGTCACCGGTGTGTCCTTCGTACACCTTACCGGGAGTTTTACAGAAGGTATCCCATATTGAGGGACTTCTGCCATCTTCTGCAGCAGCTCCTTCTATCTGATAAGATGCGGTTGCCAGGCCGAAAATAAAGTTATTTTCAAATCTTACCATTTTATCCTCCAATTAATTTAATTATACAAAAGCCACCCTTCTTCAGTAAGAAATTATTATTTTCTTTCCTCATATAGAAAATAATCAAAATCTGCATGTTTTCTCTTTCCTGACAGGTCCTGACATGCTATGCCAACAAACATACCCGTAAATCCCAAGGGGTCAGCCATTTCATCTGATAGGAATTTACTCTCAAGCTCAGGTCCTATCGGCTGCCAATTTTCTCGGTCAATTGAATAATGAAATTGGATAACCTTGTCTACCATTTCGACAGAAAGATAAATTCTGTTAGCTGTTACTATGATCTCCGGTGAAACCGGCATTTCCATTCGTCCTTTTTTAAAGATAATTATTCCTAAGGTATTGCTGCCCGACTGCTCATCTCTGCTCAGACGGAGATAGTATTGGTTCTTTTCGTTATATCTCAGTATAAGTCCAGCCATCTGTTGAAAGTTATCCGGACTGAATTCAAGGCATGTTTCTGTGTAGAATCGGAAGTTCTGCACTCTCCGTGCGATCAAACTTTGCCGGAAAGTCGAGCTAATGGATTCCTGGCCATAAAGCCTTAGCCAGCCTGGTCTGGCTTTAAGAGAAATAAACTCATCCGCCGGAATTCTAAGAGAATGGTATTCCGGGTCAAGTCCACTCTCTTTAAAATCATCATATTGTTTAATCGGGGAAACAACCTCCGACACATCCTCAACATTACTTTTCATTCCCGAGAAGAATACCCTGTCTTCTGGAAAACCATTCACCGCATAAGGCCAATCATTCTCTTTCCATATCAGCTTCTGCAAAGAGGTTTCTCTTCCAAGAGGGCAGTAAGGTGTTCCTTGAAGGGGGCGAGCGCAAAGATGAACTAAAATCCACTCATCCTCTGTCCAGGGACACATACTCCCATGACCTGCTTTTTGCAACCCGTCATGAAGAGCTGTTGATTTCAGGCTTCCGGTTTTCATAGCCTGGTTAAAGGCATTCCTATCTCTAACACTGGTCATTATCGGATTCTGTGGATGGACCTCATAGGGACCCTCTAGGTTACGGCTGCGAGCAAGGGTCACAGCATGAGCGTAGGATGTTCCACCCTCTGCAGTCATCAAGTAGTACCAACCGTTGCGCTTGTAGAGATGAGGCGCCTCTGTAAGCTCGATATCAGTACCGCGAAAGATGTTCTTAACCGGACCGACAAGCTTTTTTGAATCCGGATCGTATTCTTGAAGGAGAATTCCGGAAAAATGGTTTTTGCCAATACGATAATCCCACTGCATATTTAGCAGCCACTTGCGTCCGTCATCATCATGGAAAAGGGAGGGGTCAAAACCGCTGCTATTCAGATATATTGAATTTGACCAAGGGCCTTTTATATCAGTTGCCACTGTAAGGTAATTGTGGGTATCCTTAAAGCCATCGTTACTGTTTTTACCAACCGAGCTAACCCAATGTCGAACATTGGTATAAATTAGATAGAAAAGACCGGCTTCTTTATCATAGCTGAGACAGGGTGCCCAAACGCCACAGGAGGATGGATTTCCTGCCATATCCAGAAGTGCCACTCTGTCGAGAGGTCTGGATAATATTCTCCAGTTACCAAGGTCTTTTGAATGGTAAATAACAACCCCCGGAAACCATTCAAAAGTTGAAACTGCAATATAAAAATCATCTTTTACCCGAAGAATACTCGGGTCGGGATTAAATCCTCTTAATATAGGATTCTTAATCATCATTATTCTTTTACACCTCCCATGGTAAGGCCGCTTATCAGATAACGAGCGAAGAAAACAAAGGCAATTAGTATTGGAATAATTGATATGGCTATAGCGAGATAAACAATTCCGAAATCCCTCTTATATACGGTTGAATTAAGCTGACCTATAATCATAGGCATAGTATATTTTTCCTTGGAAAAAATAACCACCAGAGGCAAAAGGTAATTATTCCAATTTGCTACAAAAGTAAAGATGCCCATAGTCGCAATTCCGGGTAACATGATAGGCAAAGCAATTTTATTAAATATTGCAAATTCCCCACATCCGTCAACCCTTGCGGCCATAATCAAATCTAAAGGGAGAACTGATTTTACATACATAAATAAAAAAAACACAGCAAAAGCATTTGCTCCGGCGGGAAGAAAAAGAGAAACTCTTGTATCCAACAGGTTTACCTTGTTCAAAAGCTCGAAATAACCAATAATTCCTAAATGCTGTGGAACCATCATAAAAAGTAATATAACACCAAGAAGAAATCCGCGCCAGGGAAATTTATAAAACGCAAAACCATATGCAGTAAGGGCAGAGATATACGAGCTCAAAAGTGTAGCAGAAATTGCTACTATGGCGCTATTAAGAAGCCCTCTGCCTACATCCAATTTACTAATGAGGTTCTGATAATTCTGAAGTAGGTATTCCCCCGGAAAAAGACTAACTCCACTGTTTATTTCGGAACTGCTTCTGGTACCATTTATAAGCATAATGTAAAAAGGAATAATACAGATTAAAAGCAGTAAGATTAACAAGATATAAATAAGCAGTTTTTTTAATTTAAACTTATTCATTATTCAACACTCCTGAAGCTTGTTTTAGTTATTCTAAGATAAATAACAGAAAAACATACAGTGATAATAAAAAGCACATAAGAAATCGCTGAAGCGTATCCCATTCTGTTATACCTGAATCCAGTGTTATACAGGTAAACAACCATGGTCGAAAGAGCCTTCTCCACCTCACCAACTACACCCGGACCGATAGATATTACAAAGGGGATGTCAAATATCTGCATTCCACCAATAAGGGAGGTTATTACTACATAGGTAAGAACCGGCATGAGAAGAGGCAGAGTAACCTTGAAGAAAATCTGCCCTTCAGTTGCACCATCGATTACCGCTGCTTCGTAATAGGTTGAAGGTATACCCTGAATTCCCGCCATCAGGATTATCATACTTACCCCAAACCACATCCAGGTCTGAATAAGTGAGACAATAAACTGTGTTCTTGCAGGATTAACCATCCAGTATATGTATTTTTCTGTCTCTTGTCCGAAGAGTATCTGGTTAAGGGAGCCATGCTGCCAATCGAGAATAACAATAAAAAGAACAGCTATTGACGCGGCTGTAACCAGGTTAGGAAAGTAAAATACTGCTCTGAAAAATCCAACCTTTTTAATCTTTAACCTGGTATTGGTAAGCCAATTTGCCATAAAAAGGGCAATAATAAGCTGCAATATGATATTGGGAAGCCATATCTTCCATGTATTAATAAAGGAATTCCAGAAATATTTATTCACTATCAAATTTTTGTAATTATTAAATCCGATAAGAACGGGGTCCTTAAATCCGTCGTACTGGGTAAAACTTAAAAATAAGGTATAAAGCATAGGATAAAGATGAAACGCCAGAAAAAAGATAAAAAACGGTAATACGAAAAGAAGATTTTTATAATTTTTCTTTGCCATAAAACCCTCCAAAAAACTATCGTGCCGCCAATCAAGGTGGCGGCACGATATCTATCAAATTCTTCTATCTGATTATTTTACGATAAGCTCAGGATAGGCATTTTTTACATCATCCTTGAATGATTGAATGGCTTCTTCCTTTGTTTTCAGACCATCAATGTAATTTCCTATTGCGCCCAGCAATAGGTTATTGAGTTCAAGATCATACCTGCTTACAATTGAACTGTCAATTTTTGGAGCTTCTTTGGCAAAGAATTCATAGTGGTTTTGTCCGTTTAGGTAAGGGTCTGAAAAAGTGCCCTTTATTTCTTCAAAAACGACCTGATTACCCACGAAATCACCTGTCAATGTTGCCCACCACTTTAGGGTATCATGATCCAGAGTCATCATATGGACGAATTTCCAGGCTGCCTCTTTGTTCTTAGAGTTGGCATATACACCAAGCCAGGTTCCTCCCCAGAAGTAAGAGCTAGGCCCATTGGTAAGACCCCAATCTCCACTGCTATCAGGAGCGTTTGCCTTAAGTACATAATGGAGGCCCCAGGTGGGAAGGACATATCCGAAAATGTTGGAGCCAGCTTTCATCCCCTCAAACCATGGTGGTGACCACTGGGCAATTTTTTCTGTAAGGTTCTCTTCACGAAGAATTTTAGCTGTGTCGAAGAATTCCACTAAAGTAGGGTCAATGACAAACTCATTCTTGTCATTGATAAAACCGTTCTTCCTTGCTGAAAGAGGATACCAGCTGTAGTCAGCATAACCGGGGATAATTTTTATTTTACCGTTGCTTTTTTCTTTAAGAAGTCGTCCCGTTTCAATGAATTTGTCTACCGAAGAGAGCATCTTTCCGACTTCTACTGGGTCATCAGTACCAAGATACTCTTTAGCAATGCTTCTCCTAAAGAAGAATCCTCCGGGTGTAGTCTGCCAGGAAATAGCTCTGAGAACTCCTGTGGAATCAGTACCCATCTCTACCTGATAGTCAACCAGTTCAGAAACGTCAGCGTTGTATGGAGCTTTGGAAAGATCATCCCAGAACCCGCTTTCTACAAAATCTTTGACATAGGCGAATTCTCCGGTAAATATATCCGGAGCATTCTTACCTGTTCTGAGAACGGGTTTCAGTTTGGAAGGATATTCCTCGCTTGGAACAATGGTTAATTCAATCTTGATATCAGGATACATTTGCTCAAACCTTTCGATAGGTCTGGTCAACTCATCGGTAAATGACCAGAGGGAAAGGGTAATTTCCTCCGCACCGCCATAGGTAAATACAAGCATCATAAAAATAATTGACAACACAATACTTGAAAATAATCTTTTCATTGTTTTTCTCCTCCTTATAAAAAGTAATATTTTCTAAATACATGCTACATGCCAATAAAACTTATTTTTTCTAATAAACTACAAAGCTTCACCCCCTCCCTTCCGTTGTTTGATAGTGACTTGCGGGAATTTGTGTAATTATATGAGCTGATGTGTTTCTCGTAGAGTACTTATTATAGTACTTATTTTAAGTTTTAAATTATTAGTTTTCTAAATAATACACTATTTTTAAAATTTAATCAAGACCAGTTTTGGATATTAAAATAGAGATACATCCTATTTTTTCTATGGTTTAGCTTTCCCTTTTACGAAGGCTTCCTTTGGGACGTCTATTTATAATAATACCTAAAACCTCAGCCATCCGGTTAAGAAGTTCCTCAGGTCCTATTATGGGCTTTATGCTAAAAGTTACCAAATTCTTGACTTTGTTCAGCAGCTGTCCCTATTAATAATTCAATTATTCAATCACTAAAACTGAATCTTAATTGAGGATTCTCTTTTTGAATTAATTTCAGCACTATTTTTACAAATTCCTCTGCTGTTTTCAAAGCATTTTCTGCTTCAATTTTGGAAACAGGGAGGAAAGGGTCATAAGTAAATTGATTTCTTTTTCGCCGCATATGATCGAATTTTTTGATAATATTCTTAAATTTCTCTCCCAAGATTTCTCCGGATAATTCTATAATTGTCTTATGCTGCTGGCCATCGACTGATCGGTACCCTTTCATAAATACCATAGACCTGCCACATCTTAACATTGCCAAATATGCATAATTATAAGTAACTTCTTCATCAATTTCTAAATTAGCTTTGGCAGCAAATATATCTTTCTGAGCTCGAATTAAAAGGGCCTCGATTTGGGAAAAATCCACTTTTTGTTTTTTGATTAAACCTAGGTTCAACATTATTTTTACTGTGTCTTTATAGTTCATTTTCATCCCCTATCAAAAATATCTTCTTCTCTTTTAAAATATCTAAAATAAAAGAGTTGTCTTCTTTTTTCTTCTTACTAAAATCTTCTTTCTCGTAAATAGCATAATTTATTTCTCTTTGTAATTTTCTCTCTAATTTACTTATCACTTCAATCAATTTATCCTCATTGACCTCTCCTATAATCAATAAATCTATATCACTATCTTCTTTCTCTTCTCCTTTAGCGAAAGAACCATAAATAAAAGCGTGACTGATACCATTAAATTTTTCTAAAAAATTCTGAAGCATTTTGGGGGCACCGGAAGTTTTAAAGATAATACTCTTTAATTCTTCAAAAAGAGGATAAGATTGATTTAAATAATAATAAACCAGGTTCCCTTTGTTTTCACTAAGAAAAAGCCCTGTACTTTCTAATTTAATCAACTCGCGGCGAATATTTCCTACTGAAAAGTTAAGTAATCTTTCTAACTCTCTTAAATAGTATTTTTTGTTTGGATTGGTAAAATAGAGTGCTAAAAGTTCTTCTCTTAATTTAGATTTGGTAATACGAAACATATCCATAATTGTAGTCCTTTCTGAATACAATTGTAGTATTTAATGACTACAATGTCAAACTATATTTACTGAAACTGTTGAATAATATTTTAAAACCTTCCCCGTTGAATTTTCTTTACCGGGAATCGCTATAAAGATGTGAAAATGAGGATAACACGTCCTATTTTCTCTATAGTTTAGCTTTCCATTTTACTAAGCCTTTCTTTGGGACGCATATCTATTATAGTAATATCTTAAGTTCCAGCCATCCGGTTAAAAAACTCCTCAGAGGCTATAGGTTTTACGCGAAAAGTTACTGAATTATTGACCTGGTTCACCTTCCCTATTTATCTAATTTAAAAGTAAAATATTAATTATCTAAGAAAATTTGACATATCCCGATTTATTCCAAATCGCAAATTATAATATTCGTCTAATTCATAAGGGTTATTTCATTTTTTCGATAATAAGCAGAAAATCAATTTTACTAGTAATTCCATAAATTTGAGATAAGGATGTTTTTTAATGTTTGGAATTAGTGATACGACTTCACCTTCTAAATTGTTTAAAAATTGTTCTAATTTGTTTTGGTCATTTTCCATTTTGATTTCTAATCTTGGATGAAGATCGGTAAGCCGAAGTAACAAACCTGCTGTTAGGCGAAACCGTAACATAACTTCATTTAATATTACCATATATATGGTATTAACCGATATTTTACTTTCTGGGTATATTCCCTATATCCAGGAAGTTTATCTATAAGTATTTTTTCTTCATTTTTAATTCGTAAAATAATTAATACCGGTAGTGGAAGAACAGCCAATACTGCCCAGTATGAGTCAAGTGCTAACGGACT
>Ga0268276_1003089_pt1 | contig 13328 bp, 16 predicted proteins | sample saktaG_4_FD_190145 | JGI IMG/M metagenome (GOLD analysis project Ga0268276, IMG submission 190145) | Saline water microbial communities from Sakinaw Lake, British Columbia, Canada - sak_2010_1_5_45m | ecosystem: Environmental > Aquatic > Non-marine Saline and Alkaline > Saline ...
TTTTCAATTCGGATTTCATTGTACCTTGTAAATGAGCAGCAATTTTCATTCAGCCTTTCCGCATCAACGTACAATGTGAATATATACTGATCGCCTACACTAAAGGAGTAATTGACCGTTTCGGTTTCCCCGCCAATCGGGTACGTCCGAATCAGGCTGACATCGTTTTCGCCGAGAAAAGTAAACGGTTCTTTGCTGCCATCGGCAAGATCAATAATCTCAATATAGTTTGGGTTCAACGTGCCATTTTTGAACAGGTTCTCACCCGTTGCACTGTCACAGAGCTCAAAATAAAAATGAGCGGGCGGCGTAAAGCATTCAGGACAGGGATCGTGATCGTTTTTGCAAGCCTGAAGCAAAATGAGCAGAAGAAGTAAAAATCTGACCGCAGCTTTCATAATCACTAAATTACGCTTTTATTTTGTGTTCCACATCCCATTTTAAATTATATCGACATATGGGCTAAAATCAAATACCAATGTGAGTGCTTTATTGATATTCAACCAGATTTTCTCTTATAAACCCCCTCGGAATAATTCCCGTTTGCTGCCCATCAAACTCATACAAACGGCAACCGTAGCTGAACCCCGTTGGCTCCAATCCCGTATATATGTCGATACGGTTCACCAGAATGGATAGCGAGCCTTGGAAGCTTAAACGTTTGGCTGAATCGATGTCGGGAACCACTGATATCTTCAGTTGGGATTCTGGGATGCCGAGTTCCATCATCACAGCCCTGAGGTTTTCGAGGGTTGATGGGGCGTTGGGGCAGCCGAGGAAGAACTGGAATTCGATCATCGTTGTGGGACTGATTGATGACGGGGACAAAGATACACTTCATTTTGGCACAAATATTTCTAGGTCGATTGGGCGGCTTTTTGTTTTTAATGCTCGTCATCATACTTGTAATCATAACGGACTGATGTATGGTGCCAATAAAACCATCATAGATATCCATTATCTGGCATATGGCAGCATTTCGATAAATGGATGATAATTGGTGCGGCGGATTGGATGGATTGGTCTGGGGGCTTATTTGCAGTTAAAATGAAGGTTTGCAGATACGGTTGGAAAAAGTTTCAAAATATTGACATCTTTCCCATATCTTTACACAACAGATGGTTTTCGAAACGTCAAGTGCAATGAAAACGGTTATTCACACTACATTGGTACTGATACTGCTTTTTAGCTTCAGCCCCTGTTTGGTAATAGGGCAAAAGGTCTTTGAGGTTAAATACAAATCTGAAGCTGATGTTGTTGTTTACGTGACGAAATATAAGAGCGAAGCCGACCTTCGGGTGTTTGTCACTAAATATCAATCTGAAGCCAAAGGGATGAAAGGTATCTGGTACTTCACGGAATATAAAAGCGATGCCGATCTAAAAATCTACTACACAACATACAAGAGTGATGCGAACTGGATCATCTACTTCACGGAATATAAGAGCGACGCGGGGTGGAAGACAAAATGAAAAGCATCTAGCAATTCCATTTAATTGACATTAGGTATGGTTCTAGACATCATCAAACGAGAGATTGCTAACTACAAGCGGCTTATCACCTCGGCTGACTATGACGAGTTGTATAAGTGGGAAGCACTCCAAAACTTTCAGGATAATTGGGACATTGAAGCCGACGACTTCAAAAATATGTATGATCTGAGTTTCAGAAGTAAGGTTAGTGATAATCTTTGGGCGAACCCTCATTGGTTCCCCAAGGCTGTGATGCTAGAGTTTATCGAATTCGATAAAGAAAGGGTCAGGCAGATGTTTCGCGACTTGTACAATGAAGACGAGGATATCGACAAGCGTATCGAACGATTTGTCTTCCATTGTGATAAGATACGGGGAGAAGTCTTTGCCTCAAATAAGTCAATGAAAAATCATTTTCACGATGGACAAAGGATCGTTTCTCTGTATCTTGCCTTTCGGTACACAGAAAAGTATGCAAACTACAAATACACAGAGTTCAAAACTTTTATGGAGATCGTTAAGGCAAAAGACACCCCCAGCACTGGGGAGTGTGAGAGATTCTTCAAAGTTGTGCGGACACTATACAATTTGCTGACTCAGGATGAAGAACTTGTGAAACTTCATCGGGCAATCTTATCGGATGATTGTTACAAGAGCAAGTCATTGATGCTGGCTCAGGACTTTATTTTCTGTACTGCCCGACGATATATGTAAATCCGCTTGGCTAGCCTACAAGAAAAAAACAGAAAAACAACCATAGTAGAGATATGACCAAAGCCGACCTCATCAACCAAATTGTCGCCCAAACGGGCATTGAAAAACCAACAGTATCCATTGCTGTCGAAATTCTAGTTAGCTATAATTTAATAAATATTAATGAAGATTACTGATATTAACTAAATGGCAAAGATAGAACCCGATAAAACCTCCATTGTACATTATAATCCAACAGGTCTTAAAATAGTTGAATCTTCTATAAGAATTACAGACAAACTATTGTTTGAAAGAGCTGAGCATTACTTTAATCTAGGATTTGTTGCTATGAATAGTGCTGTATTACACAATGTAACAGATAATTTTAGCAGAGAAATTTCAACTGATCCACTTTACAACTTCAAAAAGAGATACAATTCGATTGCTCAAAATAATCCTCAGGATTATTATACTGCGATTGATCATTTTTCAAAAGCAATCTTCTTAGATAGTAATTATAAAATTGCATATCATTTTCGAGGAATTGCAAAGTTCAAGATTAAAGATTATAGAGCGGCTATTGCAGATTATACAAAAGCTATTGAAATCGATCCAAACAATAGCAAAGCATACTATTATCGAGGAAACGCAAAACTTGAAGTGAAAGATCATCGGGGAGCTATTGCAGATTATACAAAATCAATTGAAATAGATTCAACTGATAGCGATGCATATTTTAATCGTGGGATTGTATTATTTGAAGTGAAAGATCATCGGGGAGCTATTGCAGATTATACAAAATCAATTGAAATAGATTCAACTGAAAGCGATGCATATTTTAATCGTGGGATTGTATTATTTGAAGAGAAATTTTATCAGTTAGCTATTGCAGATTATACAAAAGCTATTGAAATTAATTCAAATGAGGGTGATGCATATTTTAATCGTGGTCAAGCAAAAGACAAATTAAATGATTATCAGGGAGCTATTGCAGATTATTCAAAAGCAATTGGAATTAATTGCAACGATGCTGACCAATATGAAACACGTGGCAATTTAAAGTTCTATTTAGAAGATTATCTGGGAGCCATTGAGGATTTCAGTCGTGTTTTGGAAATTGATCCAAACAATGCTATCGTATATCATTCACGTGGTGGTATAAAGTGGAATTTGGAAGATTATCAGGGCGCTGCTGAAGATTACAGCCAAGCTATTAAAATCAATCCAACGTATTTTAACGCTTATGTTAGTAGGGCTGATGTCAAATGGAAATTTAATGATTATCAAGGCGCCATTGAAGATTATAACCAAGCTTTAGAGATCGATCCAAAGAATATTCGCCTCAAGAATAAGGTGGAAGCTTGTAAGAGGCTCATTACGAACTTATAGGAAAAGATAATTAGTAAATTCTAACCAAATGCAAACAGAAGCTATCTTTGAAAATATTGCTGACCGCATCCACAGGGAAATCAGGCAAGCGCAACATTCCATTTATATTGCTGTTGCGTGGTTTACAAATAAGTCTCTTTTTGATGAACTACTTGAAAGGGCAAAGGAAGGATGCGTTGTTTCGCTTATTGTGTCTAACGACTCAATTAATCTTTCTTCTCGGATAAACTACGAGCAACTTCGGGAATATGGCTCCTATATATATAAGGTCGGAGATGGTGACTCAGAATTGATGCATAATAAATTTTGCATCATTGACCACAGTACTGTCATCACGGGGTCGTATAATTGGAGTTACAAGGCGGAAAGTAATTTTGAAAACATTATTATCAACTATAATGACACAGCTCTTGCAGAAAGCTTTTTTTCCGAGTTTATCCAGATACGAAAAAGGTATTTTCCTGAGGAGCCGAAGGCAAAGATGGATTTTCCGATAGAAAAAATCATTAAACGGTTAGAGATACTCAGGAATTGCATTTTGCTTGAAGAAATTGATGAACTTAAGCAAGCAGCAAGCAAGTTAGAAGAGTATTCATTCAATTCCGACATTGATGACATCCTCGTTGAAATCAAACAAAATGAGTTAGCTAAAGCAATACTTAAGATTCAAAGCTTCGTTTCATCAAATAAACAGGTAACATCATATGTTGACCCTGAGATTATTGGTTTGAAATTTGAACTAAAACTACTTGAAAACCAACTAAGCGCTTTTGAAAATGAAAAGCTTGAGCTTGAAAAATTACTATCCGATTTTCAGTTTCGTCACACAAAGGAACTTGGTGATACAATTTTGGAAATACTTAAACTTAGGAAGATCAAATATAAATCAGATAATCAGAAATTTAGGGAAGCTGAGACTGATGAACAACACTATCGTGAACAGGTGGAATATGACAAGAAACAACAAAAATTTAACCTATCAGATAATGAAAAAAAGGAACTCAAAAAAAAGTTTCGAATGGCAACTGTCTTATGTCATCCCGATAAAGTGAATGAAAAACTGAAAAAAGCTGCGAATGAGATTTTTATCGACCTAAAGGAAGCATATGACGCTAACGATCTCAGACGTGTCGCGGAGCTTCTATACGATTTGGAGAAAGGTAATTATTTTATATCCCAATCAGATGCCCTATCGGAATTACAACTTTTAAAAGCAGAAATTGCGAGGCTTCGTAAATGTATAAAGTCACTGGAAGATGGGATTATATCTATAAAAGAGAACGACACGTATAAAACTATCATCGCAATTGATGACTGGGATGATTATTTTATTGAAATGAAGATCAAATTGAAGATGGAACTGCAAGAAATGGAAAAGGAAATTTATATACAAAATAATGCAAATAGTTAAATATGTAATAGTAGGATTGAAATTGTCTGATAGTTTCAAGAATGATGCATTAATATATGATGAAACGAAATAATTCGATTGACTGTAATTCATCATAATATTCTATATGAGTTAAAAGTTCTAAAAAAGAGAATATTTTTATAAAATCTTATTATTATATGGAAGAATTATCACCCACTCCTACTTCAATTGTTCATTATAAGTCAGTCAGCCTTATTAAAATTGAAACAACGTTAAAACTGACAGAAAGAATAATTAATGATAGGGCGGAGCATTATTTTAACTTGGGTTTTGTTGCAATTAATAGTTCTCGATTGAATACGGTCGTTGAGAATTTCGATAAAGCTATTATGAACGATATCAAATATGCGCAAAATAAATTCTACACATTTAGAGTCAGAAATATCCCTGAGGATTATTTATTAGCTATTGAGCTATTCTCCAAAGCAATTCAATACCGTTGGGACTATAAGATCGCTTATTATTATCGAGGGCTTGCAAAAAGATGCCTTGAAGATTATCAAAACGCCATCATTGATTATTCTAAAGCTATTGAAATTGACCCAAATTTCGCTCAAGCTTATTATGCTAGATCATATTCAAGAGAATGTGTGATGGATGAATGCGGTGCTATTGAAGATTTGAACAAATATGAAGAATTAACATATGGCAAAACAAACAAAAGCCATCTTTGAAAATAAGTCGATTAGGTCTTCCCTCTTCCATTTTCCTGTAAATAAAGCAACGCAATGAGCGACACTTTTTCGATAACATCAATAACTTGATGATATGGGGAAAGTGGCTGGGAGGGACTTAAACGATGGTTTTAGTGATGATTGTGCCGCCGTTTTGGTGGCAAGAATGTGCTGTGATATGAAGGGAGTACACGTGGGCTTTTCGGTTCAATAGAGCTGGCTGCAAGAATGGTGACTTACTTCTTATTTTCCATTATTATCATCATAGTCGTATCTAGTGTTTATTCCGGCCAACCTGACCCCTCATTCCGGCCATACTGACCCCCTATTCTGAGGGGGATTTTCTGAGGACAAAATGTTAAAGAACGGTCAATGGCTATTTGGTGCCTGTAAAATTATTCTTTTTTGTTTTTCTTTCGCAGCGATTCTCCTTTTAAATCGATGCGATGAGATCCATGATATAAACGATCAAGGATAGCATCAGCGATAGTCCCTTCTCCAATAAGCTCGTACCACTTGTCAACCGGGAACTGGGAGCCAATGATAGCAGATTTTTTATCGTACCGGTCTTCAATGATTTCCAGTAAGATCATTCGAGTGTGAGGATCGAGGGATTGTAAGCCAAAATCATCCAGGATAAGTAAATCTGCTTTTTCAATACGGGTAAGTTCTTTCGGGTATGATCCGTCGGCCTTTGCCACTTTCAGGGAAGAAAAGAGCTTCTGGCAGTTGAAGTACAGTACTTTATATCCCTTCAGACAAGCCTGATGACCCAGGGCAGAGATCAGGTAACTTTTGCCTACCCCGGTGGGACCAGTGATTAGGATGTTCTCCCGCCGGTCAATAAAACTGCAATCGGTAAATCGAAGAAATTGATTTTTGTCCAGGTTGCGATTCTGGATAAAATCGATTTCTTCCAAACTGGCATGATACCGGAACCGGGCCTGTCGCAAGGACCGTCCGATGCGGCGGTTCTCCCGGTCTTCCCATTCTGCCTGGATAAGCATGTTGATATACTCATCATGGGTGAGCTGCTGATACCCACGGGTCTCGATTAATGACTCAAAGGCTCGTTGCATCCCGTAGAGCTTTAGCTGATTCATTCTGGATAAACTGATTTCGTTCATGATACGGTGTATTTAAATGATTATTTATGGTTTATTTGTAATCCTGTGCTCCCCTGATATTTTCATGGAAAGGCAGTGGAAGTTGAGTCGGTTGCTCCAACTCCGGCTCCACCTGATCCAGGTGATTTTTGATCGTATTACTGATGAACGTATAGGTGTAAACATTGAACATGATACCCCTCTGGCAGGCTGTAATAAGCCGTTCTTTCCCGGCTTTTCTGCCAAAAGAAAGGATGCCCTCACAACTTCTAAATGCTTGCTCGATGTACATGGGTTTATTTAAAATGACCTGGATATACTGTTTGACTTCCGGTGCAATCTGTTCTCCCCTTTGGAGAAGGTTCTCGGGGGAAAGGCCCAGAACGTATTTATGGTTCTCGGGCATATGATCCGGATTAGTGGTGTAACGGTTAGATGTTTGGTCGCGCAAATGAAAAGCGATCTGTTCACCGTCAAGGTAGATACTGACATGTTTTGCCGTGTAGATGACTTTGCAACGTTTCCTGCAAAAACGATATGGGACGCTGTAGTAATGCTTATCCCTTTTCAGGTACACATGATAATTTGTCCCAACCGTTAACTTCAGGTGGTATTTGATCTCAAACCGGTCTTTAGGAAGTGGGCGCAACAGATGCTGCTCTTCACGTTCAAACAAGCTCCTTCGGCTATCATCCCTGTCCTGCATTTGCATGCTATTATGCTTTTCCAGCAGGGGTAATCGGGCTTGATTTAAGCTGGCGATATCATGAAAAACCTCATTGCGCAATGGAGCATATACACGACTGTAGATGATGTTCACCATCTTTTCAACCCAGGCCTTATCCTGTGGCTTACGGCTACGCGTGGGAACAATGGCAATCCCATAATGATTGGCCAGGTCTTCGAGATCTCTGGCGATCCCGGGTTCATAGCGACTGGCCCTGGTGACCCCACTCTTGAGATTATCAGGAACGCAGGCAAGTGGAACACCGCCAAAATAATGTAATGTGTTTTCAACACAGTAAAGAAAATCTTCTTTTTTCTGACTCGGACAAAACTCGATATAGGTTAATCCGCTAAAACCCAACGTGGAAACCAGCATCTCAACTTCTATCAGCTCGCCCGTATGCCGGTCAACAATGTGGAACTTTTTGCCGGCAAAATCAACATATACTTTATCCCCCGGTTTTTGCTCAATATGCAGGCTTGTTTTGCTCGCTGCGCTCCACTGCTGATAATGATAACAGAACTGAGAATAGCTATATCCAGCAGCGTATTTTGTCTTATACTCCTGCCAAAGAACCATGCGATTGACCCCCACACGGCGAAGCTCTTCTGAAAAATGAGGAAACAGCTCTTTTAACGAATTATACCGTGCGATCTCTTCGTTACCCTGGTCATCGGCAAACAACGCTTCTAAAACCGGTTCCTCGAGCTGTATGAGGTCATGCAGAACATATCCTTTGCTTGTAATCTGATCCAAATACTCGTTGATCGTGTTTTTAGATACACCGGTTTGTTTGGCAATCGTCTTTTTGCCTGTCCCCAGGCTTCGTAACAGTAAAATCTGCTTCAGTGAGCTCATAGTAATCCTTGTTCCAGCCATTGAGTTTATCGTTTAGGTTTGTCGTAAAACGCAAATCTAACCGATACCCAAAATATGTCCTCAGGGGGTCAGTATGCCGGAATGTCAGCCAGTATCTATTAAACACAGGGGTCAGTATGCCGGAATGACACAATTATAAATCACACTGATAAAACCAGGAAAATCCTTAAATTGCAGCCTGATATTCAATGCTTTATTGAAATAAAGGGAAATATCACAGCTTCTCAGAACCAGAGGGGGTCAGTATCACCGGAATGGGGGGTCAGCTTGCTCCGGAATGGGGGGTCAGGATCGACCGGAATATACAATCTAGTCTTAAATAATTGCACTTCATTAGTATCAATAACCACATCAATAACTTGAATCACCTTTTCGTAAATGATTGGTGTTAGTGAAATCAATGTTTTCAAATCATTATTAAGCCAATCAGAATTCCAAATCTGGATTTTGGGATCGTTTACCTTATTACAAAGCCCTTCATCGTAAACTCTTTGTCTGTCAATTTTTATCGTCAGCCGTTGGAGCCAAATTTCTAAGTGCCCAATATTAGGAATTTTTTTAAATCTTGTAGTAACAGCCTGTAACATTCTTTCTCTTCTTTCGGTTTCATTCATCAGTGATAATAGTTTGCTCAGAATGGCGGAGGCGATCGGATAAATTCTTGGGTTTTTATACATTATATCAACCAGAATACTTGCTAAAACTTGAACATTCTGTGTTGTTTTAGTAATACTATCAATTCTGCTGTGGAATTTGCCAAGAGCCTTGGGCAAGCTTCCTGAATTGGGGTGCTTTTCTGATAAGCTATGGATTAGTAGCAAGTGCTCTTGGATACTCTTTGCTCCTTTCTTTGCTGCCATCCAATATAGCTTGTCTGGCTTAATTGAGTCCCGAACAACATTATTTGATACCAAAGTCTTTTGTGCATTTAAACGCATTCCAAGGTCTATCAAAACCTCTGTAAGTAGTTTGGTTATTAGTTCAGCCTCTTGTGGATTATTTGAAAAAATTCTGTAATCATCTCGATAACGAAGAATTTGAAAGTCCTGAATTTTAGTCTGGTTGATTTTGCCCGTTAGTTCTAGATCAGCGTACCCCAAAATCATTTCTGCAATAAAGTCCATCAAAACGCTTCCTTGTGGAATACCATTCGTTTGCCCAAATGACATATCACAAAGATGTTTGTCAATAATGTTGCCAACCAATGAATTATCTTTTCTGTTGTCTTTGGCAACTTGTTTCGTATGCAACGCCCAAGGGACTGAATGAGTATAAATTGAGCCATAGCAATCCGAAATGTCTGTATGTAACACATACTCGTAGGATAAAGCCAATACTATTGATTGTTGTTCTATTAATTGCCGCCAATGACTTATCGTTGTTGCTTTGTCTGATGAGTCACTCTCAGATTCCAGAGGAATACTGTAACAACTGATATTCGGATTGGCTGCAAATTGCTTAAACTTGCCAACGATTAAATTCCAATTGGCTTCCTCAGTGATATTGTGAACCAGCGAAACATATATGGCAGGGTGAATTAATTGAAAAGGTCTCCAAGCAAACTTACTGTCTTTGTTACTAAGAAATTTATAGTTTACATTTTCAAAGTCATTAGGATAAGTAGTTTTTTCCTGTCCGTCCGCATTAATTGAACTGCCTAAAAAGTCAGAAAGCCTTTTGCCTGTAAGTTTTTTGGAGATTTGTTCTAAGATGTTTTTAAAAACGAAGTATTTAGGTAGGTCAAAGTTGAAATAGCTTTCTTCTTTGAGAAAAAATTGTTGTGCTTCTGTGTGACTTAATTCTAAAATTCTTTTTATAAAATTTCGAGTATGTGTTGTTTAGACACGCTGACTATTAGGCAATATTTGATGTTCCAATATGTACCTGTTGACCATTTAATGTTGGGAATAGACGACAGGGAGTACAATTTTAAATGTTCCCAAGTTCTTGACTATAAAATTAGAATAAAAAACGATACCAGACATATATGTACCCCTCTGTTTAATAATAAGATGTCACAGTATTCATCCTTCCCAACGCCCTGATGGATACATTCCAACCCCCAAATATTAATTCCTGATGAGCTTTACGATTAATATTACTAATTTAGTGGTGGCAATGAGAAAGAAACTATCTGGACTGGGCATCTTGTTGATGCTGGTGCTAAAGAACCCGCCGATGCCTGAATTTGCACTATTCCAGAAAATTTCCATCGTTGAGGTTCGCGGCTTCTCGCAGAGGAGGATTGCGCTGCAATTCTGCATAAATTAATGAGGATCACTTCGATCAACGACGGTTGCGCGAAATTTTATATGAACTTCATTTCAATTTCGCCCTTATGAATTGTTTTAGGATAATACACTTTGGCTAACAGTCAAACATATTACATTTAAAAAATTTAGAAAATGAACATTGAACTTCCAGAAGTAAATTATGTCATAACGACAATCCAAAAGGTTAACTCTGAATATGACAAGGTTTCAAAACCCATTTCAGAATGGGTCGGAGACCACAGGCAACAAATAAACAATAATGCCGCCGTTATAAGCAGAAAGTCAGACAAAAATGATGTAAAAATATTGATGATCCTATTGAGTGACCTGTTGATGCGTTTTATGCAGGGGGATAGCGGAGTCAAAATCAGAAAAGCATTAGAAAGAAATCTAAAGACGAAAGACGACCTGACAAGGGAGAAATATCTTCAGATACTCAGAGAAGCCCAATACAGATGGGTAGATGATGGAGTTAACGTTATGGACTCAGTGGTCAATTATTTTGGTAAAGAGTTGAAGTGGAACTGGAGAACATATTTTTCCGATGCTGAAAGATATCATAAGACAAATTTTATCGAGGATCATCTATTGAAGATAAAACACATAAAATATAAGGTTCGTGATCTCGCGTTATCCAACTTCAACCCAAATTACATTGCAAATGATCTGCATATCGTGAGGGTTTCCACTCGTTTGGGATTGCTAAATTATGGGTTTGACCTGCTTTCAAGTCCTAATTTTGAAATGGGCAATAACCCAAGTAACTTGAAAAATTATCTGTTCCTGCACAGTTTATTTCTCAAACTCAGCGAAATGACAGATAATAAATGGTGCTTATCTGATTTTGACAGATCATTCTGGCATTTTGGAAGGACTATCTGCAATAATGTTCCACAATGTGCGGCGTGTCCGATAAGAAAAGTATGTCTTACTGGGAAGATAATGACAAAATAGCTCTGCAAACATTTTCCTAAATAGGATTCAATTAAAGATCGACGTTTGTAAAAAGCGGAAATGTTTCCTAAGTGCAGCAATAATTTTTAAGCTGGTTTCCTACAACTTTCACGACCTTCTTGTGCTGTGCTTCATATTTTTCCCTAAACTCAGGTTTTATCAGTTCCAGTTTGTTTGTTCCCTTATCCCATCCTTTTATTTTTTTCCATCGCCATACATAGGAATAATGATAAGTCGAGAATATGGGTATGTCCGTTGTCAAGTTCTCACGAATGAAAGCGGCAAAATCATATGATTTGCGCTTAATTGGTGAGACCTGAACAGATATGGATTTGCCGACAGCGACAATTGCCTTTGGTTGTACTAGTTCTAATTCCCTTTTCAAATATGACAGGCAGTTCTGGACATTCCCGATGGTTGGCTTCCCATTGGCTTTTCCGCATTTCACAAAATCCGTGAGGTAGCAATTCCCAAAGCCATATTTCTTCCGTACCTCTTCGAATAACAGGTCGGCTGAGGTGGTTTGAAAATTATCACTTGCCTTTTTAATCCCCGTGCCGCCTGAAGTGCTTGGGCTTTCGGCGATGAACATAACTCTATTATCAGTGCCAGTCCCGCCACAAATTCTTACATCGGCAGACACATCGAAGGGGCATCTATTGCAATGCCACAATTCCTTTTCCAGCCCAGCAAATCCACCCATTATCAACGAGATTTCTTAAACCATCTAACAGACACATAGTGAGTAATATCTTCAATATCATAAAGTTGTTTGTTATTGGCAAACTCCCTGATAAAGAACAGCTTCTTACTCTTATAGCTTTGTTTCTCCTTCATAAAAACTGGCTTATCAGATGGGTTGACCCTGATAACTAAAATGGTCTTGCCTGAATCCGTATAAAAGTCAGCTTGAAGGTAGTCGTGAACAAAGGGTTGAAAGAAGTTGTCAATCATATCGCTTAACTTCAGAAGAAGCCCATCCCTTTTGTCATCCTTCAGGATAATACTGAAATCATCATCAACGCCTTGTAACGATTTGTCATCCTTCACGCCTACAAACAAATAGCCACCTTCTGAATTTAGGAACGCACAGATTGGTTTAGCACAGAAGAATCCTGAATCTACTGATTTTGTTTTATAGTTGTAAAAGATCGCGGGTTTAAATTCACGTGTTTTTGATTCTCCCAGGTTTATTAAATCCCTTATAGTAGTTGGGTTGTCAGAGGGTTGTTTAGGCGCAGTTTCAACGGATACTTCGGTTTCATCGGAGAAATCGTACTCAACATCTGGTGAGACTGTCTTTATTGTGTTCCAATTGTATGGCGTCTGCAAGATATTAAACTCTGGTTTGACATATGAATCCGTATAATTTATCGTGACAGGGACTGTATGATTTCTGACATCAAAGTGATTCTTTTCGTAGCACTGGAACTCTTTTCGCAGGTTTGATATAATCTGCGTTGGGTCAATATCCTTCCCATTATAGTAGGAAATGCCGTGAATGAGATATGGATTAAAGATGATAAATGCTGGTTTGACCAAATTACTCCATTCGGGAATGTTCTCAAGACCTTTAAATACATCTGGCATACCGTAAAACTCATTCCACTCTTCTTCCGTGACGCGACCTGGAGGAACGATCTCTATCCAGTGAACCTTTACCCCCACTTTTGGCTAAACAGTCACAAATATGGTTAGGGGGTTAGGGGTTTTGCCAATTTCCTATCAA
>Ga0268276_1003090_pt1 | contig 13327 bp, 5 predicted proteins | sample saktaG_4_FD_190145 | JGI IMG/M metagenome (GOLD analysis project Ga0268276, IMG submission 190145) | Saline water microbial communities from Sakinaw Lake, British Columbia, Canada - sak_2010_1_5_45m | ecosystem: Environmental > Aquatic > Non-marine Saline and Alkaline > Saline ...
TGGCGAAAGAGCTGGTGTCGGAAATGACCAGGTCATAAACGCCCAAATCAAAAAACTCCACGGCGATGGGCATAAAAAAAAGATACCATTGATAATGTTTGACGCCGCCGGGCAATTTCTGAATAACAGAAGTCTCGATCTGGTGGCCGGCGTAACAATCAATATTTTTTTTCTCGTAAAGAAGCGTGAATATCGGCGCTTCCTTGAACATGTCCGCCAAGACCTGCAGCACTTTTTCGGCGCCGCCGTCCTGGGCTAAGTGGTCATGGATTAAAGCGGTTGGCATGAGATTTTATTCCGCCGCGCGATGCTTCAGCACCGCGAAGGGCGTTCTTAATAGAATAGAAATGTCCAAGAGCATGGACCAATTTTCAATATAATAAATGTCGAGCTTGGCTTCTTCTTCAAACAATAAATCACTGCGTCCGGAAACCTGCGCCAAACCGGTAATCCCCGGCTTGATGGTTAAAGTCTTACGATGATAATTTTCATATTTGGCGACTTCTTCCGGCAAATGCGGGCGCGGACCGACCAGACTCATCCGGCCGATGAAAACTAAAAATAATTCCGGCAATTCGTCGATGGACCAGCGGCGAATTATTCTCCCGACGCGCATGATGCGCGGGTCGTTTTTAATCTTGACCATCGGACCGTCGGTGCGAATATTTCTCTCCGCGAGTTCATTATAACGCATGCTGTCGGAATTAGGAATCATGGAACGGAACTTGAAATATTTGAAAGGCACGCCGCCTTCGCCGACGCGAGTCACCGGCTGGCCGTCGTCGCGGCGCGAAAAGAAAATCGGCCCCCGAGAGTCAAGTTTGATGGCCAGCATGGTAATCAGAATTAGCGGCGAAAGAATGATTATCAGGAAAGAAGAAATGATGATGTCAAAACCGCGCTTCAAAATCCGGCCCCAGCCTTCGAGCGTCGTCCGTTTGACTTCCACGACCGGAATGCCGATGATTTCCGCGACTTCCGTTCTTAATACTTTTACTTCCAGCAGGTCGGCGACGTATTTAAAAGTCAGATGATTATCATTGGCGAAATCGTAAAGACGCAAAGTTTCTATCTTGCTTAAGTTAGGGTCGCTTTGAATAATTTCGTCAACTTCCTTGTCTTTGATAAATTCAGCCAATTCCTGGGCGGTCTCCAAAGAAAAATCCCGAACCCGCTTGATAACCTTAAAACCGGCCTTCTTATTGCTGGAAAATTCCGTCATCAGATTATCGGTCGTCTTGGAATTGCCGACCAAAATAACTTTATGGATACCGATGCCGAAAACATATAAACGGCGCTGGATGAAGCGGATGAGAATATGGGCGAAACTGATATAGACGACGGCGAAGAGCCAACCGGCTAAAACGATAAAACGCGAATCAAACAGTTCGCGCTGAAAAAAAATCATTATTGCGATTAGAGCCAGGCCGGTGGAACAGGCGAAAAATATTTTTCCTAGTTCCTGAGCCAACTGGCGCGCGCCCTTGATTTGATATAAACCGGCGATTATAAAAATAACTGTCCACAAGACAGCGATCAGAACTACCGAACGAAAATATTCCGGAAAAGGCAAATTAAAAATAACCGGACGAATACTGGCCGACCAGCTTGAAAATCTTAAATAATAGGCGGAAAGGCCGGCTAAGAGAACCAAAATAAAATCCACCGGAATAAAAAGGACGGAAAAAAATGATTCAATTTTTTTCATATATAAATTTTTTGTTAACTGGTGTTATTAGAGCAGCCGTAAGCCGGATTCTGTTCTAGCGATCATTTATCTAGGCGCGCCATTGCTGGCGAGCTCAAGCGAGCTACTTACCTTAACTCGTTCCGCCATCCGCCAATCGGCGAAGGCGGACGAATTAGTTTGCTCTTGCTTCTGATAGGGTTTACCACGGCATCTCCGTCACCGGAGGCCGAAGCCGGTAGCCCCGAAGGGCATCCGGCCACTTTTCACCTTTGATTCTGTCAAAAATTCCAGAATTAGTATTGTCTCTGTGGCACTTTCCCTAATCCATTTAGTCTTAAAACGAGACTGGCCCGTAAATTAAGAAAAATAGACCGGTGGGCGTTACCCACTATCATATTTGCTTATAAATAAACAAATTACGAAGTCCGGACTTTCCTCTCTATTAAAAATAGAGCAATCGCCCGCTTACTCTAATAACGTTTTTATAATACAAGAAAAGTCAAAAAAAAGCAAGAGAAAAGCCACCCGAAGGTGGCCTTTTTTATTTATTATTAGTATAAATCTCTTTTACTTGCCTAGGGCTTAAAGCACCCTTCCATAAGCTTAAATCGTCAATTTCTGACTCTTCCCCGCTGGTTGTTATCTTTATTCCTTTAACCTTTTCCCCGTCAGGCATCCAAATTAAAGACGTACTCGCCTTCTCTTCTCCATCCACATAAAAGCTTAATTTATAACGATAGGAATCATAAACATAGGTCAAATAATGCCAATCACAACCGCCGGGTATGGCCTTATTAAGACCCTCCGCTAAAATTCCGTAGCTATTATTAAACCAATAATCCAGACGATAATTATCCGCCAATATGGCAAAAAGATTTTTTTCGTTATTCTCTCCGCCGGTCAAATAAATATCGGCTTGACCGTTATAAGGGTCGGAGCGATCGCGCCACCAGAAAGCCATAGATAAGTCTTTAGTTTCCGGAAAATTTTCCAGCGTGCCGGAATGGATACGGCCGGCAACGGCCTTAATGGCGTAATTATTATGGCCTCGGCCGACCCAAGCGTCAGCGGCCAAATTAAGCACGGCCCCGCCAACACTATCTAACGCCGTTCTGCCCGTATCCTCTTCAAAACTCCAAAAATGAAGAAGCTCGGCCGCCGTTTGCGCTTCTCGCGCCGGCATCGGACTGTAAGGCGCGTCGGTTTCATAATCCGTTTTTATTTCCAAGGCCGTGAGAGGTCTGTTCCAAAGAGCCAGTTCATCAAACAAAACCGCGGCACTCTCGCTTCCAATCTCTAAATCAGTCATCACCGGCAGACGTTGCCAGAAAAATTCTTGAACAACCAGAAGCGAGTCGATGTAAACTTCCCAATAATCCGCCGCCTGGTTTATCACTAGAGTCAATTTATGCCATTTATAATCATTGGGAATTCCTTGATAATACCGGAATTCAGAATCAGGCAAGCCCTCTATTTCTAACATGCTGGCATCGGTTCTAATCGAAAATCTTTCTCCCGCGGCGTTTGATAAAACGGTTTTTACGCTCGGTACATCCAATGATTTCTTATAATAGAAGCTCAAAGAAAATCCGTTATTCATATCAACCGCCGGATTAAGAGAAATATTTAACGGCTGTTCGCCGCGATTGCCGAACTGACGCGCGCAATCCCATTTCCCGACCGCCCAGGTCCCCTCTCCGTAGCATTCGTTAAAATGCCAAATGTCGGTCAGGCCGGCGGAGACAATCGGAATCGGCGGAGAAAATAAATCTAAGTTGACGATCGGTTCGGGGCTAACCGCGTCAGGATCGTCGGAAGCGATCAGATTAAAATCGGTGGAATTATTATGAGTGTCGGTCAGGCGGCTTAAAATATAAGCATCCGGAATTTCCGGCGCCGGTCCGTTACCTTCATAATAAAGAGCCGCGGAACCAAAGCCGACTAAATCAATAATATCCGGATCAGTACTGGAACTAATCGCATCACTCCCTAAATAAAAACTATATCCGTTCCCGTCCCAAACGAATTCTGTTCGCGTCGCAATCGCGTCCGCTCGGTCGAAATAATAACTATTAGCATCATCTCGCGCTATTAAATAACTGTCATGCGCCCTAATTACCGTGCCTCCCGGATAAAAACCGTCGCTGGCGTCGCCGAAGCGCATTAATATGCCCGGATCTTGCGTGGAAACCGATTTTTCTAAGCGATAACCAGCGGTTCCCAAGTCAAAATCGTTATCAGTCGGATTAAATAATTCTATCCAATCATTATCACCGGTGCTATAAATCTTTCGTATTAAAAGTAATCGGCCCCAATCAATAGTTTCAGTCGAAGTCGCGGTTTCCGGAGTCGAGGTGGCTGTTTCGGACTCATTAGGATCCGTAGATGTGGCGGTTTCCGACTCATTAAGGTCGGTCGAGGTCGCAGTTTCCGGAGTCGAAGTCGCAGTTTCCGAGGTATCGTTAATATTAGTGTTTAAAGTAATGGACGGGTCATCGCTTAAAACCAATTCAAAATCTATAGCATTATCATCAGACGAACTCGCGCGCCGCAGAATATAATTGTCTTTAATTTCCGGCGCCGGTCCGCTGCCCAAGAAATAAGTCGCGTCGGCGCCGAATCCGACCGCGTCAACGATATCGGGATCTAGACTGGAGCTAATCGCGCCCGTACCCAAAAATAAGGTATAACCCGATCCGGGCCAACTAAATCCTTCTCGAGTAACCAGAGCATCGGCTTTTTGCTTATAATAATCACTCGCGCCGCCGTTTACAATTAAATATGTGTCATGCGCCTTGATTATCGTTCCGCCGGGGTAAGTTCCGTCATCAATATCGCCGACGCGAAATAATAAACTTGGATCAACGGCTGTTTTCGCCTTTTCCAGACGATAGCCGGCCGCGGCCAAATCAAAATCATGATCAGTCGGATTGATTAATTCCACCCAATCATTATCGCCGGTGCTATAAATCCTATTGATGATCGCCAATTTCGGATAATTATCAGCCGCGACACTGGAAGAAGAGCCGCCGGAAGAGGAGCCACTGGAACTGCCGGACCCGCTACTATGAACTGTGGCGGAACTGACGACGGGCGCGGCCGGACTGTAATAAGCCGGACTGGCTGTTTTAGTCTGACTGACCGTTTTAGCCTGACTGGCGGCCACGGTCGTACTCGCTTTAGCGGTCGCGGGCGTGTTGGTTTTAGGCGCGCTAATTTTACTTGTGTTAGTTTTAACCGCAACGGCTTTAGTCCCGGCAGTCTGGCTGGCGCCGGTTCCAACTCCTGAACTTTTCGTAATGCTGTTAACCGCTGCTTTTGTCGTCGTTTTAGTCGTTTTCCCCGCCGCCGTCGCTTTATTTACAACCACGACTTTCTTAGTACCGCTCGCGGCGCTTGTCGACTGTAAATCATCATCGATTAAAGTCAAAGACGTTCCGGATCCGGAATGAAAAATTCTTTGACTTAAATTTCGCGCGATTTCCTTGGTTTTGACGGCGACTTGCGCGGCCGTTTCCTTAATGGCCGTTCCGATATTCTTTAACGAAGAAAGCGGATTATTAATCAGGCTCCAGCGCAACACCAGGGCGTTAACGTTCAGCGGGCCATTAATCTCGGCGCGCGAAAAAGACGAAGAAATCCCCACATCCGCCGCCACCGCCGTCAAGGTAGGCTGAAGAAACTGGGTATAAGGCAGAAAAATATAGCGCTCCCCCTCGTGTTCCAAACCGACATTATAACCGATAATTTCCGGAGCGGGAATTAAAATATCCGTCCGCCGCGCGATCTTGGAAAATTCCCGTTCCCGAGAAAAACAATCTCCGGAAGAATTAACGACGCTAAAATTATCAAATCCGTCGGGCGTAATATCAACGGCATAATAAGCCGGGTCATACTCCAGGGCCCCGAGATTATTGGGGTTATAGACATTCGCGCTTTCATATAATTTTTCCGTCAAGCCGACGCAAGTCCATTCCTTGTCGCCGGGGCCTTTCTGGTTATGAAAATCAAAATCATAACCGAGATTTTTACCGACTAAACTCTTGGCGAGAGCGACGACGCGCGCCTGTTGCAGGGCGCTGACAGAGCTAGGCATACGCGCTCCGAGAAAAGTTTCGCCGTCGGCCCGATTAACAAAATATTTCGCCGGATTCTTGACTACGCCTCCGCTCATCGCCTCCACGATATAATCCTGCCCGTCCTCTTTACCGATATAAATGGCGACATGGCCGGAATAAATGTTTTTGATTATCCCTTTCTCCGAATAAATCAGCGGATCTTGGCTATAACCGAACATTTTCCCGTCGCCGGAAGTCCGGTATAATAAAGTTCCCGGCGGCATCGCCCGGCATAATCCCGGAAGAAAGAATAAACAAACCGCTAAAGTTAACTTAAATAATGATTTTTTATATTTCATATATGTTTTAAATTAAATGATTTTAATTATTATAATATTCATCCCATTCCTGTACGCTCACTTCCGGCACAATAAACTCTTCCCCGCCTAATCGATTCAAGCTATCGGCGGCGAAAGCGCGGCTGATAGAATCGCCGCTGGATTCGGTCAGGTAATAGGCGGTCAAAATATTTTTGGTTTCAACCGGTAAAATCGGATAATAATCGTTTAGTAAAAGGATTAAGGGCCGGCGCAGGCGTTTATCGGCCCCGGAATTAAATATTATCTTCTTGATAAATTCCAGTTGCCCGTTATCAAAAAGATCAGGCTTATCGGCCAGCGAACTTAAAGCTCCTATCGCCGCCAGTTTAACGGCTAAGTCGTCATTGCCGATCAAAATCTCATAATAGTAATCAAGAGAGTTATTTCCCGCGCCTAGCGCCGACGCGCCAAATGCCGTGAGGATGGCGGCGCGAATCAGAGGATTATCTCCTTGAGCCATAAAATCTTTAATATAATCGGGAGGATTATCAGCCCCGCCCGCCTCCCGGATTATTTCGATTAAACTTATCCGGAAACCAGTCTCGTTTTTTTCATCCAGGAAATATTCCTCCAAGCTCCGGGCGCCCTTGGAATCGGGATAATCCTTTAACTCTTTAGTTATTTCCGACACGGCCGCTTCCCTCTCGGCGGCGCAAGTTTCATGGCAAATCAGATCTTCGCGCCAAGATCGGCGCAATTTCTCTAAATTTATTTCCGCCGGACTGACCAGAAGCATCGATAAAACGAAATAAAACAAAACGAGCGAAAGCGCGGCGAGAGCAGCTAGAAGTCGCCTCTTCTTTGAAGCCAACAAGCGCCGAAAAAAAATTTTCATATTTTTGTTTGCGTTAATTAATTAGTTCCTCCACTATAGCAGAAGCACCGTGATGGAATTTTTAATTTTTCTTAAAATGTTCTTCCGTTTTCCACCTCAAAAACCCCTGAATAAATAGGCGTTTTCGGTAAAAACAAAAATCAGACCCGCTGGGTCTGATCTTCACAAAAAACATTTTAACTTTTTGCTTATCAATTCACGCTCGATGAAGATGCCTGAATGCTTAATATCTCCAGGAAAGCGTCCCAGCCGGCTTGGAGCGCCGGATCCAGACTGATAGACTTATCGGCCGCCGCCTGGGCTTTGACGTTATCGCCGGAAATCTTATACAACTTGGCCAGATTAAACCAGATTTGCGCGTCCGTATCATATAAATTCGCCAGCCGCTCGGCCGCTTTTAGGGCATTTGGATAATCTAATTCGCCGACAAAATAATTGATCGCCTGGACTAATAGCTGGCCGGAATTAACATCTCCGAGACCGTTCAGCTCGGCGCACTTAGTTATCGGCTCGGCGATATCGGCTTCCGTAGCGCTGATTTTCAGCTGATCTTTAGGAAGAGAGAGCAGGAAGAGATAGAACTGAGCTAAACGGCAATAACCTTCCGGATATTCCGGATTCAAGCTGATGGCGTAATTAACCGTTTCAACGGCTTCCGCCTGCTCGCCGCGCGCCAGGAGCATCTGCGCTTTGACGAGATAAATCGGCGCGCGTCCCGGACTGGCTTCAATCGACTTTTCCATCGCTTGGAGCGCCAAAGCGGAATAATAATTAAATTCGGCCAGATCTTCGCGATTATAGCGGGCGGCGGTATCTAAAACCTGGGCCAGTTGCATTTGGGTAAGACTGTCTAACGGACTCTCGTTCACATTTTTTTGAGCCAAAGAAATCGTATAATCTAAAATATCCTGCGCTTCGCCGGCCGAGACTGCCTTTAAAGCCTCCGGATTCATCGTGACCAGATTAATGAGCGTCGCGCGGCCGTCTCTATCTAAAGGCGTGTCTGCCAGAGCGGCGCGATAAGCGGCCACGCCGCCGCGGAATTCCCCTTGAGCGATATAACTATAGCCGTTAATAACGCCCTTAAACATGCGCCAAGGCTTGAGATTATATTGGCTCGTAAAGATATAAGCGCCGATGACGAGGATGATAAGAATAACCCATTCCCAATCGCGACCCATGGTCAAACGCTTCTTGGCCGTCGCTTCTCCTTCCAAAAACGAGTTCTCGCCGAAATAAAGCCAATAAATAAAGCCCAGGATTATCATCAAGCCGATATAAGTGACGTAAGAATCAAAAACGGCTAAATTTTGAATGAAATAAGCGGCTAAAAGAGCGACGATAACGATTATTTCCAGATTCCGGCGCGCCGGCTCGTCATCAAGCCCGGCTCGCTTCCCGTTCGCCTTAAATTTTTTCCCTAAATAATATAGGGCGGCTACGAAGATACTTAAATAAGTAACTAAACCGACCGACCCGGTCGTAGAGACGATATCAATGATATTATTATGCGCCCGGTCGAAATAAGTCTCCGTCCGCGTGTAGCTCAAGAACTTGGAATCAAAATGCTTATCAAAGATAACCGCGTAATTGCCGAAACCGGTGCCGAAAATCGGATGGTTTTTAAAATCGGCCGCCGCCCCTTTCCAAGAAATCAGACGGGTCTGAAAAGTCACTTTCTGGGCGGTTAAATTCTTCAAGAAGCTGTCCTGAAACCAGGTTTTATTGCTTTGCGAGAAGATGACAATCACACCCACGACCGCCAGAACAAAGACTAATAGCGACGAGCGGCGCAATGCCTTATTTTTATGAAATAGCCCCAATAAAAATATTAATAATAAGATACCGGCCGCCAGGCCGATTATCGCGCCCGAGGTATGGCAGTTCCAGAACCCGAACAACATAACTGCGACCGGGATAGAATAAAGCCAGCGCCAACCTTTATATTGGCTGCGGCCGAAAAGGATAAAGCTAAAAAAGATATTAAAAATCAAGTAGCCGCTGACATAGGCGGTATTACCGATAGTGCTATAGGGACTAGCGCCAAATAACCCTTTTAAGGCGACGAGCGTCGCGATAATTATAGAAACGAAGAATAAAGCCCGCCATTCTTTCCAGGATCGGAAAACAGTGACTAAAATAATATAAAAAATAAAAAAATGAAGGATATGGAAAAAGCCGAGCATGCGCTCCGAATCCCCCCAAAAACTAAGAATCGGATCGACACTAATGACGCAAGAAGCGATAATAGCCAAAAAATAAGCGATTAACCCGTAAACGATAAGATTTTTCTTCGGGCGATACTCGGGAAAGCGCATTATAAAAACAAACCAGATAACCAATAAGAATTCCATTAAAATATTGAATGACAACTGTTTGGAGGTGATATAAGGAAAAAGCAAATCCTTAAAAACAAAAAAGACTATCAGGAGCGAGACGACTAATCCGCCTTGCAGGATTCTTAAATAGGTTTTCGCGGGCATATTTTTAGATTAATAGAGCCTGAATTAATAAAATCAAAACCAGGCCTTTGGCGCGTTTAAATACTGAACCTTTGGCGCGTTTGAATAACGCTATCATTATAACCCATTATAACATAGCCGCCGACATTATGTCGACGGCTAATGATAAAATAAAGTTTAAGCTAAACAGCCAGGAACTCTAAATTCGAATTTTTTCGGGCGCGTAAAGATATTCTCCTTTAACTTTTCATTAAGCGCGTCAAAAGAGGTGTCTAATTTATAATCAATTTGATCAATTTTAAAACTTAAATCCTCCCCTAATTTATCTATTTTAGCGTTCAGACTTTCCTCCACCTTATCTATCTTATTGTTTAGATTCTCCTCCACCTTATCTATCTTATTGTTTAGATTCTCCTCCACTTTATCTATCTTAATGTTTAGATTCTTTTCTACGTTATCTATCTTAATGCTAAGATTCTTTTCTACGTTATCTATCTTATTGTTAAGATTCTTTTCTACGTTATCTATCTTATTGTTTAGATTCTCCTCCACGTTATCTATCTTAGACTCTAAGCGTGTTATGTCATCCTTAGTAGCGAAATTCTTGAGCTTCTCGTTGAGCTTAGTGTCCAGCTTCTTGTCAAAATAGATATCAAACTTTTCAAAGGTCATATCTGCGAGCATTGTCGCCATAATTTTAGGGCCCGGTCTGAGGAACTTGGTTCGCCAACTTCCTTAGAGCTAAAGCAATTACTATAAATTGAAAATATTATAAGTAGAAAACATTATAACAACAGCGCAAGAGAGCGACAAATCGCTAATATAAGCTAAATATTAGCTTACTTAATATGCTAATTAAAATTCAGAAATAAATTTTTTATAAACTCCTTCGGTCGTGATATTTACCTAATTTTAAATATATAATTCGTCTTCCCCTGCCCTCTGTCGGTCCTCGACCGACTCACCTTTTCTCAAACTAAAAGAGCCCCCTTGCGGGGGCTCTTTTATTGCTTACCTATCTAAATCTATTACTTAGATAATACTTGAGTCGCGGTGGTTATACCGGAAACTCTGTAGCTATTTGAGTAAGTAGCAGTAGATACGCTTGCGCCATCAGACCAAACGAAGCTACCAGTTTCGCCAATAGAATCAGCGACATAGGTAGTATCTTCAGAAATCTTGGTAGTGATGGATTCGGAACCCTGACCGGAAACAGTGGTGTTAGCCAAAATTTCGAAGGTCTTGGAGGTTCCGGCGGTGATTACTTCGTCAGTCGCGAATCTGATAGTCAAAGTGCTAGTAGCATCAGTTGTCGCGAGAGTAGAAGTAGCGACGGTCTTATAAGCACCATTGACTTTAACGGCGCTGCCTACAGCCAAAGCGGTAAGAGTAGCGTTAGAAGTACGAGTAGTGTTTAAGACAATCTTTCTCAAGGCGACATCGCCGTTAGCATCGGCCGTAACCGTGAACTTGGAAATTACGGTATCACCCGCAGTTAACACAGTTGTTGGTAAAGCCAATAAAGCGACAGTCGGAACAGTCTTCCTGACACGGAAGTTGTTGGCTAAGATGGCTAAATCGCCATTAGCGCCTTGGATGCTTTCGGAGCCAGCAGAAGATTTAAACTTAACGGTAGTAACCGCTAAATGAATATCCTTGTTAGTGGCGGCGGCATCATTACTGATATTATTCAAGACAACCTTGACAGATAAGGTCTTGCTAGTATTAGCATTAATCTTTATCTTGTTGTTGGTAATAGTGAACTTACCTTCACCGTAAACCGGTACGAAGGAATCAATTAAAGTGGTTCCATCATATAATCTGATGGAAGCGATTCTGGCATCAGCATCAGCTACGCCGTCCGAGGAAGAGGCAACAGTAGTGCTACCAAAGGCAGTATTGATCACGTTGATTTCGGTCAAGCTAGCGCTATCGTCGATAGCGGTAAACTTAATCTGGGCAACTTCCTGCTCGGAGGTCTTAGAAGCTAAGATTGCTCCAGCCGGGGTATCGCCGCCCAATTCAACTTTCAAAGTGCCAGAAGACTTTAAGACAAAATCAGTGGTCGTGGCGCTATTACCATTAGTAATAACGGTACCACGAGAATCCTGGGCGTTGAGGCTCATAACCGTCCAGAAAGTACCGCTGGCCGAAGAATCAAAGGTACCCTTTAATTCAATCGCCTTGGTAGAATCTTTAGCGATAGTGAAATTCAACGAAGAGAAATTAACGCCGGAAGCACCGAAGTTGGTAGTCTTACCAACCTGAGTACCATCGACATATAACTTCATGTCGGAAACATTGCTATAGCTAACTGAACCACCATTAGCATTAGCAGTAATGGAAGTAACGGTGACATTATCGTTGGACGCTTTAACAGTGAATTTGCCCAAAGAAATATCAGCACCGCCTTGAACGATAGAAGAGCTTGCGCTATAACCATCGCTTCTGACAGTAGCTAACTGAGCTCCGGCAACTGTAAAGATAGCGCCGGTAGCAGTACCGCCGACACCAGTCAAACTTACAGTATTACCAGAAACAACATATTCCGGATTCATACCATAGAAGATATGACTAGCCGTAGCAGAACCACCATTGCTTAAGATAAACTTAATATCGGAGGTGACAGCCGCTGAAGTTTTAGCTTTAGCGGTAATCTTGACTTCATTGTCGCCAGCATTAAAGGTAACAGTGCTATCAATAGCTACAGTGTGAGCAGCTCCCCAAGTAAGATCTTCCGGGTCAAAGGAATCTAACAATAAATTGTTCACATAAACCTTAACGTTCTCAAAATTAGTTGAGGAAGCGTTGGAAGATAAATATTGAACGTTGATACCGTCAACGGTAATCGCCTCATCGACGTTAACGTTGGCTAATAACATGGTGTATTCAAAACCTTTGATAATAGAAGTATCAGACGGAGAACCTGCTTTCTTAGAAACAGAAGCAGTACCGGCTTCAACATTAGCCATGGCAATTGTGTAATTGTCAGCGGCATTGTTGCCGGAAGTAGAGTCATAAACATTTACTCCAAAACCGGTAGCCTTTTCAATACCTACTAAATCAGTGCTCTTATTTAAATTAAGAACGAAGCTGTTATCAGACGCGGAAGAATTCTCTTTCGCGATAACATCACCCTTGATGTATAAGAGTTTGGAACCATCATCTTTCAATAACGGCAAGCCGCTAGCGAAATTAAAGGTTACATAGCGGTCATTGATAGTGTAGCTGGTAGAAACTTTGCTACCGGCATACTCAATGTAAAGATTTAACAATGAAGTCAAATCTTCAACGCCATTATTCTTTAACATGATGGAGTTGATAGTAACATCTTTGGCTGTATTAGAACCATAGGTATTAAATTCAACATTAAAACGGCCCAATTCAACATTTTCATCACCGACCTTAACGGCAGCGGCGAGAGAAGAGGTGGAGGTAATCGCTAAGCTCGCTACGTTATAAGAAGTCGGGGACATTAAATTACTATTGATCGGGAAAGAACCGCTGATAGAAGCGCTGGTAGCGCTAACCACCGAAGCGGAAGCGATGCTTAAACCAATATTACCAGCAGCTCCATTCAAACCAGCCAATAAATCAATGGAAATAGTCTGACCGGCCGGCACAGTCAAAGCCGGAGAGAAGACTAAAATAGATTGATCATCGGAATTCATGGACTTCTTCGAGGCAACGATAGTACCGTCCTTTTCTGCCCAAACTTTAGTGATCTGGCTATAGCTGGAAAGACCGATTCTATTAACAGTAATAGAATTAACAGTCACCGCGCCGTCATTGGCGGCAGTCAAATTGACTTTAGCCATCGGAACGCGAGCGCCGTTCTGAGGAACGGAAGCTGCGGCCGGAGAGGAAGCGCTAAGACTGACCATTAAACCGGAACCGGTAAT
>Ga0268276_1003091_pt1 | contig 13326 bp, 14 predicted proteins | sample saktaG_4_FD_190145 | JGI IMG/M metagenome (GOLD analysis project Ga0268276, IMG submission 190145) | Saline water microbial communities from Sakinaw Lake, British Columbia, Canada - sak_2010_1_5_45m | ecosystem: Environmental > Aquatic > Non-marine Saline and Alkaline > Saline ...
CACTACACTGCGGTCCAGTTGCTCTGCCGCGTATTGCAGGTCATCATCCAACCTTTCCCAGCGGCTTTTCCGGGTGAGTTTATCACGCTTGTCAACAAAGAACCCGGCGTCAACCTTGCTGCCTTTATCCGTTATTTCGGTCTTGATGCGGTATACTTCGTAACCCACGTTTACGCCATCAGCAACGGCCCGCTCGTGGTTGTATTCCATCACCAGGTTCTGGTTGAAAAAGCCCAGAGTCTGTTTTGACGGCGTAGCCGTCAACCCGATGATGAAGCTGTCAAAGTATTCCAGCACCTGCCGCCAGAGATGGTAAATAGAGCGGTGGCATTCATCGGTGATAATCACATCGAACTGCTCGATGGGGATTTTGGGATTGTAGACGACCTCTTTAGGCGGGGCGATACCTGCCAGCGAATCAAACCCTGAAGGCTCCTCCATAGAAGCATCAAACTCGGTTTCACCGGCCAGCATCGAATAAAGCCGTTGAATGGTGGTGATGCAGACGCGGCTGACGGGGTCGAAGGTATTCGAGTTCAGATGCTGGACGTTGTACAGTTCGGTGAATTTCCTGCCGTCATCAGGTGTGACGTACTGCTGAAATTCCCGTAATGTCTGGCGCCCAAGATTGCTCCTGTCTACCAGGAAAAGCACCCGCCGGGCTTTGGCAAACTTGACCAGGCGGTAAACCGAGCTGACCGCCATATGGGTCTTGCCGCTGCCGGTGGCCATCTGAATCAATGCCCTGGGACGGGCATCGGCAAATGACTGTTCAAGATTTTGGATTGCTTCAATCTGGCAGTCACGCAGTCCGTCGGTGATTAAGGCGGGTAGACTGCGCATTCCGGCGCGGAGTGTATCCGGCTGACGGGCAAGTTCCAGAAGGTGTCCGGGCTGATGGAAAGCGAAGACCCGCCGGGAACGTGGTTCGGGGTCGCGATTATCACGGAAATATGTCTCCGTACCGGTGCTTTCATAGGCAAAGGGTAGGGGTTCCTGGACGTGGGGAAGATTTGACGGAATACCGGCGACGTATTTTGAGGTCTGGTCTGCCACTCCGCTCAGAGTATCGCCTTCAGGCTTGGCTTCTACCACCCCGACGGCTTTTCTGTCTACAAACAACAGATAGTCAGCAAAGCCTGCTTTAAGCGGAAACTCACGGACAGCCACACCCAGAGCAGCTCCGAGGTCTACTTCCTGAAGGTTCTGTACCTTCCAGCCTGCTGCTCCCAGCAAACTGTCAATAACCTGCCTTGCCTTCTCTTCTGGTTTTACCATTGCTCATATTCTAGTCGTGAATGATATAAAAAGACAAGTATTGGGGGTGAACGTGTCGTTGACAGCCGACATTCTAGGGAAAAGGGGGTGTCCTTTTTTGGGAGAGGGACGGGGCACAACAAAACGTCAAAAGGTGAAAATTGCAGACAATAAACATTGACAAAAGTAAGGAAACATGTTAGTCTAGTAGTAGACTCATCTGCCATGTGTAGAAAGAGATCTTACATCGCTCTTCGGAGCGATGTTTGCATTTACGCCACCTTTTTCCCAAGCTTGGTTCGTAAGCTTCTCCTTTGAGAAGGGCCATCAACATGAAATGCTGTCACCAGCATGACTGCCGTTTGGCTATGCCGTCTGAGTTTCTCTAAGATGACACAATAATCCTGATTATTTAACCATACATAGGTGCGTATTTGTCCCCGGCTTTCTTGGTAGTCCCATACATTAATACTGCTGCTATCTGAATGAATAATAACCGGCGCACACCAGGGTAATCTTTCGGCTCGGCGGAAGTCAGGGATTCGTTCACCTGAATTTTTATCATCTCTGCTTATAAGATGCCAGAACCCCTCCTCAAAGCGTTGCCCATATAGTACCCTCTGGTCCCACCATACCATGTAATGCTGGAACTTGGGTTTCCCTTGCTTGAAGTCCTTCTCAAATATCGCGTAAAGATCAGAGACGATTTTGTCCCAAGTGCCTGACAGCGTAAGTATCTGTGGCAGCCAGTCGGATTCTTTGGTCATGCCTGAAACTCCGTTGCCTGCCATTGAAGCAAATTTACTTTATCTTCTTGAAGCAGTGTCGTTAAGGTTAGCTTATAATGAGAACGTTGCCTCATAAGTTCGACCAAATTCTGTTTGGCCGAACTCCCAGTGAGCTCACGGTTAGCATATGCGACCGCACCGATCAATAAATCTACAAGTGCCAACTGTTCTACTTCGTGAGAACGTACCGTCTGAATTCTCTCAATTACTTCGCGTGAGAAGTCATATCGTTCATTACAAAGTACCTCCCAAAGCTTGGCAACTTTTGGAGCGCTGCGAGTATCTTTTATATCTAGATAGATTCGATATCGCGCTTCGGGACAAAAGATCACCTTAAGCATGTCAAAGTACATCTTAAAATACCAATCGTCGTGACTTTGCCCAAAAGCTTGGTGATCGAGTTTAGACTTATCCGGCACTATCAAAGCACGGAAATGGAGATCATTCTCGTCAAAGAAGAAATTCATAATATCAAGATAAAAACTCTCCTTTGATGGTGAAACTTTGGTCCACTTAATCTCAAAATCAGGTTTCAAACCATGTTGTGCTTTGATTTGTCTAATGCTAAGTGCGATTTCTTTAGCCTTTTCAAGTGGACACCAAACAGCACCAAGCACCATTATCCCCTGGCGGTCATGCTCAAGATGGCAGCTCTCATCACAATATATGTTGTAAGTTACAGTCATGGCAACCTGTATCAAATCCTTTTTTGAGAACCGGCGTTTCTAGCCAATTTTAAATCTTTTTATATGTTTTTTCCAGCACTATTTGGGTCTTGGTAACGATGTAAAGATTCAATCTTGTTCTTACTACACAATCAGCTATAATGTAACTCGAGTCACAGTTCATCTAAAAGTGAAGTTGTCATTCTTGGAAGAAACCCGAAAATATGAGCCTTTGCTCACGCTCAAGACAAAGCTATGGTTTGCTACTAATTTGCTACTAAATTTATGCAAACATAGTTGGACATAATGGACATTTACGTATAAAATGGACACAAGCAAAATAGATACTTAGCTTTGGGAAGGTACTTACGCCAGTTTCCTAAACCGCGTGCGGGCGTTCGAGTCGCCCCAGGGGTACCAGTTAATTTTCCTGAAAAACTGTGCTATAATCTGCTTTGTGTAGTAGGAGTGTAGCTCAGATTGGTAGAGCAGCGGTCTCCAAAACCGCCGGTCGCGGGTTCGAATCCTGCCACTCCTGCCAGGCTCAAGCCGAGGTGGCGGAATTGGTAGACGCGCTAGCTTGAGGGGCTAGTGAGCGCAAGCTCGTGGGAGTTCAAATCTCCCCCCCGGCACCAATTTAATAGGCGGAAGTGGCTCAGTGGTAGAGCATCTCCTTGCCAAGGAGAGGGTCGCGAGTTCGAATCTCGTCTTCCGCTCCAGTGGCGACGTAGCCAAGTGGTTAAGGCGGCGGTCTGCAAAACCGCTATTCACCGGTTCAAATCCGGTCGTCGCCTCCAGATTTCCCCATATTCTCCATTAACCCTTTAAATTCTATCCCCTTTCATCGCCAAAATATTTCTACAGCTTTAACTATACCTAAGGGTTTCCATGCGGTATCTAATTCAAACAAGGAAATCGGCTGATATTCCTCACCTTCATTGAGATAAACTATGGTGTCACCCTGCGCACAGTCAATATACACTAAGCCTTTGTCTATAGTTTCAAAAGCATTTAGAGTATGACCTTCAGTCCCTCCATAAAAATCTACACCTACAAATGCAGCCCTGATGCCTTTAGCCTCTGCATTATTGTGAACGTCCCTTGCGAAGTCAGCACACATATACAAATTAGGAACATATAGATTTTGGTCTGTCTTATCTGAACGAAGGAAGTCCTCTAATTGTTGCCATGTAGGATTAGTAGCATCATTGTTATTTTCAAGTTGTATCAGTTTACCCAAATTAAGGATAAGTTGTTGGTCATAATAGACGGTGATAAAATCGCTAGAAGGTTGGGAAGAGGATGTTGTTGGTGTAGTAGTATTACTAGAGTCTGGTACAAAGTATCCAATAACGACGGAGCAAATTACAATAATGAATGCACCTGCTATCGCTGTTACCGCCAAAATGCTACGGCGCCGACTTTTAACTTTAATTTGAATTACGATATCACCATAATAGTCATCGGTTATCTGAAGAGCACCACTAAGTCTTACCAAAGTGCCAGTCTTTACTCCCGCAGGAATGGAGATTTCTAGCCGTTTACCCTTTCTGGTCAGTATTTTCTTAGTTCCATTTGTTGCCTCATTCGGGCTGAGAGTTAGTTTATAGTCAACTGTAATATTTGATGTCATGGTTGCCTGCACTGAGTTACCTATTTGATACCGATTGTTATATTCCTGACTAACACCCTTGTCAACCTATACTGTTAAGCAGTGATAGTATTTTAGGCTATCCTCACACTTTAATAGCTGGTTTGCTTGACCTCTATGGTGTTACCAGCTACAATTATTTTAGCGCCGGGGTGGCGGAATTGGCAGACGCAGCGGACTTAAAATCCGCCGGAGCAATCCTTGTGGGTTCGAGTCCCACCCTCGGCATTATCAAAATGGTAAGCAACTGGTAAGCAATTTCCTCAAGTCCAGACGGGAAGGTCTAAGTCCCCACTCAATAGAGTTCTACGATGGTTATCTAAGACTTGCTAACCCTGTAATAGGATTTCATGTTTCAGGACAGGATATAGCCCAGTTTCTTGATAACCTTGGTTGTGGTAATGGTGGTAAACATGCTTACTACAGAGCACTGAGGGCATTTTACAACTGGCTATATTCCCCTAAGTCTGGCTATAACCTTAATTCTCAGGATAATCCTATTATGGCTGTTGAATCTCCAAAAGTGGGCAAGAGGATACTACCTTCCCTGACACCAGAACAACTAGACTACCTTATAGACCAGGTTGAATGTAACCGAGACAAGGCTATTATATCCCTATTTGCTGATAGTGGACTCAGGCTATCAGAATTAGCCAATGTCAATCGCCACAATATAGACTGGCAGCATCGGTTAATCAAAGTCATCTGCAAGGGTAATAAGGAAGGTTACGCTCCATTCGGTAGCAGGACGGAGAAGCTACTCAGGGAATGGTTAGCCCAATGTCCTGCTAGTAATAAGCTATGGGATATTAGCGAATGGGGAATATCCTGGATGCTTAGGAAATTAGCAGCTAAGACTAGCTTGCCCTGTAATGCCCATACTTTTCGTAGAACATTCGCTTCTATTTTAGCCAAGAGAGGAATAGATTCTCTTCACATCATGCGATTAGGCAGATGGGAATCAATTCAGATGGTTGAGAGATACACTCGGTCAGTTCAATTTGAAGATAGCCTGAGATTCTACAAGGCGCCACTGTCTTGATGATGGCTCGTGAAATCGTGCCAAAACAAAAAAGGCTGGGTAGGACTATTCAGTTGGATGGCTCTACCCAGCCAATCGTTATCCACCAGTAACTAGTATCTCTTTACTGGGTTCGTCTTGCGGTAACAATCTGGACAGTAGACTGGTCTATCACCACGGGGTTCAAAAGGCACTTGTGTATCTTTGCCACATGTAGCACACTTGACAGGAAACATCTGCCGTGGAGCTGAGCTATAGCTTCTGTTGTTGTAGCTGCTACTTCCATTGTTGTAGCTGCTACTTACATTGTTGTCACTGGTGCCACCTTTTGCGACTTGTTTTGCCTTCCTTGCCTCTCGGTATGATGGACGACGATTGGGCTCGTTAGTATAGCCCTTGGACGCAAACTCCTCTTCTTCTTCATCGCCGAAGGTAAAAGTAGTGGCGTAATCGGAACACTGGATGGATTTGTCCTGATAACTCATTGGATGACCTCCTTCTATCGTATTTGGCTAGAATTGTGGTCATCCAATATTTGAGGATAATTGAGGTTTGACTCGCTACGAGATAACCAGTATCGCACCAGTTAAGCGACTATTATACTATAGGCAATTCACTTATGCAAATGCGATACGGAAACCACTGCTGACTTTCTGAGGGCTTACTGCTCTTAGCTGGAATAATAAGTAAGAGTGGCTAACCGATTCCTAGCCATGTGTTCCCCTTCCTAGAGAGGAGTCCAATAAAACTTCTGTCTGGGGCTTGGTGATTCATTTGGGGAAGGCAATATGTGGTTCTCAATGCCGGGGCAAAATTCAGAAATCAATTCGGCGGCAAGTTGGGTAGCTATAGAGATAACAAGTATTTATGTTTATGATGGCTCCACGGGGATAACAATTGCCATGATTATATAAATCCAGAGACCAAGAGTGCCACAAAATAGTGATGCTACGGTAATTACCCTAACAATAGTAGAGTCTATGTCAAAATATTTTGCCAGACCACCGCATACTCCCCATATTTTTCTGTCAGTTCTACTACGATATAATTTCTTAGCCATATAACCTCCGCTAGACTTACTGGAGCACTCGGTATTTGGTAATTAGAATTAGCCCATTATATGACTGGTTTTTCTAATAAAGCAAGGGTTTGCTAGTAAGGGATTAGCAATCCGTTGGTTATAGCTAAACTGGTAATCACCGAGACTATTGTTGGTAAGCAAGGGGAGGGGTATCCCCTAGGGCATTAGCTCAACCTGAGCCTATTAAGCTGAAGTTTGGCTCGCAGAAAATTTCTAGCTATGTACAATCTCACCACTGATAAGGAACGCAGAGCCAGCTAAGAAAAGGATTAATGCTAATATCCATACCGCTTTTCTAGGTCTCAGTAACATACTAAAACAATTAACAAAGAGGATAAATAGATAAAAAATTGCTGGCATAATTACAAGAGCAAATCCGATAAAGAATGCGGTCAAAGCAAGAGCACATAGTATTATTGGAACGATAACGGCAATTATATCAGTACCAGTGACAAAACCGGCTTGCCAATAAAATAAGAATCCACCCGCTGTCATCAGTATTACGCCTATAACCACCGAAGTAATATTTAATTTATGCATAACTTGATTGACTCTTGGATGATTGAATATGTTGGCTATTTTTTTAGACCTGGTTAAAGATAAGAGGAAATTAGTCCAGGTTATTGAGAATAATCCCCAGAATATTATCAATACAGAAATCAACTGATACCATTCTAGATTGTCTTCCCGAATCGTATATATATAAATACCCAAAGCTAGTGGTATAAAAAAGGTTATAAGATAACTAACCCGTATACGATTCTTAGTGTTATCCAGCCAAGTCTTTGTAGATTCCCCCCATTTATCCATTTTTTCGTTTCCTACTATGTGGCTAATAGCATATATAGCTCCTGCAAAAGCTTGTAGGATTAATCCAGTTAGAGCCATTTACAGCTTCCTCCATTGTTAGCTCCTGAATAGTTAATTTACGCCATTATACAACCAGAGCATTGCTCTTAATAACATAAGGTTGACACCCACTACTACGAGGGATAGAATCAATCACTTTTCCTAATCTTTCTGTAAGTATCTTGGATTTTCTGCTTTGCTCTATCTAGCTCTTCACACATAATCCGCTTTACATCTGAGGTATGCTGTTCAGCTTCATAAGTTAGTAAGTCAAATGATGTAGTAGAGCGTTCATGCCATGTGCCCAACGCATCATGCATATCTTTAACATCTTCAATAAGCTGCCTGACTATTCCAAATTGCAGCGAAGTGTCCTTTGAGACCTTTTGGTCGTGATGCGCAAGACGCTGGTCACGATAGCTCTTCAGGTGATTAAGCAACTGCTCATTACTGTTAAGTTTGCACTCAAGCTTTTCTAGGTCACCCTCTTTAGCATAAGGAACAAAGAGTATTGGGTTATCCTTCGCAGCAGACAATAGGTTACACAGGCTAATCGTTCTTGCGTCACGGTCAAAGACTTTGGCGAATTGTAGGAGAGCCATAGCTCTCAATGAATTTCTTGCTGGTGAGAAGAAACCTCGGTACCGGTTCAGAGCATGAGCTTCATCTTCATTCAGATTAGCTATTGTCCGCCAGGCTGAGAAGTAGGCAACTCCATCTGTTATGATGCTCCTCAAGGCATCTAACTGATTTTTAAACTCTTGCTGTTCCAAATATCCACCCTCTTCGCTTCAGATGATTAAGGTCTTTCCTACTATAAATACTCTAGACTAACTGTCTATGTTTCCGTTGTCGTAGTAAGATAAATAAAATAGCCTATTACTAAGACCAACATATAAATAACATGTTCTCTATAGCTAAATAACCAATCCCAGAAATCTCTATATTTTTTATTGGGGTCATTATTGTCAATTCTCATATCTGATACTCTCATAGCTATGGCTTTCTGTGTCTACTATGTAACCTTAAATTCTAATTATCGTCTCCCCCTTATCCATGTTCTTCTCCAAGTGGATATAGCTGTATCTCTTAATTGCTTAATTACTGAAATATGTACCTTAGCCTTCTTACTCAACACTACCCTACGACTATTTTTGCCATCAGGAAAATGCTGCTGGTAATGGCAGTTTTCACATATAAGAATGCTTAAATTAGTATGATAGTCAAGATGATGCCTAACCAACTTCTTTACTTTTCTTTTGCACCAAGGACACCTAGCCATACTCTTTACTCTACTACCAGTCTTCTTACAAGATTATTGTCTCCAAAGGATCGTAGGATCAAGCTTGCTAAATCTGTTCTTATGTCCCTAAGAGCACAAACGGCCACATACTCCACTGAACCTACAAGCACGGCACTTATTCGGATTCTCAGAAGAAACAAACTCCGCTACTCCAGCTAGCAATGAATGGACATGTTCAACTACAGAAATTATATGGCTTTCAGCTTCTTGGTCAAAAGGCACACTCCAGTAGATATTGTCCGTTCCTCTTTCCCGTAATGCTCCTATGACGGGTCTACCATCCCCTAACACTACAGATGATTTGAATGCCAAGCAATAGCCGTATACTTGGTTGATATTGGATAAGAATGTCTTAGTGCCAGGTTTATCATCTATTACGATAAACGAATCGGGTGTTAATAAGACTTCATCAATCAAACCATATATACCATGTACTGGGTCCCTCACCGATAGTTCCCGACTAAGCACTTGAACTTTCTTTGACTCAAGTAGCATCTCATCCATGGTAACTGGGACTGCTTCCTTCTTAAACTCTTCGTAGAGGTTCTCAAGTTCTTGCTTACCCTCTACCATTTGCTTGGTTGGCTCAACCTTAATTCCCGCTACATTCTCAAGGTAGATTTGGTACTCGCAGTAATCCTGTTTATTTAGCCAACTAATAGGGAATAGAGGTCTTTCGTTAACATATATGACACTTGAAACTTTCTTGGGTTGTGGCAATTCGTTTATCTTCATGACCTTAATTCCAACCGGCTTATTTATTGCTTCTAATCTTCCTAACAATGAGTCTTACAATCCACATTACTAGTCCAACTATAAAGATGAGGAGACCAACTATGTCTGAGTCCAAATCAAATAGCCAAATCAGGAGTGGGGTAATTAGAAATAGAATTATCCCTGCACCCATTATGATAAATGCTACTACGTTGTACTTACCAAATTTACTAACAAGTCTCTTCATTTGAGTCTCCTTTTTGCTTTAAATGACTAAGGTTAGTTTTACAATAAACATCCCAAACTAGTTGCCTATGTCTCCTATGCAACCCTAAGTTCACCATACAAGCTTTTAGGGTCTCTGTTGCACTATTATACTCTTGCCTGTGTTCTGTCAACCACTGGTTTATCATAACTTCATTCATGATTAGTGGCTCTAGAACTGATTCCTGTTGGTTCGGTCTAGCCTCCTGGGCCATTTTGCTTGTCTATTGCGGAAAGCGGGTGTAGATACCATGACTATTAAAGACTTAGGCAGATGGGAGAACCTAGGGATGGTGCAAAGATATACAAGGTCAGTTAGATTTAAAGATAGCATGAAACTGTATTCCGGTATCGTGGAGTAAATCTATTAGATACATAGGCTCTACTTGATACTACACAACGGACTAGTAATCCATATGCACATTCAAAATGTTAAGCAAAATTCGGCTAAATGCTTAACATTTTGAGAATGATTCATCAATAAGAGGGTACGGTATCGCCCTTTTGGTATGTTGTTTCACTTGATTCTATTCCCTCTCGCAAATTTCTATTCTGAAGAAAATCATCCAGCAGTGCTAAAGCTAGTGAATATTCAATGCTGAGATTGCTTCTGTCTGGGGCATGGCAAATTGTATTGGGGGTTTGAAATATGCTTTTCAATTCTTGGCGGGAAAAATCATGCAAAAGCTAATAGACCTAGGGTATGCAGAACTATCCTCCAAAGATGCAAAACAGGTAACATGGAATCCTAAAAAGGGTAAATATGAAACTTTATAATGACTCAATATGATTAATGATTACATATCCTTTAGTTTATTGAACTCTGAACGCAGATATAAGTAAGTTCCCAAGAGAATCAAGGCTGTCAATATTGAACCTTTTAGTATGCTTTCCTTCGCTTCTACTAGCAAATCACCAAGACTGAAAACTACTACCTGTACTACAAAGAGGATTATAATCCTACCAGGATTTTCAATCAGACGATGGAAACCCCAATGCCTTATATATAGGATAAGTGTTGCTATGAACATGACTAGAAAATACCAACCAAGAGTTAATGCTTGCTGTAATACTGCGTAAAGTAAAAAGGCAATAATCAATATAGAGAATATTGTCCACATCGGGTCATTTCTACTTCTTCGTGGCATATAATAGTCTCCTAATAACTAGCCATCGGATTAGGTGAATTGTATTCCTATCCATTGCATTGCTCAAGAGCGAACGGTTAAAACCGCCGGGGCGTAAGGTGCTCAGCCTTTTTAGGGGACGGCTATTTCTGCTTCCGTTTTATCACTGACCTTACAGCCGCCTCAATATCTCCAGCGGTGAGGCCGTATCTCTGCAGAAGCTCGGGGCCCTTGCCTGATTCGGCGTAGGTGTCTTTGATAGCGACGAATTCCAGGGGAACCGGGCGGTGTTTGGCTACCACCCTGGCGACCAGACTGCCCAGCCCGCCGTGCTCCAGGTGGTCTTCGGCGGTAACGATAGCCCCCGTTTCCGTAGCCGCCTTGATAATAGCCGCCTCGTCAGTGGGTTTGAGGGTGGACATGTTCAGCACACGGCAGTTGATGCCATCCTTTTTCAGGTTATCAGCCGCGGCCAGGGCCGGTGCTACCATAATGCCGATGGCGATAACGGTTGCCTTATCCCCCTGTCGCATAGTGGCTGCCTTGCCCAGGGTAAAATGGTAGTCTTTGTTACAGACTACCGGTGTCTTGGGGCGGCACAGCCTGATATAGAAGGGGCCATCGGTTGAGGCGGCGGCTCTAACCACCTGGGTGGTCTCAAGGGCATCCGCCGGTACGACCACGCTGAAACCGGGCAGGGAGTTGACCAGTGCTAAATCCTCAATAGCCTGGTGGGAGATGCCGTCCTCGCCGACGCTGATGCCACCGTGAGTGCCGACTACCTTGACATTGAGCCGGGGTTGAGCCACCGACACACGTATTTGGTCAAAGCACCGCCCCGGGGCGAAGACGGCAAAGGTGTTGGCAAAAGGAATCTTGCCGGAGGCTGCCAGCCCGGCGGCGATACTTATCATATTCTGCTCGGCGATACCGCAGTCAAAGAAACGCTCCGGAAATTCATCACGGAAGAGATGGGTCATTGTTGACCAGCACAGGTCAGCCTCCAGCGCCACGATGTCCGGGTTCTCTTTGCCCAGCTCAACCAGGGTCTTGCCGTAACTTTCTCTGAGTGAGGCTTCTTGGGGCATGTCTACTCCAGCTCCTTCAGGGCTATTTCTACCTCAGACGCGGTGGGGGCTTTGCCGTGGAAGGCATAGTTGTTCTCCATGAAACTGACCCCCTTGCCCTTAACCGTGTGGGCGATAACGACCGCGGGCTGTCCCCTGACCTTTTTGGCCTGATTCAGGGCATCAATGAGACGGCTCAGGTCATGCCCGTCAACCTCAATGACATGCCAGCCAAATGCCCGCCATTTCTGGCCGAAGGGCTCGAGGTTCATCACCTCGCGGTTCCAGCCGTCAATCTGCAGCCCGTTGTTGTCCACGATAGCCACCAGGTTATCCACCTTGAAGTGGGCGGCAGCCATGGCTCCTTCCCATACCTGCCCCTCATCACACTCGCCGTCACCCAGCAGAACATATACCTGATAATCCCGGGAGTTGAGGCGAGCGGCTAGGGCAACGCCGATGGCAAAGGATAATCCCTGCCCCAGAGCACCGGCTGACATCTCCACCCCCGGCGTAACCGTTCGGTCAGTGTGGCCCTGCAGGCGGCTATCCAGCTGTCTCAGGGTGGTTAACTCCTCTACGGGCAGGTAGCCACACTCGGCCAGGGTAGCATAGAGCAGGGGAGCCGCATGCCCCTTGCTCAGGATGAATCTATCCCTGTCTGCCCATTCGGGGTCGGATGGCTTATGCCGCAGTAGTCTAAAGTAGAGGGCAGTAACAATCTCTACCGCTGACAGGGAGCCGCCGGGGTGGCCGCTACCTGCCGTGCCGGTCATAGTGATAATGTGGCGGCGTAGCTTCTTAGCCATAGCCTCCATTTCTGTTATTGATAATGGCTTGACTTCAGATGGCGGCATTAACGTCTCCCCGTATTTACCCGATTATACAAAAGTTATGGGATTAAGTCTATAGAGGGTGTTATAATTATAGATGAGATGGAAAATGAAAGCGGCGAGGGCTTAGCGGGTAAAGTTGATAAACAACCTGAACAATAGTAAAATACAGTATCGAGTAGTAGTTTGGGGTAAGTCGAGGAGGCAGAATATGGAAAGTGGCACATGGAAGGTTAAAACTGGGCTGGCTCAAATGCTAAAGGGTGGCGTGATTATGGATGTAGTCAACGCCGAGCAGGCCAAGATTGCCCAGGAGGCCGGTGCCTGTGCCGTGATGGCACTGGAGAGGGTCCCGGCGGATATTCGGGCGGCTGGCGGCGTAGCTCGCATGGCTGACCCGACTATTATCGAGGCTATTATGAAAGCGGTCTCTGTACCGGTGATGGCTAAATGCCGCATAGGCCACTTCGTGGAGGCTCAGGCGCTACAGGCCCTTGGTGTCGATTTTATCGATGAATCCGAGGTACTTACCCCGGCTGATGAATCACACCATGTCTGGAAACACGATTTTAAGGTTCCCTTTGTCTGCGGTTGCCGTAACCTGGGTGAAGCCCTGCGCCGCATTGGTGAAGGGGCAGCTATGATTAGGACCAAGGGTGAAGCCGGCACGGGCAATATTGTTGAAGCTGTCAGGCATATGAGGGCG
>Ga0268276_1003092_pt1 | contig 13319 bp, 25 predicted proteins | sample saktaG_4_FD_190145 | JGI IMG/M metagenome (GOLD analysis project Ga0268276, IMG submission 190145) | Saline water microbial communities from Sakinaw Lake, British Columbia, Canada - sak_2010_1_5_45m | ecosystem: Environmental > Aquatic > Non-marine Saline and Alkaline > Saline ...
ATCGATTCCAGTTCGCCCCCGAAAATTCCGGCTTTTTCCTACCGTGGCCACGGTAGTTAGGAAGCTAACGTACTTCGGTGAAAGCACGTCGTTTCCAGGACAAGCCTTAACCCGATCTACAAATACACCCCCCATAAGCATGTAAGATCAACTATGCTGATGAGACCGTCCTGTCAGCGCTCACACTCTAATCACCCGAACGGCGATAATTAGATATGTCACCTTAGTCTTTCAAATTTAAAGACCTACAAAGTATTATGCCTTAAAATACATATATTTTAAGGTTAGAAACTATACTTAAATAAAGCTATATCTTTAGCGTAAAATTCAGCTACAAGTTTTCTAGTTCTAGAATTATAAAAAGAACGATAAGCACGGGGATTCTTATCCCTCCTAACTGTATATTCAGTACGGGGGTAATGTCCTAAACGTTTTTTAGGGAGGCGTAAATATTTACATACTTTATAAAAATCTTTCTGCAAATTTTCAAATCTACCTATAAAATTAACTGCCGGGGTTCTGCCTCCCAAACTTATCCAATCGAGTTGATGTCTATGCCAATACCAATTTATATCAGAGGTTGGGGGGAGTTGGTTGGAGGGAATGTAATACTGATTTTCTTCCGTAAAATACATATTTATATATTCTTCAAAACTTAACTTCTTTCCTTTGGAAAGATGAAAGAACCAATCCGAAACTTCTTTCTCCCAAGGATTTCTTACAAAAGTAAATTTAAAATACGTCTTAAATTCTTTAGGTTTGTTTTCCGCATACCACCTAGCTGTTCTATGTATTGCCGAAACGTCCCTATTTAGTAAAGAAGATGCTACACTAATTCCTCCGGTCTTATTAATATGTAAGAATATAAATTTTAATTTGTTATCAATCACTATTCTTAACCTATACGGTTATTTCGGCATATTGTGTAGCTAAGTCCCTACGTATGAAGAGGCCTTCCTGAACACCTCTCCTAGGATCATCATTCGTATAGTAAACAAATTTATATCCCCACTCTCTAAAAACATCAATACAATTTTTAGTATCCTCTTCAGTATATAACCATCTCCCAATATCATTAGGATACTTATCTGTAATTCCGTTTAGCCAGTGATGGAATCCCACACTAAGTTGTGTAACTGTTTTAGGGAGTGTATCCAAACTTCCTAAAACAGCATATTCAGCTCCTTCGATATCAAGTTTAATTAGGGAGGGGTGGGGATATGTATTGAAAAGTGTTTTCATACTTAAGGTAATAGCCGCTTCCCCCGTTTTATTGAAAATGGTTTTAGCCTTTCCTCCTAAAGTTACGCTCTTATTATCCGTATCAAACAAAGCTTTTCTAACTAAGATAAAGTCTTGTTTAGAGAATCTGTGTGCATTAAGTAATTTTAGATATTCTTCATAAGCTTGTTTTGTAGGATCTATCCCGACTACTTTACAACCGAACTCACATATAAGCTGTATATCTAGGGAATAATCCGCAGCTAATCCTGCAGATATAACTAAGTCATTCTTATATATTAGACTGGGGTCTAAAAACACTCCCCCCCATTTAGAACCCATATACTTTAAATATTTTTTATTGTTTTCTAAAGACATTCTTTAAACCTTCTGTATAAAGCATAGCATAGACCAGATGTGAATAGTTCTAATTTCACCGATTCGTTTATCCATATCTTTAATCTTATCCAAAAGAAATTTATCTATTTGAGATCTATCATTCTTCAAATTGGTCCCTTCTGTTTTATTTCTTCTCAACTCCCCGTGCCACTTCCCCAAAACCTTATTTAGATCTTCGTAGGAATTAGCTAAATCTTCGATTATATACCATCCTCCCGACTTGAGATAGGGGAAAAGAGCATTAAAAGAATCTAGAGTTAAACTGTTAATGTGAGAGGCGTCATCCACTATAACATCAAAAGGACCATAATTTTTTCCGAACTCAATCTGCGCTCCGGTATCCGCTTGACTAAGTATCTCTATAGTTATACTCTCTCCTGAATATGCCTTACATCTTACATCATTATCTATCCCAAATATCTTAGCGTTAGGAAAGTAGTCCCTCCAAATTTTAAGAGAAGCTCCCTGCTTAACTCCCAACTCTAAGATAGATGTCACACTATCTCTTATAGGATTAAAGTATCTTTCGTATACATCAAAATAATTTTCTTTTAAAGAAACTACTGTTCCCTTAAAAGATTTATATGTTTTATTAAGTTCTTGTAATGTTTTAATAATTAATTCCCTAAAAGAATACACGATAATTGATGTGGAGCATTTTCATCTCTTCCCTGCTTATGTACAGGGAGTCTACTCCCGTATGTCCAAAATTCTCCTGAAAATACTTCCCAACGTTCCTGTAGCTTAAGCTTTAGCTTAAACATACTACACCATTCAACTACTTCTTTTTTTGAAAAAGATTGACAAATGTCTAAAGCTCCTTTCCCATAACCGGCTTTAGGCAGTTTATAATTATCTGGAATATATACATTTTCATTATAGGGAAAAGTTAATACTATACCCCCTCCCGGATTTAACAGCTCGGTCATATTCTTTACTGCCAAATCAAACTGCTGAATATGTTCTAAGACACTAACACACATAATCATATCGAATTTAGTTTTAATTGTAGGTTTTAAAATATCATCCTTTCTAACAGCACAAAACTTATTAGCTGTTATCTGTTTTGCATCTTTATCTATACATACAGTTTGAATATCGCAACTATTTATTAGAGCGGGAAGAGCTGTTCTACCCGTCCCCACATCTAGTATTGTTTTAGGCCCTAACATAGAAATGCATTTAAATACAAAAGCATATTCTATAGCTCTTTCATTCATCTAATACTCCGTTAATTTTGGTGGATTTTTCTTGTATTCTTTCAAAGCTTTCTTCCAAAAAGGAGAGATAGAGCTGTCATCCTTACATAGAATGCAATACTCTAAATTCCTCCCGCAATATGCGCACAATATTTCCAACTGTTTCTTAGACTTCTCTACGGTCATCTCCGCCAAACTTTTAGCAAATATATCCAATCCCAAAACTCTAGCTACCGCTCCTCCACAACCACAGGAAGCATATCCGTACTTACTTAAACACAAACCGCAGGTAGCCGCTATCTTACAGGAATTGATAGTTCCTTTAATTCTATCTATAGGCGCTAGCAAACAATTACCGAATTCAGGAATAACATTATTTTTATCTCTAGTTTGCTTAAGGTTTAGAGTTGAATGTTTTTCTAGGTAAGTAGGAAGACTAGCTAATACTGAATTGACTTTTGTTCCAGTTCCATTACTTATAAATGTTATACGAGTTGCTTTATTGAAGAGGTGATAGACTTCTATAAGTTTAACTATCTCTAAAATATCGGGATGTAAAGAAGGCTCTCCCCCCATAATAGCAATGTTCTTCCACATTTTTTTAGAGTCTATGGATTCTTTAACAAACTTCTCTATTTGCTCCACACTCATTTGATCTTTTGTCGGAGCTCCACTACATATACGATTACAAGCAAAACATTTTAGATTACAGTAACTAACTATATCCAATTCAACCAAATCTATAGTCGGTAAATATTTTATATGACATTTCTTAGTATCTAAATTCAAAATTCTGTAATCCCTAAATAATCAGCCATAGGTTTCAATTTATCTTTATTACCTTCTAAAGGTCTCCACATATGAGATTGGATATATTCCCCTCTATTTAGTTTTTCCAGATCTAAATGCCAATGCGGTCTACTTATTGTATTACTGTAAATATTAGTGATGTATGGCTTAACATCTGCGCGACGTATAGTAATTTCTTCCGCCCGTCTTTTCATATATAAAGCACGTAACAGACTTTTGTCTGAAAACTGATTCGGAGGTTTGAAGGGATCTTCTATATCATCTGCCATCCTAATAGTCTTAAGACTTCCCAGCCATTCCCCCCAACTACCCCCTCTAGGATTAACTAAACGCTTCCAAACATCTCCTTCAGCAGTCGTATATACCATAGGAAACTTGCCTTCGTGAGGGGTGCCTACGTAGTAATCACTGCCTATAGTTAACAGTTCTCCCGACTTCCTATACTTAAGTTTATCCAGATAGTACGCTCTCTGTAAAGGCAGCATATCTATATCGTTAACCATAACTACTTCCTTCCCGAAAGTAGATGCTGCATATATTCTACCTAATTTTCCCTGATTGGCTGTGGGAATACATTTCAGCTCCGGAAGAATACTTACATTCCCCCATCTTCTATATTCACATATTAAAGAATCTTCCGGCTTTCTGTTGGTTACGAAAATCAATTGAACTTCTATTTCAGGGAAAAGCTTTTTCCAAGCTTGTCCAACTAAAGGCCAATATCCATAAAAAGCCGGATTATCATCGCAAGACACAAGCACTCTATCAAAAGCTACCATCACCCCTCCATATTTTGTTTATGTTCAGCAATCTCTTCTAAAACATCTTTTTCCGTTATAGGTAACCACGGAGCTACCCCTTTATCTTCCATACACTGAATAATTTCTTTAGCATATAGCACAGCCGGAAGTGCTTGTAAATATAAATATTCGTCGCTATGTGGAGCCCTCGTTACACTTTCGGGTCTACTTAAAAGTGTTGTAACAAGCTGCATAGTACATACACGTTTATTGTGTAGAGCTGTAGCTACTTGCTGTATTACTTCCGAATGCGCTTTAACTTTTAGATCTTCCGCATTGTCCTCAATCAATCTCAAATCAGACATTACTTTTCTCCTTGAGTTCTTCATACACAAGCTCATATTCCGGAACTACATTCTTTATCAAAAATCTTTTAGATTCTTTAATGCCTATATCGCCAACATATTTTCTGTAAGCTTCATTCCTACCAAACAAAATAGCCGAATCCACATATTCAGTAAAATCGTTAGCTATAACTCCAGCATTCTTTAAGGTATCTATATGTCCATTATGTTTAGTTCCTAAGTGACTTACTACAGGAATCCCATAAGTCATTGCTTCAGCTATACAACAACCAAAAGTCTCTCCATCCTCCCTAGAGTGCAGAAAAACATCTATAGTATTATAAAAACTTGCAACCCGATCATCATCCGAAGTCTCTTTTAAAAATATAACATTCTTTTCTCTTTTATCTGCCTTAGCTCCTAAAACTAAGAAATAACATGGTTTTCTACACCTATCTTCTATATACTTAAAAGCCGTTAAAGCCATATCCCAATTTATATCTGCTCTACCAATTCTCCCATATACTATAGCTTTATCCGAAATACCCAAATTACTTCTTAGAGAGGGTTTGGATACCGGAGGCTTTATTGGGTTGTATACACGCATACTATATCCAGTTCTATCACACACATATTTAGAAACTCCCAAACTCTTATCCACAAATCCGGAAAGATCTGTGTATCCAAAAACATTAGTTTCAATCTGTTTCCCGCACAACCTCTCTATTAGAGGCCATTCATAATACCCGCCTCTAGCTACGTGCAGAATATCCGGATTCAATTGTTTTACAACTTCTGAAAAATTGGTATGTATAGGTGTGAATCCGGTATACGCATCCCCTTTCTCCAAACTTCTTTCAAAAGGTATTAACTCAATTCCAGTATTTTTTAAGTAATCCAAACGCGTATTGTTTAAATTAGCTGGCCAAAAAAGAATATAAGGAGTAAAATTATTTTTATTAATATTAAGCGCAATATTTTCATGTGACCTCCAAGTTCCCGCGCAATCAATTGAATGCGCATAAAAAGCAATTTTAATTTTTGAATTCATATTTTATCCATAAATCAATAGATATATAAAAGGAAAGACAACAGGTCCTTCCTCTGGGTGTAGCGGATACACATAATATTACCTCAAATCTTCCAAACGCTGCTGCAGAGAGCTCAGCAAAGCATTCACTTCCCTGTTTTCTGTATCCACGTCCTGAGCTACGTAGATACCAACCTCCCCTTCTTTAAGGGGGGAGTTTGTTAAATAAAACACCCCCGTCTGCTTGCATATCTTACAAGCAGTCCTCACAGCCTCCTTCGACACATCGGCAATGTGTTGAAGGTTTTGCCCATGCGTCCCGGGAACGACCGGAAACACCTTCAATCCCCCAATCTGTTTATGTTTTTTTATTCTAAGACAGATCCCAAATCCCAAAAGAACTCCGATTAAAAATAACATTTTAATTCTCGTTTTAAGGCTACACCCAATCTATTATGCCTCAAAACAAACAGAATTTAATGTATTAAACAGATTTCGATTGTATTTCTTTTTTCCATTTTCTACTTAATGTAAGTATTGCATCACTAATATTTAAAGAGATATTCTGTTCAACCATATAATCTAAAAATCCTAATACATCGGCTTCCTTCCATCCTTCTTTAAGCAATTCTTCTACAACAGTAAATGCTGTTTCTATGTCTTTAATATATGTTTCAAACATATCTCCTTCTTCATCGAAAGGAGTTTTAGTTACTATCCCTTTAACCCAAGATAAAAATTCAGAATCTGAAAAATGCTTACCATTATTTTTCATCCAAAGCTCATCTATTGTTTTTGCTCTTTCAACCAAGTCCTCCGCCATTTCCTATATTCCTTTCTGAATAGTTTTTCCTCATCTTTCCAATTCACCATGTTTAGCCAAATACCTTTGTAGAAGGATCCTGTGGCCAGCATTCCCTGGGCTATCGTCAGCTTGGAATGATTCACCGACAAATTCAAATAAGCGTCGTTTGACGGGAAATTGACGTGTCCTGTGCCAACACGAATCATGAACGAATGTTTTCTTCGATACGACTGGCCACACTGCAGATTTAAGAAAAAGCTGATCGTTTTGATATGCAGATACAATCTTCCATTTGGAAATGAGTTCATTTATGTTCCTTATTACATCTCCTCTAGCTCCCCAAAGCCCTCCTAAAATATGTGTATCGTGGCTAGGGTGGTCACGCATTACGTGAAAATCTTTATCGCTTTTAAGCCATTCCTTAACTGCGGCTCTTTCCCTTTCTATCATCCTACAATCACAATCCCTAACCATCACTACCTCTACGGAAGGATCTCCGGCGGGCTCAAATCTCCAAAACATAGAATGCCATCCTCCCCCCTCCCTATCTATAAGTTTAGCTCCCTGTGTTTTAAGTATATCTACAATATTACTTTGGATGGTCTTGGAATCCAAATATATCCAGCACTCAAATCCTGGATAAAAAGTTTGTACGGAAACTAAATTCTTAATAGCTCCTATTGTATATTTTGGGTTATTCCCCCAAAGACAGAATGAAAATACTTTTTTACCCATAATTTCCTTGATTTATTTTTTTAAGTTTATCCTTTAATTTAGATGCTACAGTAGCACCGTATTCTCTATTCAATGTATTAGTAAATGTACTTAAGATAATCATATCACATTTTTTACAGATAATGTGCATACAAAACCCGGCACAAGTACAATCAAATATTTTTTCAAACTCTCCTCCACAGTTACATCTACCTAACATATTTATAACTAGTCCTTAATTAAAAGCTGTGTAGTCTCCTAAATTTATTCTTACTACCTTATCGTGCATTTTACATATAAGTCTATTAATAATATCATCTTCCAATACGTTATCACTAATTTCACTTAATATAACCACCCCACATCTAGTACAGAGGATGAACATATATACACGCTCTTCTCTAAAAGCATTTGCTAGTATCCTTCTATAATATCCCCCACATCCACACTCACCCATTTTCATAAAATTATCCTTAATTAAATTATCCGTATTCCCCCCGCTCTATTTGCATTATCTTAGCCCATAATTTATGTATGATAGTATATCCTCATATTTTACAAAGGGATAATAAACTATGCTTAAAATAAACACACCACAATTCTTACAACGAATATGAAGGACAAGTCCACCTAAATTACAATAATAGGTTAATATTTTTTCAAACCCTCCTCCACAGTTACATCTACCTATATTCATAAACCTATTTCCTAGCTAAAGTTTACATGCTTCTTTATTTATATTTACTGCTTTATAACACAAACGTTCAAGATCCTTTTCAACAACACTTACCTTATTACCTATCACAAAATACGTCACTATAAAAAAACCACATTTTTCACAGATAACATTTACACAATACCACCCACTCCAAGTACTATTCCAAGTAACTATTTTTTCAAACTCTCCTCCACAACCACACATTCCCGGAAACATAAAGTTATTCCTTAGTTAAATTTTCTATGTAATATGCTTCCAACTTTCTTCTTCAAATTTATTACTCCGTCGTCTACATCGGAGAAAGTAATAGGATGAAATAGTCCAAAATATAAGAAAATAGTTCCGCAGTAAGAACAAACTACTACTAGATGATGATTTATATATCCCCCATCTTTTATTTCGTAAAAAACTTTATATTTTATTCTTCCCCTACAACCGCAGTATCCTAAATTTATCAAACGATCTTCCGGTAGAAGTGGGTCTGGTGTTCTACTTAAAGCCATAACTTCTCCTAAAAATTAATATGTGTACAGATAAGTTGACCAGCAGCGCTTCATATCACTTTCCCGAAAGTCATGCCCCGTACCCCCTTCTCTCAAAACAGATGAAATATTTACATTTGTTTCTGGAATATTTAATACCCATAATATCTTTTGACGGAAGATATAATCGCATTTTTCGGTAATCTTATAGATATCCTCTCTAGTCCTTATATATTGGGGGAAGTTGGTAAAATAGAAACCCATAAAATGTATTCCGCAGTTTTGGCAGAAAACGAAGCAGTAAATAAATTTATTTCCCTCCTCCTTTAAAAGACTATACAATAAAATATTTCCACACATACAGCGGATGTAATTAGGGGAAATTTTCTTTTTTTCTTCTGGCATACGTTTGTTTATCCTTACCGTGATATCGCAGATTATACTTGTAGAGTTTATCTGTCCTACAGAGATGGTAGTCGGGATGAGCATGTTCTATAATACAGTCTTCAGAGTACTTAATCTTACCCAGAGCCCCCGCCACTTCAGCAAATTCGTTATCGCAGAAAAAACTTTCATATACAGGGTTGTATATGTATCCGAACCTTTCAAAATACTTTCTCCCCAAGATAGATAGAGAGCATAGTTTATCTCCTTTATGCCCGTCATTATACCACAACACTCCATCCGTATTAGGGAAATACTTACACATATCTTCAATTATCCTACTATCATATCCTCTAACTTTAGGCAGCATATCGTCCGAAGCTAAGAGGATAATGTCGTAATCTTCCCTATCGTTCAATCCATAATTAACTGCCTGTATCTTACTCGAACAGCGCGCATATATTACAGAGATATTGGCATAGTCTAAAAATCTTTTTCCCACATCTACGTTATTCATGCTCTCATCATCGTCATTACATATAACTTGTACTTTTACATCCCCCCAATTATCAGCAAAATCCCTATACATATTTAGAACTTCGAAAAACTTAATAGGACGTGCTCTAGTTGGAAATTGAATCAATAATCTCATATTCTTCCTTTCTATCAATCCAGCATATCCAGTGCAATCTTTTCATCCTCCTTTTTAAATACTTTATTAATTTTTAAGGATTCGGTATGATTTATGTTTCTAACAAGTTCGAATGCCCAATCTGCAAAAGCATAATTATTGTCTACCTTTTTTGTTTCGGTATAAAACAAATTCCCACATTCAGGACATAAGATAGACAAAATATATATCTCTCCCCATGTTTTTTTAAAATAACTAAAGGATACGAGAATGGCGGGAATTAGACAATCCTTACATTTTATATTTAGGGGATATCGTACAGAAGACAGACATACATCGTAATTATTAAAATTTATCATCCTCCAATTTCCTTAAATATATTTTCCAAAGATTTTAGTAAAGTATTTTCCACGTCACCCCAAAGATTATATTTGTTTAACAACATTCTATATGTACAAAGATATTGATGACAATGAGAGCAGTACACACTTACAGTATGCGTATCTATCCAACCTAAGATATAAAAATCCCTCAATACTATAAAAGCAGGATGATGACATTCTCCGCAGCTTATTCCAATATTATTAACATACGCAAAATCACTTTTTTCAAAGAACATGAATAACTTCCTCTTACAACACATATATTATATTAATATATTTACAATCTTCTAAAACTCCTTCACATAAGAAATTAACAATGTGACACAAATCTCTACTTATGATTTCGGGAGGGATATTTAGAACAGTAGTGTGAAATAAGGCATTACATCCCGGACAATAAATGTGGACAATATGTGGTTCATCCCATCCAACTAAACACCAATTTAAACAAGTAATTTCGGCAGGAATTGAGCAGGCAACACAGTGTATATTTAGAGTTTTTTCATTTAAAGTAGGATGGTACTTATAGTCTGCCAAATTCATTTTTTTAACCTTTTCCAATATAAGTTAAAATATTTTTTATTTCTTTTTCTATGTATTCTTCCTCCCAAAAGATCCCAAAGCTAATGCATGCGACAGGAAAAATAAATAGCACACGTTTCACAATAAATATATAAAGGTATAGAAGCCCGTTCATTTCTAAACCATTTCCAATAGTCTGCCCACAAAATTCCTAAATTTCTTTTGCAATAACCGCACCTACCTATATCGTCTTTAAGAAGATATACACTGTCGCCTATATTTTTATAACCTGTTAGTTCCAGACCATTTTTTCTAGTCACCATTTACTCCTAAAACACTTTCCTTTATCATATGTGTATTTATATCTAATATTTTCAATATTACTTTCAACATCCGAATAATGCTCGGAAGTTATATCTTCAGCTCTGAATTCTTTTCCACCCGCTTTTAACAAAGCTTTTTTAAACTCGCAGTCTGGGGCACCTATCCTACAGATAGTATTTTTCTTGAAATTGGTTTGATACATGGTTTTTAGAGTGTCTGGAGTTAGGCGGGCTGTATTTATAACATACGCTCCAAACTGCTCCGGAGGGGCTGCTAAGCCATTCCTAACACAGTAGGGGAAGGTAATGAAGAAGGAGGAATGCGTGAGCTTCTTAACCCATCTATCCACATCCCCAAAAGATATATACATATCACTATCTATCCAATACAGAAAATGTTCGTAACACATATCTAGGATGTATTGATGTAGAAAGCGTTTACAGAAACCTATTTCATGTGCTCTGATTTCCGACATTTGTTCTGTATAGTTAAAAGGACAGTGTATTAATTCCGCTGTTTCTTTATATTTATCGGGGAGCATTGCTTTAGCTTTAGTTAGAGATTTTTTATGTGCGCTTCCTATAATAATTCTTAAACTTTCATAACCATCTTTAAATTTATCCCACTCTTTTAACACTCTACCAACACACTCTTCCTCACACCGCTCCAAATCTCTCGGAAGAAGTGTGGCAAAAATAAACTTTGATTTACTCATACATCCTCGTACATTTTAATAGCTTGAATCACTTCGTCAACTTCAATCATATCCATACATTTGGGAATCTTCTGACCACTTTTACTAATTACCGGACATCTACATATAGAATTATCGTGTAGACTCCCATCCCCCAACTTTTCCACCCTACTTTTCCAACAACCACTTTTCTTACAACAGAACAACATATTCTCTCTAGAAATAAAGTAATGTCCCGGATATAATTCCCAACTCCTATTCTCTCTTCCACCGGCTAAGACTATACAGGGTTTTATATTCTCTTCGGATACAGCGGCGGCAATATGCATGGGGAGGGATATTCCGGTAATAACTCCGGAACTTAAATTTATAACATGCATAAGTTCTCTCAAATTAGTTTTATCTATTAAATTTATTACATTATTTCCTTTTAGACATATATGTAAATCCTTACTCCTCCCAACCTGCACAAATGTTATATTGGGGAGAGCTGAAACAACTTTCTGAAAGCGAGCAAACTCCCAAAGCTTATTCGTAAAATCCCTCTTCCCTCCGGCATTTATTACCCAAAATTTAGGATTTTTTCCAAAAATGGAACATAGTAGATGCTGAGCAACTGAAATATCTTTCAGGAAGATTAGTCCCGCCTGTACGGTCACTGGAATTAACCCAGGTAACCCAAACGAGTGAGTCAGCAATTGATGAAATGCGTTTATAAAGTGATAATGGCATGAATAAAAACCTTCCTTAACTTTCTTTAATATTTCCGTATAGTTTGCATTGATGTGTATCACATCTTTCTTGGTTTTATTAACAGCTTCTACATATGGATTATAATTCCATATTTCTGGAGCAGCTGTCTTAACATCCGTAACAAATTCTCCAGGATATGCTAAATGCAAATCCCGGACAGCCGCAGTAAGAACTAAGGCATCTCCGGGAGCCATTTCCTGAGTTATTATGACTTTTCTTCTTCCGTCTTTTTTCATTTTTGCTCTAAAGTAGCTAAAACTTCTATATGCACGCAGGCCTGCGTATCTTCTCCAGTCTCTCCGAAGACAGTCTTGGGTTCAGTCCTAGTTATTACAAACTTCTTATTTTTAGCAGCTTCTTCGCCTATCTTAAATAGATATAAATCGTATGCTAAAGTTCCGGCTAAGTAGTCTATCATCGTATTTAAAGTATCAACAGTTAACTTATTTTTAACAAATACCATCTTATCCGTCTTATGTCTTTGCAGTCTTACAAGACTTTCATCCTTATCCAAGATAGGCATTCCCGTCTTAAACTCTTCAGAAGAAGATATCTTAAAACCATCCCCAGTAATTATTTTAGTATCCTTAGATAACTCTTCTACTAAAATCTTTTCGGCTCTATTATTTAGTTCTGTATCCTTTAGAAATTGCATTACCGTTCCCAATTACATGTTCTTGAATTATAGCTCTCTGAATATTTATATATTTTTGGAGCACTTTAACTTTTTCTTGAAGTTTGTTTACAACTTCGTTCTCAATATTTTCTATAATACTTTCATCCAAATACTCCAGTTCACTTTTCTCTTCGGAAGTATCTTCAGGATGGCGAAAATAAGTAATAAAACAGGGATGACGGTTCTTAGGGAGAGAATCTACAAGTTTGAAAAGCAGTTTAACAGCATCGGTTTCGTTTACATTATATCTACCCATCAGTATTTCTAAAGTTTTATCCATATCATATGCCGGAAGAAGGCATCCTTCTTCTATAGCATTTTTCAAGCCTACTAGAGATTCATCCAATTCTTTTATGAATTTGGATTCAGAATCGTTTTCACAGATAAATTGTTTTAGCTGATTAGCTGATAACATTTACATCTCCTTTAACTGCATATAACATACAGGAGAGGAGATGTAAACTCAAATTTAATGTAGACCTATATTTTT
>Ga0268276_1003098_pt1 | contig 13314 bp, 10 predicted proteins | sample saktaG_4_FD_190145 | JGI IMG/M metagenome (GOLD analysis project Ga0268276, IMG submission 190145) | Saline water microbial communities from Sakinaw Lake, British Columbia, Canada - sak_2010_1_5_45m | ecosystem: Environmental > Aquatic > Non-marine Saline and Alkaline > Saline ...
GCTTCTTGATGAAAACTCCGATCCCTCAAGAGAGCAAGTAAGGGCTTGGTTCCAAAAGAATCGAAACGCCTGCCGGTGTACTGGATATAAGCCGCTGGTGGACGCTGTCATGGACGCTGCAAAAGTTGTGCGCGGTGAAATGACTGCAGCGGAGTTAGCCTACAAACTCCCACCGGACGGCAGAATCTGGGGGTCAAAATACCCGCGACCAACCGCAGTTGCAAAAGTCACTGGAACCATCGACTACGGAGCGGACATCATCTGTAAAATGCCGCCCGGAACCTTGAGCCTTGCACTAGTTCAGGCAAAGGTCTCCCATGCCAAAATATTGTCCATAGACACGTCGGAAGCAGACAAGATGCCTGGCGTTGAAAAGGTGATTACTCACAAGGACGTCAAAGGGAAGAACAGAATCACGGGGCTCATAACTTTTCCGACTAACAAGGGGGATGGCTGGGACCGACCGATTCTGTGCGACGAAAAAGTGTACCAGTTTGGAGACGCGATAGCGATTGTGTGCGCCGACACCGAGGCTAATGCGAGGGCTGCCGCTGAAAAGGTTACGGTAGCGCTTGAGGAACTCCCCGCGTACATGAGCGCGCCGGCGGCAATGGCCGACGATGCGATTGAGATCCATCCCGGAACTCCCAATGTCTACTATGAGCAGAAGCGGGCCAAAGGCCAAGACACGAAGCCGCTTATGGAATCCGCGGCTTATGTTGTGGAAGCTGATTACTACCTGCAGAGGCAACCCCACTTGACCATGGAACCGGATGTTGGGTTTGCGTACTTTGACGAGGAAGGACGCCTCACAATCCATTCCAAGAGTATTGGCATCCATTTGCATCACGCCATGATCTGTCCCGGTTTGGGAATAGAGCCCGAAAAACTGAGGCTCGTTCAGAACCCCGCCGGCGGCACCTTTGGTTACAAATTCAGCCCCACAATGGAAGCGCTGGTAGGAGTCGCAGCCATGGCGACCGGCAAGCCAGTAGCCCTGAAATACGATTACTATCAGCACATTACATACACTGGAAAAAGGTCTCCTTTCTTCGTTAATTTAAAATACGGAGCTGACAAAGACGGCAAGATAATTGCCATGGAAAGTGACTGGATAGTAGATCACGGCCCTTATTCGGAGTTTGGCGATCTTCTCACCGTCCGTGGGGCCCAGTTCATAGGCGCAGGTTACGGAATTCCAAATATCAGGGGACTCGGCCAAACCGTATGCACGAACCACGCTTGGGGTTCAGCTTTTCGGGCCTATGGCTCACCTCAGAGCTTTTTTGCCTCTGAAAGTTTGATGGATGAGCTTGCTGAAAAAATGGGAAAGGACCCGCTGGAGTTGAGATACCTCAATGTGTATCGACCCGGAGACACCACGCCAACTGGTCAGACACCGGAGGTTTTCAGCTTGCCGGAGATGATTGACAAGCTCCGTCCTCTCTACCAGGAGGCCCTCAAAAGAGCCAAGAATGAATCCACACCTGAAAAGAAAAAGGGTGTTGGAGTATCAATCGGTATATACGGCTGTGGTCTCGACGGTCCAGATTCATCCGAGGTGGAGGTCGAGCTTGCCCCGGATGGTGTAATACTGAGAAATTCATGGGAAGATCATGGACAGGGAGCCGACATTGGCGCCCTGGGGACCTGTCATGAAGGCCTTCGCCCGCTAGGTATCAGCCCTGAAAAGATCAAGCTGATCATGAACGACACGGCTATAACTCCCAACAGCGGGCCTTCAGGCGGCAGCCGTCAGCAGGTGATGACAGGAAACGCAATCAAGAATGGCTGCGAGATGCTGCTCAACGCAATGCGGAAACCGGACGGCACGTATCGGACGTACGAGGAAATGAAGGCGGAAAATATCCCCTTGAAATACTCGGGGAAATGGACTGCTTCCATGTGCGCTCCATGCGATGAGAATGGTCAGGGAAGCCCCTTTGCGGTTTATATGTACGGTGTGTTCCTGGCTGAAGTAGCAGTTGATACCAAGACCGGCAAGACACAGGTGGAGAAGTTCACAGTTGTTGCAGACATCGGAAAGATCAACAACAAGCTTGTCGTGGACGGCCAGATCTACGGTGGGGTTGCTCAGGGCATTGGCCTCGCTCTTTCCGAAGACTTTGAGGATTTGAGCAAGCATACGAATCTTATCAACTGCGGTCTTCCGTTCGCAAAGGACATACCTGACAATTTAGAAATCATATATGTTGAAAATCCCAGGGAAAATGGCCCATTCGGCGCCGCCGGCGTGGGCGAACTGCCGTTGACATCACCACACGCCGCCGTGGTCAATGCCATCTACAACGCCACGGGTGTTCGAATCAGACAACTGCCTGCGCTGCCGGAAAAGGTATTGGCCGGTCTCAAGTAAGCGTGGACCGTTCGACTGGTTTTCGGGGAAAACTCTTCTTCGGGAAAGGGTTTTCCCCAAGACATCATATCTACAAGATTCTTCGCGGCAGATTACCGGAATGGATCAACAGGAACTACGAAAACTAGAAAACCTCTGCATTCAAGAATGCGCTCCCTGGTGCAGCGCCACATGCCCTGCGCATGTAGATGTCCGAGCAATGATAGCCGCAGTGACAAGGGGGGATTTTGACGCAGCGTTAAAGGTGTTCCAAAAGTCGGTCCCCTTTCCGGGAATCATAAGTCGCGTCTGTGGCCATCCATGTCAAGATGTGTGCAAGCGGCGAGAAGTCGGGTCGGCCGTTTCAATTCATGCTTTGGAACGGGCTGTTATGACATGGGCCTCCTTTGCGGCAGCCAAGGTGGTGGCAGCTTCACCAAAAAACAAAAGGGTAGCGATAGTAGGCGCTGGTTTGAGTGGCCTTGCAGCCTCATTGGGTTTGGCGAAAAAAGGATATGAGGTAGTAGTGTTCGAAGCCGCCAACAGGTTGGGCGGAAGTCTGTGGGACTTTCCTGAAGCAGTTCTTCCTCGCGATGTAATGCTAAGGGACTTCGAAGTGTTGACTCAGCTAAATGTGGAAATCCGCTTTAACGAAACCGTGGGCAAAGATATATCAATTTACGGGCTTCAGAAGGATTTTGAGGCTGTGTACCTGGGGTCCGGGTTCAAGAAGAGCCGATTCCAGATCGGCCTGGAACTAAACGATGACGGACTTGTTTCCATTGATCCTGCAACACTTGAGACTAGCCTGCAAGGAACATTTGCAGGTGGTAGTCTAGTATGGGGCAATGAAGACAACTCACCGATCCTGTCAATTTCCCATGGTCGGCGAGCGGCGATCTCCATCGACAGGTTTTCACAGAAAGTCTCTCTCACCGCTTCCAGGGAGAATGAAGGCCCATACGACACTCGACTTTACACTGCCACGGCGGGGATTGAGCCCCTCCTCGAAGTCCCCATGACGGACGTAAGCGTGGGATATTCTGAGGAGGAAGCGGTTCAAGAGGCAAAACGATGTCTCCAATGCGAGTGCATGGAATGTGTCAAGGTTTGTGAATTCCTTCGTGCCTTCAAAAGTTATCCAAAGAAATACATCAGACAGATTTACAATAATCTCTCAATTGTGATGGGCCAACGTCATGGGAACAAGCTCATCAACTCATGCAGTGTTTGCGGCCTTTGCAAGGAAGTTTGCCCTGAAGGCCTCCACATGGGCGACGTTTGCATGGCCGCTCGTGAAACCATGGCGCAACAGGGCAAGATGCCGCCTTCGGCGCATGAGTTTGCTCTCCGTGACATGGCGTTCAGTAATAGTGACAAATGTCATCTGAACTGTCATGAGCCGGGAATGGATTCCAGCAAGTTTGTCTTCTTTCCAGGGTGTCAACTCAGCGCTTCTTCCCCGGAGAACGTAAAGAAAACTTACGCCTATCTCAGAGATCGGGTTGACGGTGGGGTGGGTCTCATGCTCCGGTGCTGTGGGGCGCCTGCGGATTGGGCCGGTCGTAAGGAACAATTTTCTCACGTCATATCCGAATTCGCGGCTCAATGGGAATGGCTTGGCAAGCCCAAGCTGATCGTGGCATGTTCTTCCTGCCTCTCAGTGTTCAAGGCCCACCTTCAGCATGTTGAAGCGCAATCCCTGTGGGAGGTGTTTGACACTATGGGGCTACCTGAAATGTCCCGAATGGAATCCATGACAGTAGCTGTCCATGATCCTTGCGCTTCGAGGCACGAAGACGGTATTCACCAAAACATCCGAAACATTCTCCGCAAGCTGGGTCATGAAATCCAAGAACTTACTTTAAGCCGTCATCTGACCGAGTGCTGTGGATTTGGTGGACTGATGAGTTTTGCCAACAAGGATTTGGCGGAGAACGTCATAAAACGCCGGATCTCAGAAAGTCCGCACCAATTTCTAGCTTATTGCGCCATGTGCCGGGATCACCTCAGTTCCATGGGTAAGCCCACCTGGCACGTTTTGGATCTCATCTTTGGTTCGGGAGATTTTGAAACGGCGCCTCAAAGAGGCCCAGACTATTCTCAGAGGCGTGAGAACCGCGCAAGACTGAAAAATTCATTGATGAAAGAACTGTGGGGTGAAGATGTGGCGGCGGATCATAAGACCAAGACGACAAGGTTGCATATTTCCAAGGACATTAGGATATTGATGGAACAAAGAATGATCTTGACGGAAGATATCCTGGAAGTCATTGAATGGGCGGAAAAAACGGGATTTAAGCTCGTTGGGACTGAGTCCGGGCATTTCCTGGCTCACTACACCCCGACCACGGTCACCTACTGGGTCGAGTATTCGCTTAAGGACGATGGCTTCCTCATACACAACGCCTATAGTCATCGCATGGAGATCGTGGAGGAATTGAAACAGTGAGCAATTATGTTGTCCCCGAGGAAGCTCAAGGTTGGTCATGCTCAAAGTGCGACGTCCCTTTGGAGATGGGAACGGTGGAAGTTGCGTACATGGGGAGCAAGTATCCCGTAAATTTGCCGAGATGCCCGAACTGTGGGCTTACGCTCATCCCGGAGCAGTTGGCGTTGGGGAAGATGGCGGAAATCGAGAAGTTACTGGAAGACAAATGACAAGGATGATTCTCGGAAGCGCCTGCCGGGTATACGAACATTTAGCCGCGACGGACTTGGCCGTTGAAGGCATCAGACCCGGTGGCCTTGAACTCACTGAGAGGGCCTTAGCCTGGTGCGCTTTTCCTGCGACTTCCAGGATTCTTGATGTGGGTACTGGAAATGGGGTCACACTGAATCAATTGTCATGTCGCTATGATTTTGCGGCAATTGGCGTGGACTTGTCTCACCATCTTTTAAATCAGGCTCGGCTGAAGAATCGAGCTTTGTCGCTTGTTCGAGGGTCAGGGGAAAATCTCCCTTTTACAAACGAATTCGCTGATGGATTATTTGCCGAATGTAGCCTATCCGTAATGGATGATCCTGGCAGAGCGTTGGATGAGTTTCGGCGAGTCCTTAGAATTGGAGGTAAATTGATTCTGAGCGATGTGTACGCGAGGAATCCTGATTGCATTGATCGATTGGCCCGAACCCCGAGGGGATGCTGCCTAAGAGGAGCGATTTCTCGAACGCAAATTCTGGAGAGGCTGAAAAATCGTGACTTCGAAATTGACCTCTGGGAAGATCACACTTATATGCTGACACGATTTGCCGTGAAGTTGATTTTTTCTTATGGGTCGATGAATAATTTCTGGCGAAAGATGAGCCCGGCCTCGATTGACCCGAAGCAGATAGAGCGAACGGTATCTGAAGCGAAACCCGGTTACTTTCTGCTCATTGCCCGAAAAACAGGATGATGCCGAGAACATCACCATAGGTGGCCTATAATGATGGATGAAATGATCCACATGTTGAAATTGGCTGGGCAGGGTTTCTATTGCAGCCAAATTTTGATTTCCCTCGGTCTCGATCACCAGGGGAAGCAAAACCCTGACCTGGTGCGAGCCATGGCGGGGCTCGCAGGGGGCCTCGGATTCTGTGGGGACACCTGCGGCGCCTTGACGGGAGGGGCCTGTTTGTTGGCTCTGTACGCCGGCAGAGGCACACCTGAGGAAGAAGAAGATCCAAGACTCAACGCCATGATCAACGAATTGGTTGAATGGTTCACGCAGGAATTCTCGGAATGCTATGGAGGGATTCATTGCAGGGAGATCCTTGCGGATGATCCGAAAAACCGGACATCAAGGTGTCCCCAGCTTGTGATGAGGACGTACGAAAAAGTCAAATCACTCTTGATTGAGAATGATTTCGATTTATCTGGGGAACGGTAATGCCGTTTGAGGAGGTCCAGGCTATATTCCAAACTCAGAGCCTTTGCCCGGAATGTCTGAAACGGATACCGGCAATCCGGCTTGCGAGGGGGAATGACCTCTTCATGAAGAAGACATGTCCTGATCATGGTGAATTTGAAGTATTGCTCTGGCGTGGAAATCCATCATACCGTGAATGGGGCTCCCCTAAAATCCCGAGTTATCCTGAACGGCCCGTCACAAAAGTTGTACAAGGCTGTCCTTTTGATTGCGGACTCTGTCCGGACCATCGCCAGCAAACATGTACGGCTTTGCTGGAAGTGACGCGGCGATGCAATTTGCGATGCGCTTTTTGCTTTGCCGACGCAAACAAGCTGTCCTCTCCTGACCCTGATATGAAAACGATTAAACATTGGTACGAGGCGCTTCTGGCAAACACTAAGCCCTGCAATATTCAGCTTTCCGGTGGGGAACCGACCCTTCGGGACGATCTCCCGGAAATTATAACTCTCGGTAGATCAATGGGTTTTGGGTTTATTCAGGTGAACACCAACGGCCTCAGGCTTGCAAATGATCCAGCTTACGCAACAAGGCTTAAGGAGGCCGGCCTCGCTTCAGTGTTTCTTCAGTTTGATGGAGTGCGGGAAGACATTTATCTCAAGTTAAGAGGAGCGGCTTGTCTCAAGTCAAAACTCGCCGCAATCGAAACCTGCCGTCAGCTAGGAATCGGTGTAGCGCTTGTTCCCACCGTTGTCCGAGGCGTGAATGACAACGAATTGGGCTCTATAGTTAAATTTGCGCTCAAAAACCTCGATGTGGTCCGTGGAGTGCATGTTCAACCTGTAAGTTTCTTCGGCAGGTATCCCGCAAATCCAACTGATATCGAGCGCATCACAATACCCGAGATTATCCGGAAGCTTGAGGCCCAAACCGGTGGGCTTCTGAAGATCGAAGATTTCAAGCCTCCAGGGTGTGAAAATGCTCTGTGTTCGTTTAACGGTTCTTTTGTCCTCATGCCGGACTCTAGCGTGATAGCGCTGACAAATCACAAATCTCTTGGATGCAGTAGGCGCAGCCCGGAAAATGCCGCAGAAGGGGCTTCAAAAAGCAGGAAATTTGTTGCGCAGAACTGGTCTGGGAGAAAGAGCAAACCCCCTTCAGACTCAAAAAGCGACTTTTCAATGGGCCACTGGGATATACTTTTTGAACGAGCTTCTACACACAATCTCTGTATTTCAGGCATGGCATTTCAAGATGTGTGGAATATTGACCTGGATCGTTTGAGAGATTGCTGCATACACGTCATGAGTCCGGATGGCAGACTGATCCCATTTTGCGCCTACAATGTCACAAGCGCAAACGGTCGCTCCCTGTATGGAAGAGGACTCTGAGCGGTGAAAAAAACGCCCTTGGACCAATGGATCGCTTACAAGATCGGGCGTAACTCCAGTAACTTCTCTGAAAATGCCATCCGTGAGCACCAACTTGAGCGGCTACGAGAAACGATTGAATACGTTGCCGAAAAAAGCCCATTCTACCGTCGACGACTAAAGGGATTTTCGGGTACGAATCTTAGAACCATCGATGATTTAGCGCTGCTACCATTCACCTGGCCTCAAGACGTCCGGGACAATGCTCCACAATTCCTTTGTGTTTCCCAGAGTGAGATTGAGCGTGTGGTCACGCTTTTAGTTCCCCCCGCGACTGAGGGGCAGAGACGTTTGTATTTCACTGGCGAAGACCTGGAACTCACTATCGATTTCTTTTCTCATGGGATGTCAACGTTTGTGGAACCTGGGCAGAAGGCGCTAATACTTTTACCTGGCCAAAAGGCGGGTTCTGTGGGCGATCTTTTGGCGCGGGCTTTGAAGCGCATCGATGTGGAAGGTATTGCGCATGGCTTCGTAAAAGATCCGTTGGAAGCCATCAGAGAGATAGCGCAACGGAGGGTTGACTGCCTCATTGGTCTTCCTTCCCAGGTATTGTCCATCGCAAGACATAGCGACGTGAGGGAAATCCCCCCCGGACAAATCAAAGGTATTTTGCTTAGTCCTGATGCTTGCATGAAGTCGCCATATGTGTCGGCTGACGTTTCGAACGAGCTACGCCGCATTTGGAATTGTCCTGTATTTCATCACTACGGAACGACTGAAATGGGCTTCGGCGGCGGAGTTGAGTGTCAGGCTTGCAGCGGGTATCATCTCCGCGAAGCTGACCTTTACTTTGAAATCATTGACCCTGATTCCGGTCAACCAATTCCTCAAGGGACGTTAGGTGAAATCATTGTGACAACGCTGACCCGAAAAGGGATGCCTCTCGTCCGCTACCGAACCGGCCATCTTTCGAGATTTTTCACTGAAGCATGTCAATGCGGGACGATGTTGCGAAGAATGGGAAAAGTGAAGGCCGTGAAACGGGGATGAAATCCTTTGGACGAGATAGTAACTGAAAAAGACGCTCCGCTGAATATTGACAGTCATGAGGCCCACGGGAACCTTTGGCGAGGGAGTTCACGTTGTGATGTCATCCCATCATCAGAAGAATGTATGGCTATCCTGACAGAGCGACTCTCTGTCAGTAAAGAAGTCGTGGCCCATTCGAAGAAAGTTGCTCAAGTCGCCTTGCACCTTACTAACGCCCTTAACAAGGAGGGTTGTGACCTAAATGCGCATTTGGTTGTAGCTGCTTCTCTTTTGCATGACCTGGCAAAAGGAAGCCGCAATCATGCCTCGGTGGCAGAGCGGTTCCTCCGGGAAATGAACTTTAATACGGTGGCAAGTGTTGTAGGCGCTCATATGAGCGTAGAAGTTTTGGAAGAAGACCAGTCCATTAGCGAGAGAGAAGTTGTCTGTCTGGCTGACAATCTTGTGCAGGGTGATAATGTCGTGGGCGTTACAGAAAGGTATCGTAAAAAGCTCGATGAGTGGTCGTACGACATTGGCGCATGTGAGGCAATCGCAGGCAGGCAGGCCAAATCTCTGAGCCTCCAGAGAAAACTTGAGGCTAGGCTTGGCGCTTCAGTGGAGTCGCTATTGAGAACGCTTGATGAGGGAAACCATGCCCAAGAAATCTTGTATTTACCTACTTAGACATGGTGAGATCGACTTGCAGGGTCAAAAGGTTTTAATTGGCCAAATGGAAGTTCCTCTCAGCGCAAGAGGTAAGGAACAGGCTCTGTGGTGGAAAAACCAGTGGGCTTCGATATCATTTGCCAGGGTTTATTGCAGCGACCTGGTTCGGTCGCAACAAACAGCTAAGCTAATTGTTGGTGACAACGAGGACTTCTTGGAAATACTGCCTCAGTTGCGAGAGATAAATCTCGGGAGATGGGAAGGCCTCTCAGCAGATGATATCGAGCGCAGTTTTCCTGGTGAGTGGAGCAAACGCGGGTCAAATATTGATGAGTACCGACCCGCTGACGGGGAAAGTTTCCTGGATCTTCGCACTCGAGCGCTACCCTTATTTAAGGAGATTGTTGCTCAGACTGAAACGCCGGTTTTGATTGTCGGGCATGCCGGTGTCAATCGTGTGATTCTCTGCGATTTGCTTGGAATACCGCTGAAAAATTTGTTTCGCCTGGGGCAGGATTACGGGGCCCTAAACATTATTGACTCCACGGGAGCCGACTTACGATTACGGATAATGAACATGTGCCCGGATCTCTAATGAAGCGCCGCGTATATTAAGCGCCGGTCTCTTCAATGCGATCCGCCACTCCATGAAATGTTTTTACGGCACGTCTCGCAACAACCATCTTTCAATATCCGCCATCCTGTTAATCAATTGATTTGCGCCGCCCCTAACTTCATGCCCGCCAAAGAACGTCTTTCTATAACGCCAGCTCCCTCAAACTAAATTAACGCCTTATTTTTGGTGGGTGGGGTTGAGAACATTCAGTCCGTACGATTACGAAGGAACGCAGCGTTTTGAACCATTCAATTAGGGTCGTTGCGTGTTTGATCAATAAATCTTCTGTCAGCTCGAATCACCGAAGCTTTTTGCGCCCCTTTGGCGAACCAACCAGTGCTTTGAACATCTCGATGATCAAATTCAGGAACAAAAGGCTTGATATCCAGTAACGGGGTTTGATCCAATATGTCAACGTCTTCGATTTCCAGGTGGTTGCCTCGGATCCCTGTTAGCCTGACCACGGAAAGTCCTATTCCGTTTGGACGCCTCGGGACCCTTGTGGCGAATACTCCTTTAAGAGCGGGGTCCAAAAAGGGGATCACGTGTAATGAATAGCCTTTGTTAAGATGAAAGTAATATATAAGAATGATGTGTGAAAAACCTTCAAGATCTTTGAGTCCCAGCGTCAACTCGGGATCAAGCTCCACCGTTCCCTTGACACCAATGGCCGCGACTGATTGAACCGGCATTCCTTCTACATCAGAAAACGGAGACCGAATCACTCCTATTGGTTTAAAAGCTATTTCTTCCATTGTTGGTGTTTGGTTTTAAGGTTTAATCGCTCTTGGGGTGAAGGGCTCCCACAGACGAAAGGGGATTCCTCACGACATAGTGAGGCACAATTTATATAAACTTGTAAAAAAGCCTCAACCCACTAATGTGCGCCTATTCTTTCCCCAACATAACACTGCTCGCCTTGATTAGGACGCTGACTTCATCTCCAACCTTGATTCCGAGCTCTTTGACCGCTTCCACCGTCACAGTGGATGTAACAGTGTTGCCTCCGCCGATGTCCACTTTCACTTTCGCTGCCACCATGCCTTCCTGTACGCTTGTTACCTTTCCTTTGAAAATGTTTCTTGTGCTTAGCTTCATGAGTTCTTTTCCTTCTTGGAATTGCCTATCCGTTGGCAGACGCCATCGCGTTCGATGTGACCTCAACTATAGGCCAAACCACCATCAGTGTAGTTAAATCTTTGATCTATTCCACCGTAGCCTTTCAAGGGAACGTTGTCAACCATGACACTTTGCCAAAAATCCACCACCCTATCTTGAATGTGCATGGCGCCGGCTTGTAAGACTGAAAATGTGAGGAGGTTTGCAAACAAGTTGTGCCATCATAGAATTTTTATGAGCCCATCTAAAGTCAAAGTGATCTTCACTTGACACCAATCGTGCCTTATGTCAAGTTAGGCATAACAATTAAGTATCACTTTTTCTGAAATTGCAGAAAGTCTGAAACAACGAATCCGATTATATGTGGTGATCGCATGGATTACAGACTTGTCAGGACAACCTGTCCGTACTGTGGGTGTGGCTGCGAGATGATGCTTGAAGTCGCGAACGGAAAACTTATCGGGACCTTTCCATCAAAAAACAGCCCCATGAATCAAGGAAAACTTTGTATCAAGGGTTGGAATGCGCACGAATTCGTTCACAGCAGCGAAAGACTGACCAAACCATTGATACGCGTCGACGGCGTTCTTAAAGAGGCTTCCTGGGATGAGGCGCTAGATTATACCGCAGAGAAGCTTGACGCAATTCGAAAAGAACATGGTGGCGAAAGCGTCGCATTCCTGACTTCAGCCCGTTGCACCAACGAAGAAAATTATCTCATGCAGAAACTCTGCAGGGCAGGGTTTGGGACCAATAATATAGATCATTGCGCCCGCCTTTGACACGCTCCCACAGTGGCAGGTCTTGCCGCTGCTTTCGGGAGTGGAGCGATGACTAACTCAATACCTGAGATAGAAGACGCCAACTGTATATTTCTGATCGGTTCAAATACCACCGAAGCCCACCCGCTTGTTTCCCATAGGGTCTTCCGCTCCAAGCTGAAAGGCGCAACGTTGATTATCGTGGACCCAAGAAAAATTCAACTAACCTTGCAAGCCGATATTCACATTAAAATCAGATTCGGCACGGATGTCGCGTTTATCAACGGTCTTATGAGCGCTATCATAGCAAACAACTGGCATGATCAGCACTTTATAGATGAACGAACGGAGGGATTTGAAGGACTGAGAGAGCATCTTTCGAAATATCCATTGGAAAAAGCTTCCGAGATTTGCGGAGTCTCTGTAGAAGACATGATAAAAGTCGCCAAGATCTATGCGACCTCGGAACGTTCCACAATATTATACACACTTGGTATTACGGAACATTCTCATGGAGTAGACAATGTAAAATCGTTGGGCAACCTCGCCATGCTTACCGGCCAGATCGGAAGGCGGTCCACGGGCGTTAATCCACTTCGAGGACAGAATAATGTTCAGGGCGCATGCGACATGGGAGGATTGCCAAACGTTTTTCCAGGATATCAGGTAGTTGTCGACGGTACTGTTCGGACAAAATTCGAGAGCGGATGGAATGCCAAATTATCGGGCACGGTGGGTTATACAATCCCGGAAATGATGGACCGGTTGCTGGATGGTTCAGTCAAAGCAATGTTTATCTTTGGTGAAAATTCTGTAATGAGCGACCCGGACACTCACCATGTGCGTCATGCACTGACTTCCGCCGAATTTCTAGTGGTACAGGATATATTCAGGACTGAGACGGCTGAACTCGCTCATGTGGTACTTCCTGGGGCCTGTTGGGCCGAAAAGGACGGAACATTCACGAACACCGAAAGGAAGGTACAGCGTGTGCGCAAGGCCGTTGAACCACCTGAAGGCGCAATTCCTGACTGGAAAGTTATTTGTGAATTGGGAACTCGTCTCGGTGTTTCAATGGACTATGAATCGCCTGGAGCCATTTACGATGAGATAGCCAGCCTATCCCCGGCATTCGCCGGCATCAACTATGAGCGTCTCGAAGCCGGTGGGATTCAGTGGCCCTGTCCATCGCCGGATCACAAAGGGACCCCATTTCTCCATGAGGGCAGATTTACTCGTGGAAGAGGTCTCTTTCACGTGATCGACTTTCGTCCTCCCGAAGAGCTGCCTGACGATGATTTTCCATTTTTGCTGACTACAGGTCGAAGATACGCTCACTATCATACTCGGACCATGACCGGGAGATGCCCATCTCTTCATAGGGAATTTCCAACACCTCGTGCCCAAATCAACCATCTGGACGCAAAAAGGTTTGGTTTAAAAGAAGGGGATCTAGTTAAGATCACGTCGAGACGTGGTGATCTTACCACCCCAGTTGAACCTGGAGACATAGTGCCTGAGGGCGCAATCTTTATGGATT
>Ga0268276_1003101_pt1 | contig 13297 bp, 10 predicted proteins | sample saktaG_4_FD_190145 | JGI IMG/M metagenome (GOLD analysis project Ga0268276, IMG submission 190145) | Saline water microbial communities from Sakinaw Lake, British Columbia, Canada - sak_2010_1_5_45m | ecosystem: Environmental > Aquatic > Non-marine Saline and Alkaline > Saline ...
AACGCCTTTTTTAATCAAATACTCAACGATATCCACGGAAAATAAAGATTCATCCATTAATTTTGCCGCAATCGCCTCTTTTTGGATGATAATACTCTGGAATAAAGCAATAAAAATATCCAGAATATCTTTGACCGTATCCAGCGCGTCAAATAGCGGAGGCTTATCCAGCTGTAAATCCCGGTTGTATGATAAAGGCAAGCCCTTCATCAATATCAGGACGCTGGATAAATCACCCTGCACCTTACCCACTGAGCCTCTGATCAACTCTAACACATCCGGATTCTTCTTATGCGGCATGATGCTTGAGCCGGTGCAGAAGGAAAAATCAATATCGATAAAATTAAACTCTTTTGTCGACCAGAGGATAAGATCCTCAGCAATCCGCGAAAGGTGCACCGATAGAATCGCCAGATCCGCTAAAACCTCCAGAATAAAATCCCGGTCCGAGACAGAATCAATGCTGTTATCGGTGGTGGCCTGGAAACCTAATTCCTTTCTGACATATTCCCGGTCAATGCCTAATCCGGTACCGGAAAGAGCACATGCGCCCAAAGGCATTTTATCTACCCGCTTCCTGGCATCTAAAAGCCTCTCCTTGTCTCTTTCTAAGCTCTCAACATAAGCCAGAAGATGGTGCGCTAATAATATGCACTGCGCCACCTGCAGATGCGTATAGCCGGGAATAATTATATTTTTATTATTCTTGGCAAATTTCAGGATTGCCCGCTGCATAAGAGTAATCAATTCCGCCAGGTCATTTATTTCATCCTTAATATACATCTTCACATCCAGGGCGATCTGGTCATTTCTTGACCGCGCGGTATGTAACTTCTCGGCAGGCTTGCCGATTTTCCTGGAAAGCGCATCCTGGATATTAGAGTGTATATCCTCTGCTTTTGTATCAAACTTAAATTTGCCCTTTTTTAAATCTTTAAAAACCTTCTCCAGGCCCTTAACAATCTTGTTTGCCTGTGCCGCAGGAATAATCTTACTTTTCCCCAGCATCTTGGCATGGGCAATGCTGCCTAAAACATCGTAAGCAGCTAATCTCTTATCAAAAGAGATGCTGGAGGTAAACCTATCGGTCAGAATACTTGTCTTTTTAGCGAATCTACTACCCCATAGTTTTGTCATCTTAACTCCTTAACTTATCTTTTATAGGGCATACCCCAGATTCTTATAAACCCTTCGGCTAATTTCTGGTTAAACTGATCTTCTTTGCCGTAAGTAGCCAATTCCTTTTTATAAAGGGCATGAGCAGATTTTCTACCTACTGCGATACAAGTTCCTTTGGATAATTTTAATTTTATCGAGCCGGTAACATGTCTCTGCGTCGAATTCACAAATCCGTCCAGCGCATCTTTTAAAGGAGAATACCAGAGCCCGTAATAAACCAGCTCCGCGTATTTGAGCGCCACAATCTCTTTAAAATGGGCTAATTCCCGGTCCAGTACCAAGCTTTCCAATTCTTTATGCGCGGTATGTAAAATCGTAGCTGCCGGCGCCTCGTAGATCTCCCGGGACTTAATCCCCACTAATCTATTCTCTACAAGATCAACTCTACCCACGCCATGAACCCCGCCAATCTCATTTAAGTGCATAATCAGAGTCTTTAATTTATAGTTTCTGCCATCCAGCTTTTTAGGCACGCCCTTTTCAAAAGAAATCTCGATATATTTAGGGTAAGTCGAGCCGTGCGTCGGGCTTTTGGTAATAATATAAGCATCTTCCGGAGGCTCCTGCTCTAAATTTTCTAATACTCCTGCCTCAATACTGATACCCCAGATGTTTCTGTCAATGCTATAGGGTTTTTTCTTTGTAACATCTATCGGGATGGCGTTCATCTTGGCGTATTCGATTTCTTCTTCCCGTGATTTGAATTCCCAGTCCCTGACCGGAGCAAGAATCTCTAGCTTTTGATCCAATATTCCGACCGTAACTTCGAATCTTACTTGATCGTTGCCTTTGCCGGTGCAGCCATGGGCAACCGCTGTCGCTTTTTCTTTATGCGCGATCTCAACTAAATATTTAGCGATTAATGGCCTGCCCAGGGCCGTCGCCAGTAAATATTTACCTTCATAAATAGCATCTGCTTTTAATGCCGGAACAATAAAATCCTCTATAAACTCTTCCTGCAAATCTTTGACATAGACTTTGGAGGCACCGGCAGCCAGGGCCCGCGCCTCGATTGCCGCGAAATTTTCACCCTGACCCAAACCTTGCCCTAAATCCGCCACAAAGCAGACTATCGTATAGCCCTGATCCTTTAGCCATCTGACGATACAGGAAGTATCCAGCCCGCCCGAATATGCTAATACAACTTTCTTCATCATTTAGCTCCTAATAATTTAATCAATATCGCCTTCTGCACGTGCATCCTGTTCTCTGCCTGGTCAAAGACAACCGAATTCTTGCTGTCTATGACTTCGTCGGTTATTTCTTCTCCCCGGTGCGCCGGCAGGCAGTGCATGATTAAAACGTTCTTCTTGGCTAATTTTATTAATTTCTTATTTAGCTGAAAATTTTTAAAGAGTTTCTTTCTCTTTTGCGCTTCTTTCTCCTGCCCCATGCTCGCCCAAACATCAGTATAAATGACGTCGGCATTCTTAACCGCTAACTGCGGATTATGATACAAATTGATTTCAGCACCCTTAGCCATTACTTTTGCCGCTTCCAGGACCCCGCCGTCGGGCTCATAGCCTTTAGGTGCTGCGACGTTCATATTTAACCCCGTCTTTGCGCAAGTATAGAGCAAAGAGTTACAAACATTATTTCCGTCTCCTACATAGACAAGCGTCTTTCCTTTTAGCTTCTTTAATTTTTCTTTTACCGTATAAACATCTGCCAAGGCCTGACAAGGATGCGAAAAATCAGAGAGCCCGTTTATTACCGGTACAGTTGAGTGTTTAGCCATCTCTAAAGCATTTTTATGCTCGTATGTTCTTAAAACTATCCCGTCAACGTATCTAGAGAGAGTCTTGGCTACATCTTTTATAGACTCCCTCACTCCCAGATTGATCTCTCCGGGGCTTAAATACAGCGAATAGCCGCCGAGTTGATACATCCCTACTTCAAAAGAGACCCGCGTCCGGTTAGAAGGTTTCTGAAAAATCAAAGCCAGAGTCTTTCCGGATAGCACCTTACTAAACTTAAGCTTATTCTTTTTGAGTTTATCCGTTAAAGCAAAAATTCCTTCTATGTCTTTAGCGGTTAAATCCCCTACTGAAATTAAGTCTTTCTCCATTTTATATGCCCCTTATTACTTCATCCAATATTACAATTCCTTTATCAATCTCTTTCTTGGTGATATTCAAAGCCGGCATAATCCTTAAGACTTTATCATGGGTACAATTGATCAACAGACCTTTTTCAATGCATTTATCCACAATCGCCTTACCTTCAATATTTAACTCTAAGCCCGCCATTAAACCTATGCCTCTTGCTTCTTTGATCAGAGAATATTTATTTTTCAGCGCCTGAAGTTTGGTAAATAAATATTCGCCCATTGCCACGGCATTCTTTAAGAGTTTCTCTTCCTGTATCGCCTTTAAAACTGCCAAGGCCGCCCGGCAGATTACCGGCCCGCCGCCAAAGGTGGAAGCATGCGTGCCCGGCTGCAGGGTATCGGCGATTTCTTTTTTCACTACCATTACACCGATAGGCAGGCCTCCGCCTAAAGCTTTGGCCAGCGTCATAATGTCCGGCGTTATTCCGTAGTGCTGATAGCAGAATAATTTTCCCGTCCGTCCGACTCCGGTCTGCACTTCATCAATAATCAAAAGCAAGTTCTTCTCATCACAGAGCTTTCTTAAGGACAAAACAAAATCTTTACCTGCGACGTTTATCCCGCCTTCGCCCTGGATTAACTCTACCATTATCCCTGCGGTTTTATCGGTTATCGCGGCTTTGACCGCCTCTAAATCATTAAACTTTACGATTTTAAACCCTTCGGGTAGCGGCTGGAAACCCTCCTGATATTTTTTCTGCCCCGTAGCAGCCAGAGTCGCCAAAGTCCGGCCGTGAAAGGAATTTTCAAAAGTTATAATTTCATATCTACCTTTGCCGAATTTGCGGCTGAGCTTTATCGCTCCCTCGTTTGCCTCGGCTCCGGAGTTACAGAAAAAGACCTTTGCCGGATAAGTCCAGTAAGTAATCTCCTTGGCTAATTTTGCCTGCGGGATATGATAATAGTTATTGGGGATAAAAATCAGTTTGGAAATCTGATCCCGCACTGCCTGCATTACTTTGGGGTGGCAATGGCCCAGATTCCCTACGCCCCAGCCGGGGAATAAATCCAGATATGCCTTGCTATGGATATCCCAGAGCCGGCTCCCCTTGCCCTTGACAAAGATCAAAGGGGTCTTGGTGTAAGTAGGCATGATGTAATCTTTGTAAGTCTGAAAGATATCTTCTTTTTTCATTTTATTTTTAATTACTAGTTACGAGTTACTAGTTTACTAGTTACTTAATTATTTCCGTTCCTATTCCTTGATCCGTAAATATCTCCAATAATAAACCGTGCGGGATGCGCGCATCAATCATATGCGTCTTCTTGACGCCCTTCTTTAAGGCCTCGATACAGGCGTTTACCTTGGGGATCATCCCCTGCTGCACTACATTATCCTGAATCAGGCTCTTGGTTTCTTCCACCGTCAAGGTCGAAAGAAAAGAATGCGGGTCTTCGACATTGCGCATAATCCCCTTGACATTAGTCAATAAAACCAGCTTTTCTGCTTTCAGGGCTGCGGAAATATTTGCCGCCGCCTCATCGGCATTGACGTTATAGATCAATTTATCCTCACCTTTACCTACAGGCAAAATCACCGCTACCTTATCCTCTTGCAAAGCTTCTAAGATAGGCTTAGTGTTGATATCCACGATATGCCCGACCAAACCCAGATCCACCTTGCCCCTCTTTTTCTCCACCTGAATAATTTTCTCCTCTTTGCCGCTTAAACCGATAGCCTTAACGCCCAATGTGCTTAACTCACTGACGATCATCTTATTGATTTTTTCTAACTCCTCCTCAACCACTAGAAGAGTCTCTTCATCGGTAACCCGCATCCCGTCTACAAATTCTGCCTTAGCCCCCAGGCCGCGCATCCGCTCGCTGATATTCGGGCCCCCGCCGTGCACTAAAACCGGCTGCAAGCCCACAAAATTCAGGAAAACGATATCTTCTAAAACTCCCTGCCTGATTTTTTCATCCCCGAGGATGCTTCCGCCGTATTTGATCACGATGATTTTCTTATGGAATTTTCTTATATACGGCAGCGCCTCGACTAAAACTTCCGCTTTCTTAATCGCTTCTTCCATTAAATGAACGGACACTTTACAGAACACGAAGTGCGACGTAAAGTGTAGCTCCTCCTCTCAATTATATTCGGCGTTTATTTTGACATATTCATAGCTTAAGTCCGAGGTATAAACCGTAGCACCTGCTTTACCTCGTTTAAGCGATATATTTACGCTTACTTCCTTCTTCTTTAACGGACTAGAGCTGATTTTTAAACCCTCTTCTTTCAAATCTATCCCGCTTGCTCCTGCCGCTGCCACCGTCCTGCCCAGAATATTTTTGCTAGAGGCGAACATCGCGGTCTTGAATAAATTGGAATTAGCAATACTGAGGGCAACTTGTTTTGCCTCTTTGCCGGTTTTGGCATTTTCTACCTTAATCTGTATAAACTTAGTTGCCCCTTCCGCGTCTTGAATAACCATCTTGGCTAACCCTAAGCAAACTATATTTAATGCTTTGCTGAATGCCGCAAAATTTTTATCTCTCTCAATAAGGCTATTTCCTGCCGCGGCATTTGCTAAAAGCACAACCATATCATTGGTGCTCATACAGCCGTCTACGGTAATACAGTTAAAAGAGCTATCCGCCGCTATCTGCAACGCTTTTTTTAGCGCGCCTGGGGCGATAAAGGCATCCGTAAAGATAAACACTAGCATAGTGGCTAGATTCGGCGCAATCATACCAGCGCCCTTAGCAATGCCACAGATAGTAATAGTTTTTCCACCGCTATTGAATTTTATGGTTATCTCTTTGGCAAAAGTATCTGTGGTCATAATCGCTTTTTTTGCCTGATCTATGCCTTTCTTCGATAATGCCTTTACCAGCTGAGGCAGAGCATTTTTAATTTTACCTAATTTTAATCTCCTGCCGATAATACCCGTAGAAGCTACCAAAACTGCTTCTTCTTTTATGCCTAAAACTTTAGCAGCTAAGGCCGTCATATCTTGCGCATCTTTTAATCCAGGTTTTCCGGTGAAGCAATTGGCATTGCCGCTGTTTACGATTACTGCCCTAAAAAATTTATTCTTCTTAAGGTACTTTTTATTTATTTTCAAGGGCGCAGCCTGAATTTTATTGGCGGTAAACAGACAAGCAGCTTTTGCCGGATCTTTAGAATAAAAAAGTGCCAGGTCGAGCTTACCGGACTTCTTTAATCCGCAGGCTAAGCCGCTCGCCTTAAAACCCAAAGGTAGAATCGCCTGTTTGTATATCATACTAAACCTGCCTGCTCGGGGAATTTATACATAATATTCATATTCTGCACTGCCTGGCCTGACGCACCTTTTAAAAGGTTATCAATAGCTACAATAATAATCGCACTCTCCGGCTCTTCCTTGATCCCGATATTACAGAAATTAGTTTGTACCACGTCTTTTAGCTGCGGGAAGCTGCCTTCTTCCAATATTCGTACAAACGGTTCTTTTTTGTAAAACTTTTTATATAACCCTATCGTACTCTGAACTCCGAACTCTGAACTCTGAACCTTTTTCACATATATCGTCGCTAAAATCCCTCTTTCTAAAGGCAAAAGATGCGGCACAAAAGTAACCTTAATTTTTTTACCCGCTAGCTTTGATAGCTCCTGGTCAATTTCCGGAGCATGCTGATGCACATTAACCTTATAGACCTTAAAGTCATTGCCGCTTTCGGAAGCTACAAATTTTCTGCCTGCGCCGCTAAAACCGGATTTGGCATCAATGATAATGGAATCAAAATCAATCCCGCCGCAGGCTACCAGCGGCGCTAATCCTAAAATCGCCGCCGTCGGATAACAACCCGGATTAGCAATCAACCAAGCATGCTTGATATCCTCCCGATATAATTCCGGCAGGCCGTAAACCGCATCCCCTATACGCGCCTTGTCTTTATGCGTTGTTTGATAAAATGTATCGTAAATCTTGGCATCCTTTAGCCGGTAATCCGCGCTTAAGTCCACGACCTTTTTGCCCGCGCTTAATAACCGAGGCACAAAGTCCATAGAGGCAGTGTGCGGAAGCGCTAAGAATAGCGCATCGCATTTACTTACCGCCTCTTCTACCTCGGGCAGACCGCAGATAAGATCAAGCCGGTTCATAAATTTAGGGAAAAATTCTGCGATGGGCGCAGGTTTATCGATTTTTGCCGCTAGATAGGTGATTTTAACCTCGGGGTGTTTTAAGAGGATATCGATCAGCTCTTCGCCGGCATAACCGGTTGCCCCAAAAATACCTACATTGATCATCTTCTTCCTTCCCTTGTAATAAAATATCATATTAGACGAAAAAAAGGCCGCAGTCAAGTCTTTTCTCGTCGGAATTAACGCAAAAACGCAAAACTTTGCGCTTTTGAAATCTTTTGCGCTTTTGCGACAAATAAAAAGTCCCGCTTGAGCTTCAAGCGGGACTTAAGAAATTTTCTAATTGTGGCGTTCTTCTAGAATCCTCCTAACGTTTTGTCCACTGGAAGCGTTTGCGCGCGCCCTTCTGGCCGTACTTCTTGCGCTCCGTAGCACGCGGGTCGCGGGTCAGGAATCCCTGCTTACGCAAGCTATCTTTGAGCGCCGGGTCCGCTGAAATAAGACAACGGGCAATACCCAGCTTCAAAGCGCCTGCCTGTCCAGTAGTTCCGCCTCCCCTGATATTGGCAAAGACATCGTATTTACCCAAAGAATCCGTGACCTGCAAGGGCTGCCTGACGATGATCATATCGGTCTCGCGCAGGAAATATTTCTCTATCGGCCTGCCGTTTACCCGGATATCGCCTTTTCCGGGAATAAGCCGGACCCTGGCCACCGATTCTTTACGTCTGCCTACTGCTGTATGTTTAATTATATCTTCCATAATTACTGCGCCTTTATCAGTGTGGGATTCTGGGCTACATGCGGATGTTTATCATCCGCGTATACCTTTAATTTCTTAATGATATCTCTGCCTAAGGGCCCGCCGGGAAGCATACGCTTGACGGCAAGCCTGATCACTGTCTCGGGTTTCCTGGCAAGCATGGTTTCTAAGGTAACTTCGCGCAAACCCCCGGGATATCCGGAATACCGACGGTAGACTTTCTGCTTCAGTTTTCTGCCAGTAACCTTAATTTTTGCGGCATTAATGACAATGACTCCGTCACCGGTATCCAGATGCGGCGTAAATATAGGCTTGTGCTTACCCCTGAGCAATACCGCTACTTTGGTGGCGAGCCTGCCTAAAATCCTATCCTTGGCATCCACCAGATACCACTGCCTTTTAATATCCTTATTTTTCGCGACGTATGTTTTATTCATAAGAAGAGAAAGTATAACACATTTTAGCACTAAGTCAAATTATTTTTTTATGCCTTTAGCGTAGAACTGGTTAGCGGGTCCTGTCACGGGGCGCTTCTTGCGCTAGATGCGCTGCGAAGCATCCCCGTGCCACCCGCTAACAAACACCTGCTCGTGCTTCACTCAGAGCATTTTTGGATAATGGTAAGTAATTTAGCGAGCAAATAAAAAGGGCTGAATGGTTAAATCCAGCCCCTATGGAATTAGATAGGTTATTTATGCTTAAAGGTCTTCAATTTCTCTCTATGTATTTGCTTCTTCTCTCTTAACAGCCTTGATATGTCTTTCTGTCTTCTCGTGATTCGTTCTCGTGGCATTATTTAAACTGTTCCTTTACGGTAAGGAAGAATTTCTTCCCACTATCTCTGCTGCTTGGATTAACTCATCAAGTATACCAATAAATTTCTGTTTTCTATTTGAAACATTAAAAATTGGCACTAAAGCTATTGGTTTATATCTTAGAACTCCTTCTTTAAGAGTAATGCTTGGCGTAATTTGCTTTGACCTGCTTAAGAATATCCTAAAAATGGAAAATTTAGGAGGAGCATTATCGGTATATAAATTTATACCGATTTGAGCAGAATCAACGCTAATCGCCATTCCTCCGTAAATGTTAGAATGGGTATTTAAAAAACTGCAAGCAACCTTCTTGCCTTTATAAAAACCATTTATAACTATAGAAAAACTAATATAAGAACCTATGATTTTTTCTTCTGTTGCAGAGATAATGTTCTTGAGTTCTTCAATAACTATTATCCCCTCCTACCCTCCTTTTTTCTTAATTATACCACCCCACTTTCAAAATGGTAAGCAATTTAGCGGCTGGCTTGACTTAACTCCTAAAATGAATTCGGAGGTTTTCGTAAAGTTTTGCGGAGGGATTTGTGAGCGTGCATAAGAAATTTTTTGGCAAAAGTGCGCAAGGATTTACGAGGAACGAAGGTGGCGCTTCTGCGTAAGCATACTGTCCGTAGTGACGAGTAAACCGTAGCGCACGGCAAAAAATTTCCGCACGCGAACAAAGTCCCGCAGCAAAACGGCTATGCATTAGGGACAGTCCCTGCAATTACATCAGCGGATCCATAGAAAGGACAGGATGCTTGACTTTTTGCAGGTAATTTAAGAGCTCTTCCGAGGTGGTAGCTACGCTTTCATCGGCGATTTTATCGAGTAAATCCGGCAGGCCTAACTCTTCCGCGCGTTTTTTAAGCTTATCCGCTAAAAGCTCCTTTAATTCCTTGGGCATCCAGACCAAGCGTTTTAATCCCCCTTCGGCAGAGATAAATTTTTTGCTGGTAATATAAAGTTTGCCAACGCCCAAAAATCCGGGAGTCTGCACCCCGCCACCCACTGAACCGGCTAAAGTGGTAAAGCTCATCCCGCAAGGCGTCATCCCGGAAAAATCGCGGTGCACCACCATAACTGCGCCTGCTTCGGGAATTATGGCGACAATACATTCGAAGCATCCGCAGGAGGACTGGGGCGAATCCATCAACGAATACATGCTTACCTTTTCAATGCTCTTATTGGACTTATTGTAAACAAAATCATTTACGCTCTGCCACTGGCCGAGCCGTTTGTCCAGCGCCGCTCCGGTAGGTATGGGCTGATTCGCTCCGGTGGGCGTGATTTCGTGCGATGCCTTAGCATCCAGCCAGGAATAAGCTCCGCAAAGGCCCAGGCGTTCAGGGGTCACAATGCAGACGTGATTCGGCGCAAAAGACTGGCAGAGAAGGCAGGAATAAAAAGTATCCACGCTTTCATCGGTCATACCGCTTAAGCGCTCGTCGCGCTGATCAAAGACTTTCTTGGCCCCGGGCAACAATCTATCAACGTCGACCTCTTTGGTATAAAGTTTGACCTGGATTTTATCTACGATGGCGCTATATTCCTGATGCAGCATCGCATGCAGTATCACCCCGATATGTTTCAAGCGGAAACCCTTATTAAAGGCATCTTTGCTGATCCTGATCCAATTCATATCGCGCTGGCCGACGTGCATCAGGCCCATGGCGTAATTGACAAAACGGTGGATCTGCCGTTCTAAAATCGGCTCAAAATCCTTCTGCATTTTACGGCCGGCGACCTCCACGATAATCGCCAAAGGCATAGACTTAGAGCCAGCCGGCAGTTTATCTATATCTAAGCCGATGACTTCGATTTTACCGTCCTCTATCTCATCCATCTTCTTGGTGGTCAAGAATTCAAAGGCGTCACTTGCCTTGCCGCCGAATTCCACATGCAGCTGCTCTTTTCTCACGCGTTCACCCTCAAAAGCTGCCGCATAGGGAATGGGAACGGCGACATTGGCGACTTTTACTTTCAGCCCCCGCACCTCCACGCATTTAGCAGCGATCTTGCGATAATCTTTTTCCGTAACCAAGGCCTCGTATAAAGTAGTGTCGATTTTGGGCAACTGCGGGACTTCTAAGTCACTAATGATCGGGAATCCTAAAGCCAAAACCCCCAAGCCCGTCGCCACAATCACCTCATCAACGTGGCTTAAAAGCACCACTAATGCGGGAACTTTTTCTTTAGTATATTTAAGCGCTTCCTGCCATTGCCCGCTTTTGATGCCGCCGAAAGTCAGCGGCGCGCGTACCGCAAAGTTTACCGCATAAATTGCGGAAAGATAATCCTCTCCCATCGGGACCACATAATTATCCAGGCCTAATTCTACATTTTTATTCTCTAACTGTTTCTTAAAAGTATTGCCGTTTACTCCACCGACCAACAGGCTGATAATACTTCGGCTTTGAAAATCACGCACCAGCTGCACTGCCGAATCTTCATCTTTCGCTGGCCCTAAAATTACGGCTATGCCGGCGATCCTGCCGTCGACCAGCTGAATTCCCAAAGCCCGCAATAAGGTATCGGATAAAAACCCGGCGCACTCCTTGTGTGGGTGCTCTTTCCCCAGGTATTGCAGCGCTGCTAATATTTCTTCGCACAATAAAGTTGCGATGCCTTTATTCAAAACCCCGCCTAAAGCCTCCATTTTAAAGCCGTTGGCGCAAGGCAAGTTATTATTCAAGCCCTCTGCTTGTTTTAGCACGGAAGCGCAATCTTCTAAGGTCTTTACCTCGACTTTTAACAAAGCGTTGATCAAAGGTAGGTAATAATTAGTCTCCGGAAATCCGATCGGATGCTCGGGCCCCTTTTCCTTAATCGCCTTATCCAAGGCCTCTTTAGTTACTTTAATAATGGTATCCGCTCCCTTAGTCCCTAATTGGATTAAGACATCTGCTGACATGTTTGCTCCTTTTCACAGTGTGAACGCCAAACCATTCCCGCAGAGGCGGGACGCCGACGCATCCTTTAGCGTCGGGCGCTGATAGGATTGGGCGTTTTTACAAAGATATAATATTCTCGGCAATAATTGCGCTATCTCTGATGACATTATCCCAGTTCATATTGCCGCATACCGCTCCGCAGGCAAAGATATTCTCTATGTTAGTGCGCATCTGCTCATCAACTACGATAAAATCATTTTCTATATTGACCGGGGTATCTTTTAAAAAGTCAATATTACTTTTAAATCCTGTGGCAAAGACCACTACTGATGCGCCTACAACTTTACCTTCTTTAAGCCTAACCGCCTGGACCTCGCCCTCTCCGATTATCTCGGAAGGCTCGCCATTAATGGCTTCTACTTTATATTTATCGGAAATAACTCTTGCGATGTCCAGCGCCGCCTCATCGGAACCTGCGATACAAACACTATCCACAATGATCCGAACGGAGAAATCCTGAAAATCCTTTAAGGCCTGTAGCATAACTACGCCTTCCTTTTTTGCTCCGGGGATATCCGGGAGGGAAATTTTTCTTCCCGAGGCAATGACTAAAAAATCATATTCTACGGTTTCTTTCTCCTTAAAAGAAATTGTCCTTTTTTTTAGGTTTAGCGCTACGACTTTTTTCTCTTTTAGGAAATTTATATTATTCTCAGCATAAAAATTATCGCTGCAAAGAAATAACTCCTCTTCTTTCACTGCCCCGGATAAAAAATCAGCTAACCTGCGGCGGTCATATAAGCGGTATGGCTCGTCGCTGATTAAGGTAATGGGGACGCTTTTATCTTTTTCTCTTAAAGCTACTGCTGTGGAGTGGCCGGCGACTGAGGCGCCGATAATGACGATTCTATTCATACTCTAGATGTCTGCGGCATCGAAAACTTTCGGCACTACTTTATCCCAACCAATAGGCATAATATGTATACCTTGGCACATAGGCTTTAATTCTTTGATTAACTGGCTCGCGATTTCAACTGATTTGGTTACCTTATCTTTTGTCTCTTCCATTTCCTTGATCAGATTATCCGGCACAAAGACTCCGGCGACATTATTATTCATATATTTGGCCATCCCGGCTGATTTCAGCAAAACTATCCCGGCTAAAATCGGAATTTTTAAATGTTTTGCCTTAGAAAGAAAGTTTTCAAAAATCTTCGGGTCATAAACCGCCTGGGTCTGGAAAAACTCAGCACCGGCATCGATTTTTTTCTCCATCTTCAAAATCTGCGGTTCTAAAGGGTCAGCTCCGGGATTGACTACTGCGCCCAGGCAGAACTTTGGCGCTAACCCATCCAGTTTATTACCCTTCATATCAAAGCCTTGCTGTAATTTCTTGGCGACTTGCAATAGTTGTACGGAATCCAGATCAAAGACCGGCTTTGCCTCGGGATGGTCGCCTAAGGTAGTGTA
>Ga0268276_1003103_pt1 | contig 13293 bp, 9 predicted proteins | sample saktaG_4_FD_190145 | JGI IMG/M metagenome (GOLD analysis project Ga0268276, IMG submission 190145) | Saline water microbial communities from Sakinaw Lake, British Columbia, Canada - sak_2010_1_5_45m | ecosystem: Environmental > Aquatic > Non-marine Saline and Alkaline > Saline ...
GCATTCCGCCGCTGCTGGAAGGGATCATACCGCTGTTCGAATTGGACAGCTATGCGCCACCGATGATCATGATGTCCCCGGTTGAGGGCGAAAGACTGGATCCCACGGTTGAGGGCGATTATTTGAGAGCCATCCGCAAGCACCTGCCCACGCCACCGCCCATGCAGCGCATCGGCCGTTTTGAGTTCTACGCACGCGCCGAAAAGGCTTATGCCGTAGTCATAACCGGCGAAGTTGCCAAATACGGCAACATCATTCTGAAAAAAGGTGTCACGCCTGTAAAGCAGTAATAGGATATTATGAGCCGAGTAATCGCAATAGACGGCCCGTCCGGAGCCGGCAAATCGTCAGTATCAAAACGTGTCGGCAAACTTCTGGGTTTTTTACATGTCGACTCCGGAGCCTTGTACCGTATTATGACATGGCAGTGTCTCAAGCACAACATCGACCCATCCGACCCTGAAGCGGTGGCGGCCTGCGCCAGACAGGTAACCGTAACGTGTGAGCCGCGCGACGGCGCCATAGAGTATTTTGTTGCCGGTGTGCCACCGGGCGATGCCCTGCGCGCGCCTGAAATCAACCGCCATGCCAGCCCGGTAGCTACCGTCAAAGCGGTGCGCGAGCGTGTGACCGGATGGCTGCGCGACATGACCCGGTTCGGTGACCTGATCGTCGAGGGGCGGGACATAACGACCGCTGTTTTCCCGGAATCGCCGGCCCGGTATTACCTGGTGGCGAGTGCCGAGGCGCGTGCCGAACGCCGCCGCAAAGAAGAGTTGGATAAAGGCATAGCCAGCCAGACAGCAGACGAGGTCAAAGCCTCCCTGCTGGCACGTGACGCCATTGACTCGACCCGCAAGTACGCGCCGTTGAGAAAGGCTGACGGCGCCATAGAGATCGACAGCACCAACATGACCATCGAAGAGGTGGTGAAATCCATCATAGACGCGCTGCCCGCCGAATGGAAAAGGAGCCTTAAATGAGTATCGCGGGCATCATCACCATGGCATTCTGCTGGCTGTTTGTCATAGGTTTCAGCGCTTTCTTGATCATCAAGACCCTGCGCAAGCCGGATTCTCACGCAGACCAGCAATAACTGATTCCATTTAATATTATAGGGGATTAGCGTTATATCGTCTCAGACCGCATACGGCATGTTAGCCAAGATAACCATTCGGAACAATCATGCCGAAGCATCCTTACCTCCGCTGTTGGTTATAAACAGCAGAGAATATTGCATCAGGTGGCCCCTTTTCCAATTGCCGCGAACAAACTCGAAATATTTTCTTAACTCCGTTAAAGAATATCCTTCTTTTGGGACAAAATCCAAGCTTTTCTTGTATGAAGATTTCGTGTTATATTATCACACCTCATGAGGTGTGATATGAATGATCTAACTCCAACCCTGTGGAAAACCTGCCGTACACTCGCCAACAAAAACCGTTTAAACTGTCTGCGTGAGGTCTTCAAAAAACCAGGGCTAAATGTGACACAATTGGCCAGATGTTTAGAAGTTCCGGACAACCATGCGTCTTTAATATTAAGAGCCCTCCAATCACGTGGTCTAATACGGCCTGTGCGACACAGCCGATGGGTTTACTATCACCCTATACCCGATCCCCTTGTCAGAAGTTCTGGCCCTATAATGTTTGCGATGCGGAAGGTCTTGCTGAGAGAGGATAAGCCAGAGTCGGCAATCATCCATGTTTTAACGGCTTTCACACATTCAAGAAGGCTAGCTATTCTGGCATATCTTAAGCTCCACAAGGAGCAGTCTGTAGATGTGCTGTCATATAGTTTGAGTATAAGTCGACAAGCGCTATACCGTCATCTGCGCAAACTCGAGGTGCGTGGGTTCGTGCGACAGACAGCAGGTTTGTATAGCCTTATTGCGCGCAACGATGCGCTAGGACGCACTTTGCTGCGACTGCTAACCACCAATGACAATACAAGCTGAAGGGGTCATACCGACCAATCTCACACCTCATGAGGTGTGAGATTGGTCGGTATGACTTCAGTCAAGCTGTTCGCCTATCATAGATAACAAAAGGCGGCATGCTTACGCGCGCCGCCTTTTGTTATTACATTGATCCTTCGACTCAGTTGAAAACATCGTCGAGTTGGCTCTGGGCCGTAGCCTGCATAGCCGACATCTCCTCCTCGCTGATCGGTTCGGCCAACGGCACGAGTTTGATGTGGCGGTGCAGGGGGAACCCGGTCCCACCCGGTATCAGGTGGCCGAGGATCACATTCTCCTTGAAGCCGCGCAGTTCATCAACCCGTCCCATTGTCGCCGCATCGGTCAGCACACGCGTGGTGTCCTGGAAGGATGCCGCCGAGATGAAGCTGTCAGTCTCCAACGAAGCTTTGGTGATACCCAGCAAAGCGGGTTGAGCCTCAGCCGGCCGCTTACCTTCGGCCACAATCTCTTCGTTGATCTCGAGGAAGCGCTGCCGCGAGACCTGCTCGCCCCACAGGAAGTCGGTGTCACCCGGATTGGTGATACGGACCTTACGCAGCATCTGGCGCACAATGATCTCGATATGTCTATCGTTGATCTCCACACCCTGCAGACGGTAGACCTGCTGCACTTCGTTTACCAGATAGCGCTGCAGTTCCTGCGGTCCGCAGATTTCCAGAATCTCCTGCGGCACAACCGGCCCTTCCGTGAGCTGCTGGCCTTTTTTCACGCGGTCATCCTTGAACACGACCACTTGCTTGCCCATCGGGATCAGATGTTCCTCGATCTGCCCGGTTATCTCGTCACGGACTATCAGGCAGCGTTTGCCGCGCTGATGCTCGCCAAAATCAACCACGCCCTCGATCCTCGATATCTCTGCGGCGTCTTTGGGCTGGCGAGCCTCGAAAAGCTCGGCCACACGCGGCAGACCGCCGGTGATGTCTCGGGTCTTCGCCTCTTTACGCGGCGTTTTTGCCAGCATCATACCGGGCGAGACCTTGGCATTTTCTTTCACCATCACAACTGCGCCTGCCGGGATGTGGTAGAAACCCAGAATCTCATTCGTCTTCGGAGCGGTCACGATAATCTGCGGATGCAGATCCTCCTTGGTCTCCAGCACCAGCAAGGTCTTAGACCCCGTCTCCGCGTCACGGTCACTGCGCACCGAGACATCATCCACAAAATCCTGGAATGAAACGACACCGTTTTTCTCGGCAAGGATCGGCACTGAATGCGGATCCCAAACCGCGACACGTTGCCCGGACTTGACCGGCGTCGCATCCTCCGCCAGCAGCACCGTGCCTATCTGCAGGGTATAGGTGTCGATCTCGACTCCTTCCGCATCAACGATCTCGATTGTGCCGTTTTTGTTAAGCACCACATTGTTGCCGTCATCGTTACGGACTGTGCGAATGTCGACATATTTGATAAAACCGGCATTTTTGACCACGATTTCCGGAATTTTAGACACAGTCGATGCCGTACCGCCGATGTGGAAGGTACGCATGGTCAACTGTGTGCCCGGCTCACCGATAGACTGTGCCGCGATAATACCGACAGCCGTGCCTATTTCCACCTGGCGACCTGATGAGAGATCACGACCGTAGCACTTAGCACACATGCCGTGGGGCGAGTCGCAGGTCAAGCTGCTACGTATCCACACTCTTTCAATCCCCGCATCCTCAAGCAGTTTGCAACAGTCCTCGTCGATTTCGGCATTAGCCGGTATCATGATCTCGCCGCTGGCCGGGTAGCGAATATCGTACAAGGCGGTACGTCCGAGCACACGGGCGCGCAACGGGATCAATGTCTCGTCACCTTCCTCTACCGACTCGACCTCAATGCCGTTTACCGTATTGCAATCCTGAATCGTGATGATGACATCCTGAGAGACATCCACCAGTTTACGTGTAAGGTATCCGGCATCCGCAGTCTTTAACGCTGTATCCGCCAGACCTTTTCGGGCACCGTGCGTAGAGATGAAGTACTCCAACACACTCAGACCCTCGCGGAATGAAGCCGTGATCGGCCTTTCAATGATCTCGCCCGAGGGGTTGGCCATCAGGCCGCGCATACCGGCAAGCTGGCGGATCTGCAACTTCGAACCGCGGGCCTTAGAGTCAACCATCATATACACAGGATTGGTCTCAGCCGCATTAGCCTCGGTGCCGATAATGTTACGGTCGATAGTCCTATACAGCTCGTCCGACACCTTCTCGGTGGCGGCTGTCCAGACATCAACTATCTTGTTGTGGCGCTCGCCGGGGGTTATCACGCCGGTCTGAAACTGCTCATCAACCTTGTCAACCTCTTTGTGCGCTTTGCCGATGATCTCGTCTTTGTTTTCAGGACGGATCATGTCCTTGAGCCCCATCGAAACGCCAGCCAGACAGGCATGCTTAAAACCTAAGGTCTTAAGATCATCCAATGCTGCAACCGTGCGGGGATGCCCCGCCACCTGATGGCAGTGCATAATCATGTCAGCAAGACGCCCTTTGTCAATCTTGTCGTTGACAAACCCCAGCTCTTCGGGCCAAGTTTCGTTGAAAATCACACGTCCTGCGGTGGTCTCAAGCATCCGCATTTCAGAATTACCAAACCGCTTGGCCTTTTGCCCAAAATCGGGATTCCGGAAGCGTATACGGGTGTGGTGGTTGATGACACCTTCGGCAAGAGCCAAGTCTACTTCAGCCACACAGTTAAATAGCGGCAGATGCTCGTTCGCGGCCGACGTTTTTCCTGCAATCTTGTTGGCTAGTTTATCCGCCTGACTAGGAATGGTCAGATAATAGATCCCCAGCGCTATATCTTGCGTTGGTGTCATGATCGATTTGCCGGAGGCCGGCGAGAAAATCGAGTTTGATGACATCATCAGCAGCCGGCTCTCAAGCTGAGCCTCGACCGACAAAGGCACATGCACAGCCATCTGGTCGCCGTCAAAGTCGGCGTTAAATGCTGTACAAACCATAGGATGAATACGTATGGCTTCACCCTCGATCAAAACCGGCTCAAAGCTCTGGATTGAGAGACGATGCAAGGTCGGAGCGCGGTTGAGCATCACCGTCTTGTCTTTGGTGACCTCTTCCAAGATATCCCACACCTGCTCGTCATGCCGCTCAATCATCTTGCGCGCCGTGCGCACGGTGTGACAGATGTTTTTTTCCTTCAGTCGGCGTATGATGAAAGGCTCGAACAGCGTCAGAGCCATCTTCTTGGGCAGTCCGCACTGAGTTATCTTCAGTTCAGGGCCGACCACGATCACCGAGCGTCCGGAATAGTCCACACGTTTGCCCAGCAGGTTCTGGCGGAACCGCCCGGTCTTGCCTTTGAGCATATCGCTCAACGACTTCAACGGACGATTGCCTGCTCCGGTTACCGCGCGACCGTGTCTGCCGTTGTCGAACACCGCATCCACCGCCTCCTGCAACATCCGCTTCTCGTTACGCAGGATCACATCCGGCGTTTTCAAAGAGAGCAGGTTCTTAAGGCGGTTGTTACGGTTGATGACGCGACGATAGAGGTCGTTCAGATCCGAGGTCGCAAAACGGCCGCCTTCGAGCGGCACCAACGGACGCAACTCCGGCGGGATCACCGGCAGGCAGTCAAGAATCATCCATTCCGGACGGGCTCCGCTCACGCGGAACCCTTCGACTATCTTCATGCGCTTGGTAATCTTTTTGCGCGTCTGCTTGCTGCGGGTGTTTTCGATCTGCTCTTCCAGATCCTGCATGAGCTGTTCCAGATCAACCTTATTAAGGGCACGTCGTATAGCCTCCGCCCCCATCATAGCCTCGAAATTGTCACCGTACTTTTCGACTGCCTCTTGGTATTCCGTTTCAGCCATCACCTGCATCATCTTGAGCGGCGTGTCGCCTGGATCGGTCACCATATAGTCTTCATAATACAGCACGCTTTCCAACTCGCTGGCGGTCTTGTCTAAAACAAGTCCGATGCGGCTGGGGCTGCATTTGAAAAACCAGATATGCGAGACCGGCACGGCCAATTCGATCGTGCCCATGCGTTGCCGCCGCACACGAGAAACCGTGACCTCCACACCGCAACGGTCACAAACCACGCCTTTGTGCTTTATCCGCTTATATTTGCCGCAGGTGCATTCCCAATCACGCGTCGGCCCGAATATACGCTCACAGAACAGACCGTCCCGTTCCGGACGGTATGTACGGTAGTTGATGGTCTCTGGGTTACGGACCTCGCCGTGACTCCATGAACGGATAGTTTCCGGCGAAGCCAATGTGATGCTGACTGCATCATAATGCCCGCCAGCGTCAAACATTCCACCAAACATCTCTCGTGCTGCATAAGGATTCATTTTGAACCTCCTAAAAAGTTGCTTTAGATTCTTTGCATTTCCGCAGCCGACGCAGCGGTATCGCCGCCCAGCAACTTCATGTCAAGGCACAGACCCCGCAATTCGTGCATGAGCACCGAGAAAGACTCGGGCATGCCGGCATCCAGCGTGTTCTGTCCCTTCACGATAGCCTCGTAAATGCGGGTTCGCCCGCTAACGTCGTCGGACTTGACCGTCAAAAGCTCCTGCAGCGCATAAGCCACACCGTAAGCCTCAAGTGCCCAGACTTCCATTTCACCCATTCGCTGGCCGCCATACTGGGCTTTGCCGCCCAAAGGCTGCTGTGTCACCAGTGAATACGGCCCGGTCGCACGCGCGTGGATCTTGTCAGTGACCAGATGGTGCAGCTTCAGCATATAGATCTGACCCACGACCACACGTTGATCAAAAGGATCGCCGGTGCGGCCGTCATACAGCACGGTCTTGCCATCCTCGTTCAGCCAGGCATTGCCGCCGATCTTTTTATCCTGTACCTTGCGCGCATCATTCATGAGCTTGTCAATCTCACTCTCCTTGGCACCATCGAAGACCGGTGAAGCGGCATAAAATCCGAGCACCTTGCAGGCTATGCCGAGATATGTCTCGAACAACTGCCCCAAGTTCATGCGCGAAGGCACACCCAGCGGGTTCAGCACAATGTCAACCGGTGTGCCATCGGGCAGGAACGGCATGTCGCAGTCAGGCACGATCTTGGCCACAACGCCTTTATTGCCGTGCCGACCGGCGAGCTTGTCGCCGACCGAAAGATTCTTCTTTTCGGCAATGTACACCCGCACCTGCTTGATCACCCCACCCTCATCGATGATGCCGTCGACTTCGGCAAACTCTCCCTTGCTGTTGCTTTCATCCATATCTTCAAACTTGGCGCTAAAACCATTGATGATCTCTTCGATCTTCTGCTGCACCGGGCTGTTTTCGATCTGGATGTGATTGTGAACTTTGGCCAGTTTGGCAAGCAGCGTCTTTGTAATCTTACGGTTAGCCGGAATGATGATCTCGTTTGACTCCACATCTAGAACGTCTAGCGGAATCTTTTCGCCAAGCAAAATGTTGCTCAACGCGGTGGTCAGCTCATCCTCCAACGCAATGCGTTTCTTTTTGCGCTCTGCTTCGACGTCCCGAACTTCCTTCTTCTCTTCCGGCGAGACCGACAGCGATAGGAACGGGCGACGCACATCCTGTTGCGACGTAACCTTGACATCCATCACAATCCCGTAAACGCCGCTCGGAACCGTTAACGATGTGTCGCGCACATCTGCGGCCTTCTCGCCAAAAATCGCGCGCAGCAACCGCTCTTCCGGAGCCAGCTCTGTTTCGCTCTTGGGCGTGATCTTGCCGACCAGAATATCGCCGGGACGCACCTCTGCGCCTATCCTGACCACACCGTCAGCACCGAGGTTTTTCAGCGCCTCTTCTCCGACGTTGGTTATATCGCGCGTGATCTCTTCCGGGCCGAGCTTGGTGTCACGGGCGCCGACCTCGAATTCCTGAATGTGAATCGAGGTGAAAATGTCATCACGCACCACACGCTCGCTTACCAGGATGGCGTCTTCAAAGTTATAGCCTGCCCAAGGCATGAAGGCCACCAGCAGGTTCTTGCCCAGCGCCAGCTCGCCTTTGCTGGTGGCGGGGCCGTCCGCCAGCACAGTGCCTTGCTTAACAGTCTGTCCGATCTTGACAACCGGCTTCTGATTAAAACAGGTGCCCGCATTGCAACGGCGGAATTTCTGCAAGGGGTAGCGTCCGACGACCTTCCCGCCCTCGGCCTTTTTGGCCTTGCCGGAAGGCATCTTGCCGTCAGGTGTGACAATGATCTCGCTAGCCGATACATATGCCACTATGCCGCCTTCCTCCGCCAAGACCGTCACGCAGGAATCTTCGGCGGTGCGCATCTCCAGTCCGGTCGCCACATACGGGCGCTCCGCCCTAAGCAGCGGCACGGCCTGGCGCATCATGTTCGCGCCCATCAAGGCCCGGTTGGCATCGTCATGCTCCAAGAACGGAATCAAGCCCGCAGCGATCGACACCACCTGCATCGGCGAGACATCCATGTACTCAACCTTGGCCCGGTCCACATCTTCAAACTCGGTCTTGTAACGGCAGGTGACACGCTCAGAGACAAAACCGCCCTTCGGATTAAGCTCTGAATTGGCCTGCGCGATAACAAAGTTCTCTTCCTTGTCGGCAGAGAGATACTTCACCTCTTTGGTTACCTTACCGTTACGCACCACGCGATAAGGACTTTCAATAAAGCCATACTCGTTAATGCGCGCATAAATGCCCAGAGAGGAGATCAGTCCGATGTTCGGGCCTTCCGGCGTCTCGATCGGGCAGATCCTGCCGTAATGCGAAGAGTGTACATCGCGCACCTCAAAACCGGCGCGCTCACGGCTCAGACCGCCCGGGCCGAGAGCCGAAAGACGGCGTTTGTGCGCCAACCCGCTTAACGGATTGGTCTGATCCATGAACTGGCTGAGCTGGCTGCGGCCAAAAAAGTCCTGCACAACCGCCGACAGCGACTTGCTGTTGACCAGCCGCGCAGGTGCAAGCACTCCGCTGGCCGGATCGAAAAGCTGCATACGCTCGCGTATCAGGCGCTCCGTGCGCGCCAGCCCCACGCGGCACTGGTTTTCAAGCAACTCTCCGGCAGTGCGGATGCGGCGGCTTCCCAAATGATCTATATCGTCAACCTGATCTTTGCCGACATAAATACGCAACAGCAATTTGATGGCCTCGATCACCTCTATGCCGCTATCGTGTAACGTACGCAGATCCTCTGGCACCCTGCCGGACAAGCCGAGCTTCTGGTTGATCTTATGCCGCCCCACCTTGCCCAAATCATAACGCCGCGGCTCAAAGAAAAGCCGCTTCAGCAAAGTTTTGGCGTTGGACGACGTGGCCGGGTCGCCAGGGCGCAGTCGCTTGTAAATGTCCTTGAGGGCCTCTTCTTCAGAGTGGATGCCAGCTTTGGCGTCCTCGCGCAAGGTCTTGATCAGAACACCCTCATCAACGGAAACATCAACAACTTCAATCTTTTCAAAACCGGTCACTGCTATCTGTTCAAGCAGCGCCGGCGTGATCGGATCGTAGCGCCGAGCCAGCACAGCCTGCGACTCGACATCAATCAAATCGTCCTTCATCACCAGCGTTTCCAGCGTCTCCGCCGTATAGGACTTCTTGACCATCAACGTCTTGAAATCGTAAAACTGGGCGAGTATATCGTCGTCCGTGCCATAGCCCAACGTGCGCAGAAAAGTCGTCGCGTAAAACTTGCGGCGGCGGCGGCGGCGATCCATGTAAACCCACATGATGTCGCTGGAATCGAACTGAATCTCGATCCACGAGCCGCGATCAGGAATGATGCGTACAGAGAACAAAGTCTGCCCATTGGGATGCTGGGCCTGCTCGGAACAGATTCCTGGGGAGCGGTGCAACTGCGAAACAATCACGCGTTCAGCGCCATTGATGACGAACGAGCCGTCTCTGGTCATCAGCGGCACCTCACCCATGTACACGTCTTCCTCGCGCATCTCGTCACCGTCTTTCAGGCGGAAAGTGGCGTGCAGGGGAGCCGCATAAGTATTTCCATCGGCCAGTGCGTTCAGCTCGTCAGTTTTTGGCGCGCCAATCTCATACTTGACAAAATCAAGCGTGTATCTGCCGTCGTAACTGTCAATAGGAAACACTTCATGAAAAATCGCCTGGAGCCCTTTTTCTTCGCGCTTGCCCGGAACGACGTCCCGCTGCAGAAAGTCCATGTAGGACTTCGTCTGAATCTCAATCAGGTTGGGCGGCTGAATAACGGCTTTCAGCTTGCCAAAAACTTTACGGTCAACCATTGCCTACCTCCAGGTCGTGTTTTTAAAAAATACCATCAATTAAAAAACCCCGCACTTCAAGAATTGCTCTTGAGGCCCGCCGACAAGCATTACGCGATTTGGGGACAGCCGGTTATGAAAAGAAGTGTGGTAAGCGGCCACTTTGTTAACTGATTCACACTTCGGCTGTGTTTTGCGGCAAACGCTGATCGGGTACGGTTTGTCTCTCTTTTGACGCCTCTGAAACCGATGACCTTTCGGGCTCTCCGGCACGTCGGCACTACCGCCTTCAGCCGGATAAGGGGGCTGCCTGGGTCATCAGACAGGCAGCCCCAAAAATCAAACCCGCCGCAAAGCTTATTTCACTTCAACTTTGGCGCCGGTCTTCTCGATCTGCTCCTTGAGCTTGGCGGCCTCGTCCTTGCTGACAGCCTGCTTAACCGGTTTCGGAGCGGCTTCGACCAAGTCCTTGGCATCCTTCAGGCCCAAACCAGTGATGGCGCGAACTTCCTTGATCACACTGATCTTGTTGGCACCGAAGTCCGTTAGGATAACATCGAATTCGGTCTGCTCTTCAGCCGGAGCTGCGGCGGCCGGAGCGGCGGCAACTGCCACGGGAGCGGCGGCGGTAACGCCCCACTTATCTTCCAAGGCCTTAACCAGTTTGGAGATCTCGAGCACCGAAAGGTTGCTCAGAAAATCAATCACTTCTTCGTTTGTCATTTTTCTCTTCCTCTTATGTGCAACCGCACGCGTCAATCGCGGGCGGGGTACCCGCGGGTTGCCCCGCTCAACAAGCGGACACGGCCGTTTCCGGCCATGTCGGGCGCCGACACCCGCCGACACCCGGTAACCCGGGTTTTTACGACACTTTTATGCCGCAGATCCGTTTTGTTTATCCTCGTAAGCCTTTAGAGCATAGAGCACGTTAAGCAGCGGGGCGTTTAGCACGCGCACCAGGCTTGTGGCCGGTGCCATAAACGTACCCAACAACATGCCGCGCATAGTATCCTTTGAGGGCAGCTTCGACAAGTCCACAACATCCGCCGCGCTAAGCGTCACGGAGTCCATGGTTGCGCCCTTTACCTCCGCCTTGCCGCTTTTCTTGGCCAATTCCACCAGCACCTTCGCCACCTCCGTGACATCGCCAGTGCCGGTCACGATCGCCGTCGGACCAATGAACATAGACGCCACGCCGGCCCAGCCCAAGTCCTCCGCGATCTTGGACAGATAGGTGTTTTTGACCACCATGGCCCGCGCGTCCAACTTTGCGAGCGCCTGCCGCAAATCGGTGAGCTGCGTGACCTTGAGGCCGCCGTAGTTCAGCACGAAACAGAAGTCGGAAGCTTTGACGCATTCTATGACTTCATTCAAAATCGAAATTTTTTCGGTTCTCATTGCATCAGCCTCTCTGTTTATTCAAACTCCTTGACGAGCACATGCACGCCCACTCCCATGGTCGAGCTGACGGTCAGAGTGCGCACAAAAACACCCTTGGCGCCGGCGGGACGCTCAGCCTTCACCGCATCCACGATAACGCGAATGTTCTCGACCAGCTTGTCGTCATCAAAGCTGCGCTTGCCGCACATGACGCAGACGTTGCCGGTGCGATCCATGCGGAAATCCACCTTGCCGCCTTTGGAGGCCTTGACGGCCGCCGCGACATCATTCGTCACCGTACCGGTCTTAGGGTTGGGCATCAGGCCGCGCGGGCCCAAAACGCGGGCGATCTTGCGTACTTCCTTCATCGCATCAGTCGTGGCGATCGCCACGTCAAAATCGGTCCAGCCGTTCTTTATCTTCTCGATCAGATCCTCATACCCGACCTCGTCCGCGCCGGCCGCCTTGGCCTCGTCAGCGTGGGTCCCGGCCGCGAAAACAACCACCCGCACATTCTTGCCGGTTCCGTTCGGCAGTGTCACCGTGCCGCGAACCGTCTGATCCGACTTCTTTATGTCCACGCCGAGATGCATTGCGACCTCGACGGTCTCGTCAAATTTTGCGCCCGCGTTCGCTTTAACAAAAGCGATAGCCTCTTCCAGACTCACCAATGTGGTCGGGATCTTTTTTTGGGCATCGATATACCTTTTTCCATGTTTTGCCATGATCCGTGTCCCCTTTATCAGTCAACCACTTCGATACCCATGTTGCGGGCGGTGCCTTCGATCATACGTACCGCGGCCGCCTCGTCCGTCGTGTTCAGATCCGCCTTCTTAAGCTCGACGATCTTGCAGATCTGCTCGCGCGTAACCTTGCCGACCTTATCGCGGTTGGGTGCGCCGGATCCTTTAGCCAGCCCAGCCGCCTGCTTAAGCAGAGCAGAAGCTGGCGGGCTTTTGAAAACCAGAGAAAAACTGCGGTCAGCATACACCGTGATTACCACGGGAATGATCAGACCGGCCTTGTCCTGCGTCTTGGCGTTGAACTCTTTGCAGAACATCATAATGTTCACACCTTGCGCGCCCAATGCCGGACCCACAGGCGGAGCTGGATTCGCCGCGCCCGCGGGAATCTGCAACTTAACGGTACCCATGACCTTTTTAGCCATTTTATCACCTTGTCTTTCGCAGCCCTCCCGGCATCCCCACCGGTACGGACGGACCGCATTTGACGAACTGTCGCCGCATTAAAATTAAAGCGACACTGCCCGACGGCATCGCTACGCGTTCTCGTTGACCGCGCGCTCTACCTGCCAGTACTCCAGTTCCACCGGGGCTGTACGCCCGAAGATCGCAACAGAGACCTTCAGCTTGCCACGGTTGGGATCCACTTCATCCACGGCACCGCTGAAACTCATGAACGGCCCGTCGATGATCTTGACTGTCTCGCCCGGCTCGAACTGAACCTTGGGCTTGACCTTTTCTTTCTTCTCTGCCACCTGATTGACGATCGCGTCAACCTCGGCAACGGAAAGCGGCATCGGGCGCTTGCCCCTGATAAAGCCGATCACACCCGGTGTCGCCTTGAGAAACCGCCAGGTCGGCTCCAGCATGTTTTTGGAATCGTCGTACAGGGTAAGGTTAATGAAAACATACCCTGGAAAAAATTTGCGTGTCACGGTCTTCTTGACGCCGTTCTTAACCTCGGAGACATTCTCGGTGGGAATAATGACCTCGCCGATATAATCATCCATTTCCTCGATCTTG
>Ga0268276_1003104_pt1 | contig 13287 bp, 11 predicted proteins | sample saktaG_4_FD_190145 | JGI IMG/M metagenome (GOLD analysis project Ga0268276, IMG submission 190145) | Saline water microbial communities from Sakinaw Lake, British Columbia, Canada - sak_2010_1_5_45m | ecosystem: Environmental > Aquatic > Non-marine Saline and Alkaline > Saline ...
CAACACAATCTCCATTAACACAATTTTGTGTTGTGAGCTTTTCGGGGTTAGAAAAAATATTTTTTTCCCGTTCTCTCTCGCATACGCTATTGCAGGAGCTAATGAAGAAACAGTTTTTCCTAAACCCGTAGGCGCTTGCGCTACAAGTACTTTTCTTTTATTTAAACAATCAGCAACATCGCCCATTATTTCTTTTTGCTGCAGGCGAACATTATCATAAGGAAAAAAGACTTGCATAGTTAACACTTAACAAAGAAACTAAATGTGGCAAGTTTTTAACGCTATTGAAGGCGGCGTGCCAAAAAAGTGCTCGGACATAATTGCCTAAATATATAAACATAAACAACAATATATTTTCTTTATGGTTGGCAAGGCAAAATCAATAAGAAAAATACTGAATCTTTCATTTTCCCTCTCCGCGGTTGATTTTAAAGTAAAAAATGAGGGGGCTTATTTAGGCATTATTTGGTACTTGCTCGAACCACTGGCATTTTTTGGGATTTTGCTTTTAATGCGAGGGGTGTTAGGAACAAACACTATTGAAAATTATGCTTTATATCTTTTTCTTGGATTAGTAATGTTTAATTTTTTTAGAGCCTCAACTTCTTCTTGCGTAAAAGCAATAAGTTCGAATTCCCAATTTGTTAAATCAATGCAGGTCCCTGCTGAAGCAATCATCCTTTCCAAAATGCTGCAAGCAACTTATGCGCATGTTTTTGAATTTATAATAATTGTAGTTCTTGTTTTTTTATTAGGAATAAATCCTTCAGGTATTATCCTCTACCCAATAGCATTTGTATTATTATTTATTTTTTCAGCAGGAGTAGCTTTTTTTATTTCGACTCTTGGCACTTTTTCGGATGACTTTTTGAACATATGGAACATATTTCTAAGGCTCCTCTGGTTTTTGACCCCAATTTTTTACATCACACCAAAAAAAGGAGCCTTATTTTGGGCTAACGTTGTTAACCCAGTATCACATTTAATTTTTTTGGGCAGAGCTTTTGTTCTAAATCAACCTTTTGATTTGTTCCTTCTTGTCATTTGTTTGTTTACTGCGTTAATTTCTTTAGTAATAGGGCTTTTTGTATTTGAAAAATTCAAGAAAAACTTCGCGGAGTGGATATGATGGACGCGATTACTCTTGAAAATGTGTCAAAAGAGTTTATTATTGGTTTTAAGAAAAAAGACAGAGCTGTGTTCAAAATCAGCAATCTAATTAAAGGATTTGTTAATAAGAAAAAATTTGTTGCACTAAGTAACATAAATCTTGTTGTAAAAGCAGGAGACAAAATAGGAGTTATTGGCGAAAATGGTTCTGGAAAAAGCACTCTTTTGAGAATTATTGCAGGAATTTACCAACCAACCAGCGGAAGTGTAACAACGAACGGAAACCTAATGTATATTTCCGGTTTTGGCTTAGGATTAAATCAAAAACTTACTTTCAGAGAAAACATTTACCTCATCGGAAGCCTTATGGGTTTATCAAATCGACAAATAAAATCAAAACTAAAAGAAATTATTGACTTTTCTGGACTCGAAGAGTTTCTTGACGCAAAACTTGAATATTTTTCTACAGGAATGCTTGCCCGCGCAGGTTTTTCTATAAGACTATTTTTTATTGATTTAATAAAACCGGAAATAATTTTGCTTGATGAAGCCACTAGTGGCGGCGGAGACGCAGAATTTTGCGGGAGAGCAAACAAAAAGATTGCCGAATTAATACAATCAAGCTCAACCATAGTTCTTACCAGTCACTCCAGTGAGCAAGTAACAAAGTTTTGCAAAAAAGTTGTTTGGTTGGATTCAGGAAAAATCCGAGAGCAAGGCGAAGCTGTAGCCAGTATACTCAATAAATACACTGATTCATTTAGGCAAGGGTGAATTCTTTGCAGGACGACATAATTGCATTAACTAGTTTTTTTTGTGTTAATCACAACAAAGAAAACATCAAAAATTATCATCTTTTTAGAAACTCGCTAAAAAAACAAGGCATCAAATTGTGTACCGTCGAACTAGCTCTTAATGGCCGTCCATTTGAGTTAACTAATAATGACGCCGACATATTATTGCAAGTACGAAGTAATTCCGTTCTTTGGCATAAAGAACATTTACTGAATCTAGGCCTTAAAAAGATACCAAAAAAGTACACAAAAATAGCTTGTTTGGATGCAGACATAATTTTCATAAACCCTAATTGGGTTAAGGAAGCATCTGACGCCTTGAATAAATTTACCGTTCTGCAACTTTTTGATACAGCGATAAACCTTTCAAAAGGAAAGAGTACTATTGACAAAAATGAAATAAAGACTTTACCAGTGAGTTTGAGAGATAGTGCAAAATATGAAGGCATTATTTATGCCCTAAACCGTAACAATTTGTTTGACATAACCGAATTGAAACTATCAAAGATAGGCAGAACTGGGCTAGCTTGGGGATTCAAAAGAGATTGTTTAAAAAATGGTTTTTTTGATAAAAGCATTGCTGGATCAGGAGACCTATTAATGGTGAATGGAATGTTTACTACCTCAACAAATAATTTATCGCTCAAGTATTTCAACAAATCAGTACTAAGCGAGTACTCAAAATGGGTGACAAAATTTAATAAAAGGGTAAACAAAAAAGTAGGGTACCTTCCAGGAAAAATTCTTCACCTGTGGCACGGGTCAAGAAGAAATAGGAATTATTTTTCAAGACAGGCGATTCTAAACCAAATTGGTTTCGACTTTTCAGAAGAAATAATATTAAACAAAGATAATTGTTTTGAGTTTGGGGGAAATTCTCTCGCTGGACAATGGCTTAAAATTTATTTTTTTGTAAGAAATGAACAAATAAAACCACTAAGTTATCTAGCGTCCCCAATTTTTTATCTAACTAGTTATTTAATAACCAGAATAAAAAATATTCAACATAAGAATTGACCAGCAAAGTGAAATTAAACTAATACAATCCAATCCTTGCCAAGCCACAACAAAAACAAGACAATTTTCTTCATCAAAAACAATTTAGATGCAAATTCAGTAATTAAACAGGGGCCGGAAAAATATTTAGGAAAACTTACACCGTTCACTCGTAGAAAAAAGTCGTGAAGTAAGACCAAGAACTAAAGAATATCAATATTTTTTCTTTAGAGAATCTTGGTAAATAGAATAGTATAAATCACTTACCTTTTTTATAGAATGCAAAGAACAAATTTGCTTAATGGCCTTTTTTTGGGCACTATGATTTTGTGCAGCAACTTCATTTATTCGCTTCGCCAAAACTTTAGGATCACCCTTAAGAAACGTTTTTATCGCAAAATTTGAAGACTCGTTTAACTCATCAATTTGAGGTAAAGAACTAGAAAGTATTGGAACATTAGCCGAAAGCATATCAGAAAGTGACCCTGAAGCAGAAAACGACTTAAAAGGACAAATAGCTATGTCAGTAGCAGAAATATACTCAGCATACTTTCGTAGTGACAAATGTCCAGTTAATTTGACTTTTGATTTCAACCCTTTTTTTCTTATAACTAAAAGTATTTTTTTATAATACTCGTCAGAAACCTTAAGCGGAGCTCCCGCCAGTACTAACACGAAGTTTGATGGAAGAAGTTTCATTGATTCCACTGCAAGAAGTTGATTTTTTCGTTCTGAAATAAAACCAAGAACAGTTAACACGGTTTTGTTATGCAACCCTAGTTTCTTTTTTACACCCCCTCGAACAAAACGCCTTATTGGTTTTATAAAGTGCGGAATGATAGAAATTTTTTTTGGACTAATCGCTGAATCGACTAAGCTCAATTCAAATTTTGAGTGAACAATAAAGCAAAAAGCTTTTTTTTGTAGAACTTTAAAAAAAATCAAGGCCTTTATATTTGCCGATATTGTTTTGAATAATTGTACTGATTTTGAATTATTAATTCTGTTCTGTCGAATCTCTTTCTTTTGCTGTTTTTTTACAAAGTAAACAAAATTCTTTGTTAAACAACTGTCATGAATCGTCACAACCAAAGGAAGTTTTATCTGATTGATTATCTTAACTAAATAATTAAAATTTGCACCAAATGCTCCGCCTATATGCGAAAGGCTCAGGTGCAAGTGGATAATATCATATTTTTTCTTGGAAGATAGCTTTTTTTCAAGCCGCCTTAACCAAGTAATTGGTTTTTTGAATGAACCGAGTATAAAAAGTTCTGAGGAAACATTTAGATCTTTTTCAAAAGAAAAAGCTATTGTTTTTGCATAATTTACCATGCCATCGTTTAAGTTAGGGCGAGAAGTAATTGTAATGGCCAACACGCTTAACGTATGCATTATAGTTCACCCAAATAGATTTTGGACAATTTTAAGGCTTGTTTTCTCCAAGTGTCTTTTAAGCACAGAGCATAATTTTTTAGCCCCTTTTCTTTCAAATAAGCCTTGTTTTTCATTACAAAAATCATTTTCTCCCTAAGTTCGCTGGGCGTAGAAAAAACTAATTCTTTTTGAAATTTTAATAACGATTTGAAAAAAAGGGTACTTGAGGCAATTATGGGTTTTTTGAATGACATCGCCAATAACGCAGCTCCTGAAGTAAAAGAGTTTTCAACATAAGGAAGAACAAAAACGTCGGCAGCATTCATGTACACTTGGACTTCATCGTCAGGAACATACTTAGGTAATAACTTAATACGGTTATCAAGAAGCACTTTTTTCTGCAGATATTCAAACTCATCAAGATATCCCTCAAATGGTTTTCCGACAATAAATAAAGCAATATCTCCTTTTATCGAGCTAAATGAGTCGACAAGCAAAGATATTCCTTTATATTGGCGCAAATTCCCCAATAGCAAAAATACAGTCGTATTCTTTTTAATACTCAACTTCTTTCTGGCAGAAAAACAGGATATCTCATTTTTATAATGCTCACAGTAATTTGGATGAGGCAAGAACACTATTTTTTTTTCATTAATAAAGAGGACTTGGTTAGCTAATTTTATAGCCGTTGCATGATGTACAATAACTTTGTTTGACACAAATCCTAAAAATATCAAAAACATCTTGTTACCAAAATTAAAACGACCATCAAGTGGATCCAAGTTGTGAAGTGTAAAGATGACTTTTTTTCCCAGAATTTTGGCAAAAATAAGCATGACTGTGTAATAGAACATGGCTTTAATGTTAGTTAGCCAATTTGACGAGAAAACGGTAGTATGTATATGTATTACGTCAGAAACAATAAACCTAGATGGATGCTGATAAACCCCCCTCCAGCATTTTTTTCCCAACACAAAACAATTCAGCTTAGAAAGCTCTCCAGTTAACAACTTGTGATATGGATTAAGTGACCAATAGTTGACAAACGTAACTTTTGTGTTTTCCCTTTTCTTCTCAAAAAGGTAACTAAAAAGTTTTCTTCCCTTAACCAACATCGCTTTAATAAACACCCATATCCTATCAACAGATTCAGGCAATAAGAAAAACACTGCATGCCCTGCAAGCAAGGGCAATCTTTTTGCAGAGCTTTGTTCGTTTCGTGAAACAAAATAAAGCTTTGAAAAAAACTTCATTAAATAAATTCGAATACTTCTTCTTTGCGACCATTCAAAAACCCCTTGAGAATTAACCTCCAAGTCTTGTGTTGGATTAAATCTTAGAGCGTTTAAGAAAAAATATCTTGTCTTATAATTTCTATTCTTATCATTGCCGTGCCACAGGTGAAGAATTTTTCCATCAATAAAAGATATGTGTTCTTTCGAAATTCTCTTTGCATTTTTAACCCACTTTACTGCATCTTTAGTAAATAAGTCGCCATACTTTTCATATTCATGAAAAATAGACCTTGAAAAACCATCAACAAGTATAGAATCTCCACCGCCGATGATTGCTTTGTCGTAAAATTTTACTTTCTTAGCAAGATTTGCTCGGAGAGCAAGCGCATACCCAACATTATACCGCTGGATTTTATGCTGCTGTAATAAGCATGAAAAATAACCTTCAGTTTGTTTTGAATAATACTCCATATCGCCGGTCAAAAAAAAGCTCTTTGTTTCTTTCTGATCAAGTTTTGTAACCCACTTAAATGGTTGAATAACAGGATACTTTTTCAGTATTTTTTTCGTCTTTTTTATCCAATTAGAATCCAAAAATAAAACGTCACCATCAACAAGGACAACATATTTGCAAGAATCAGGAATATTTTGCAACCCTATATTTAGTAATCTTTCTTTGTGCCAAAGAAACGAGTTGCTCTTTAACCGAATAAGTTTGTCACACGAGTCTTGAGGAATAACAAACCCGCTGTCCTTTATAGATAATTCTACAACAAGCAATTTTGCCCCTTGCGTCCGAATACTCTTGCTAAATGCGAGATAATTAGTCATTTTATTTTTTAACCCAAGCGGATTAAAAAAAGCTGTTAGCACCCAAAAATCTCTCGCCCCCAAAAACAAAACCTCTATAAAAAAAGGGCGCATTTATTTTTAACCCCTCCTCCTGAACTAATTTAAACAACAAAGAAGTTTGATAATCATGAAAATTTGTATTGCTTCTTATTCTGAGATAATTTAAAACAAGCTTTTGTGTCTTCTTTCCTCGTTTGAGAAAACAAAATTTTTTTTTAGTGAGTCAAAATACTCAATAGCCAAAAGTTTTAATTACTTTCCAAAGGAACAGCAAATTTCTTTTTTAGTTCTTCAAGAAGAGACAAGGCTTCAATTTTTTGATGGTCTAATGCCGCTTCTAGTTCTTGAGCTATCACCCTGTTTTCAGAATAAATGTCTTTTGTTTCATGAGGGTCAGTGCTTAAATCGTACAACTCTTTTATTCCTCCTTCTTTGGATATAAGCTTCAAATTACCTTTTTTTATGTAGTCGCAAAATTCATCCGATGTTGTATAAGTATATTCTCTTGTTATAGTTCCTTTTTTAGATAGTTCAGAATAAAAAGATTTTCCAGATATGTTGTAATCTAATTGTATGCCAAGCATGTCATACAATGTTGGCGCCAAATCAATCAACCCAACAGAATCATCAACTATTATTTGTTCTTTTATTTTTGGATGTCTTATCAGTAAGGGCACATGAACGCAAGATTCATAACAAACACCATGGGTTACCACCTCATTATCAAATAACCCGTCTCCGTGATTCGCAAATAAAACAACTATTGTGTTGTCAAGGTAATTATTTTGTTCAAGAAAATCAAACAATTGATCCAATTCATAATCAACAAATTTAACCTGCTCTTCATATTCAAGTCTCATTTCATCATACTCATCAAAAGTATAATCTTTAATAACCCCTTTAACATCAAGTTTGTACATTACATTGTTTTCCGCATTTTTATCAAAAGGACCGCCTTTTATTTTTGTAGTGCCCTCTAAAGGAACATCATAATATTTTGTAACCTTGTTTCCCAAGACAGCATAACTTTGTTTAAAAGTTGAAACTCTATATTTTGGCATTTTATAGGGATAATGAAGTGTATTAAAGTGAGATTGTAAAAAAAAGTTTTCTGACGTGCCTTTAAAATCGTTAAGATGCGTCATCAAACTTTTTATTTGTTTATCTATCTCCTCATTCCAATAATCAGTATAAACATTGTATCCTCTGTCAAGGTAAGCCTTTGCCCCTGAATGAGTACCACAATTAAGATTTACAGTCAAATAATTTTCTTTCTTCAATATTTGAGGGATGCTAGGCACTAAATCAATAAGTAATTGTCCTTCCTGTTGAACATTAGCAAAAAAGGTATGCTCATTTAGTTTTGCATCAAGCGCTGTAAAAACAGGAACAATACTTTCATATGTGCCTCCCGCAGGAGAACGCACATTGGTAAATACCAATCCTTTATCAAAGAAAGCATCAATGTTAGGCGTCAAATTTTTGTCAGGATTAATTAAATCAACATGATCCGCGCGAAACAATTCAACATTAATAAAAAGCACATTACACCCTTCGCAAGAAAGATCATACGATTTTTCAGAACCTATTAAGTCAGCTTGCCCAAGTCCCTGATTTATTAAATCAGTTTTGATGTAAGCATAATAAAAAAACTGAAGTAAAAGAAGCATTAGCAAAGCCATTAGTAAAATCATCACTACTGAAAAGTATCTCTTTGACAAATATTTTAGCTCAAGCACAACACCGCTTTTTTTACCAAGAAACTTATCTTTTTTACTCACGTGAGCAGTATTTTTAGAGACCTTATGTTTGTTCTTCACACTCAACCGCTCCTAAAAAATTTTCTATTCTCACATCTTCTTGACCGTCAATATTTGAGAAGTATGAAAACTCATATACTTTTTCACTATTTTTGCAAAATAAAAGCCCATATATTGATTTATAGATAACTAAGTCAGGAGAGCACGCCCCTGCAACATAATTACTGTTGGCAAAAGTTCTAAAAAAACTTATTTTTCCTCCAAAAATTTCTTTTTCTTCAAATAGTGGTTTAAACTCAGCGGGGCACTCAATGTATTGAGTATACTGCCCAGGATAGTCCACTCTTTTTTTCTCAAATATGGATTGGAACATATCCACTTTATCAGAAATAATTTTTTCAGCAATACTTTCAGGCACATTGCTCATTGTTTCTAAATTAATTTTTTGATGAATGTCAGAGTAAGTGTAAAAAACAAAATCATCTTTTGAATAAGTTTGCTCTAAAACAAAACCAGAAAAAGTAATTTCATTTTGGTCTTTTATAGTTACTTTAGATTCACTTGTCGTGCAACCAAATAAAAAAAATAATGTGAATAAGACAGCTCCTAAAGGAATTGCCTTATTCAAAAACAATTTAGTTGCTTTCTTCAAACACTTCACCCAATATTCGCCCTTCCATATATTCAGGAGGGGTATATCCTAATGCTGTTAATATTGTCGGCACTTGGTCAACCATATTAATTGGTTCAGGGATTTGGAAATTTTGCTTAATTCCCTTTCCCGATATTATGAACGGAGCCCACATGGATTTGTTGTCTTTTGCAAAAATTGCTTGCTTGTAACCACTGTTAAGCGGATTTTCATCAAACAAATTCTCATCAGGAGTGATTTCTTCGTTAAACCCATAACCAATATTATTTGCAACAACTAAATCACCTACTCTATCTTGAGGCAAGTCCAAATAATCAGTTACATCTTCCCACTTTACTACTGCAGCAATGACTTTGTCCCCGCTAGGGTGAGTTAATTCTTGGAGAGTTTTTGTAACTTCTTCTCTTAACTTTTCATATTCTTCCCCTTTTCCTCGCACCCAGTTCCCATCAAGCCCATTAGGGTTAATGTACACATTGTCCATTTTTAGGTAAACAACTTTTGAATTCTTCCAATCAATTATTGGTTCACCTGTAGCTGGGTCAATTGAATAATTTAACCAGCCTTTTTGCACAAATAAGTTGTTGAGTCTCACCCATTTATCAAGCGGGGCTGCTCCATGATCAGAACTAATTATAATTAAAGTATTTTCATCGCTATTTGCAATTGCTCTTCCAATTATGTCATCAAGTTTTTTATACATATCAAAAACTTCTATCCATAATTGTTCTCTTTCTTCTTTAGTTACTTGATCGTATCTTTTACTTGTAGGATCAATATAACCCATCCACCACCTACTTGTCAGCATTTGGTTTGGACTGTAAATATCTTGGATAAATACATCTGGATCATATTCAGAGTATATTGCATCCACTGCATTTTTATGCCACTCGAATGAAAGATTCATTTCGTCAAGGAATGCTTTTTTATCTTCAGGATAGTAAATTAATTGCGCAGGAAAGTTATCAACAAAATCAACCATCGGTCCGACATTTTCTTCCATTACTCCTGCAACTTCTTTAGGCAATGTTATGTACTCGTTCATATTGTCAACTATTACCCTAAGTCTGAAGAAATCATCTGACACTATTATTGGATAAATTTTTATGTGCGATTCAACAGTATTTTCTTTCCACTTTAATGTGTACGAAATCCACTCACTCCACTCGCCTTGTTTTAATGAAACTAATTCTTCTCCAGTGTTTTTATCCAAAGTGAAAATCATTGTATTGTTATCAATTTTTGTATAAAAGTTGGTCCCATACAAATTTAGAGCGTACGCCCATTCTTCTTCAGTAGGTTCAACAAACTTTGTAAGCTCCGCACCTAAAAAGAATAGTTTTACCCCTCTAGCAATTTTTTCTCTCTGCCCGGGAGTTTTTCTTTCAAATATCATTGAAGCAAAATCAGCTCCCCATCCACCCCATCTGCCTCTAATTGTTATTGCGTTTGATGTTAATTCGGGTGGTGTTGAACCAGGAACAGATAATATTGCAACACTTTTTCCTTGATCAGCAAGGATTGACCATATTGCGGGTTTTTTTCTTGCAACAGAACTAAAACCGGCTACTGAAGGCGCTTTTAACGGATAACCTTCAATATGCATTGGCCCATCAGCAACACCATTTGTTTTTGGGTAAGTTCCAGTTAATAAAGTAGCAAAATTTGCTGGGGTGTGCGACGGAAAAGTCGGTACTGAATAACCGTAAGATCCAGAATCCATTAATTTTTTTATGTTAGGTAATTTTCCTTCATTAGCCCACTCATATAACTTAAATAATTCAGGTTCTGTTCGCATTCCATCAGGAATAAACCAATAAATCTTTGTTGGTTTTGAATCATCAACTTTCAGTTCAGCATCCTTCTCAAATTGGGTGCAACCAAAAAAAATTAAACTAACTAAAATTAGAAACATTATAACAAAAATCTTTTTACCCAAAAAAATAACCCCGCCTAATTTTTATATAGAAATTGTATTTATATATTTATGTCTTAAACTTGTTTTGTTTTTTGTGTTAAATTTGAGAGAATAAATAATTTATTTAAATTGTGCAAATAAAAAATCCCAATTCTTTTTAATCCTTTCAATTATTATTTATGTGGTTATCTAATGAATATCTGTATTGCATGTTCTTCTGGGGGACATTTAAAACAGGCTTTGCGTTTACTGCCTGCTTTTGAAGAGCAAAAAGTTTTTTTTATTACAGAGCGTAGATGCAATGGTCTTGAGCTAGCTAAAAGAAATAAAGTTTATTTTGTTTCTCCTGCAAGAAGAAAGCCTCATCGCCTTTTTCTTAGCTTTCTACAAACTCTAAGAATATTTCTAGTTGAAAGACCCAATGTTATTATTAGCACTGGTGCAGAAATAGGTTTTCCTGCAATTATTCTAGGTCTAATATTTTTTAGGAAAGTTATTTATGTGGAAACATTTGCACGAGTAGATGACTTAAGTTTAACTGGAAAACTCATTTATCCTTTTGTAAAACATTTTTATGTTCAGTGGGAACCATTACAGAAAAAGTTTCCAAGAACAAAGTACTTTGGGGCGTTGTATTGATGGCTCTAAAGATTTTTGTTACGCTTGGCACAAAAGATTATCCGTTTGACAGAATTGTAAAAGCACTTGATGAAAAAAATGTTTTTATGCAAATAGGGAATTCCGGTGTGCCAAAGAAAGCTTCTTTTCAAAGATTTATGACAAAACAAGAAATATATGATAAAATGGATTGGGCAGATGTTATTGTTTGTCATGCTGGCACGGGTACACTAATGGAGGCGATTGATTTAAACAAAAAAATGATTGTGGTACCCCGTCAAAAAAAATTTGGTGAACACATTGATGACCACCAAGTTATGTTTTCAAAATATATACAAAAAGAATTTGATTTGGAAATAGTTTTTGACGTAAAAAATATTTGGTGGGCGATAAAGAATAGTTGTGTGCCAAAGATTTCACCCGCAGATACCCGTCTTGTAAAAGAAGTTAAACGAATTGTTAATGAATGAATTTATTTTTTTTGTATTTATTTTGTTTATTGGTGTTTTTGTGAAAAAAGAAAAAGGATTTATTGTAATAACGACTTATTTTAATTATTCTGGGAATAAAATCATTCTAGATAATTTTAAATTATTTAGAAAAAAAATTGTTTCACAGGGGGCAACCCTCTGTGTTGTTGAATTATCCTTAAAAAATTCCGAATTCGAACTTCAAAAAAAAGATGCTGATTATCTAATACAAGTTAGAAGTGGCTCAGTTATGTGGCAGAAGGAAAGGTTGCTTAACATTGCTTTGAAACAGCTTCCACAAAAATATTCAAAAATCGCTGTAATAGATGCAGATATTTTATTTTTGGATGATTCTTGGCTTGAAAAAACAATTAAAGCTTTGGACAAATATAATGCAGTCCAGCTCTTCAGATGGGCAGTTAATATGCCTCGTGGAAAAAAAAGTTTGAGTGCTTTAGAATTAAGCAGTATTGATTTTGCTCTTGATGATAACTCAAAGTACTTTGGTGTGGCATATAATATTATTTCTAATAAGAATCTTAACCTACCCAAAGCTTCTTTTGCCGAAATTGGTAGGACGGGTATGGCTTGGGCATTTAAAAGAAGTATTATAGAAAATACTGGTTTTTTTGATAAAAGTATATCGGGCTCAGGTGATTTGTTTTTGGCACTTGGGATGTACACCGAAAGAACTGATTTGTTCCAGTTTAGAAATATCTGCAAAGGCATTTTGTTTGAATACAAAAAATGGGTCCATAATTACAAAAAAAATATTGGAGGTAAAGTATTTTACCTAGACAATACAATTGTACACTTATGGCATGGTCAGAGGGTTAATCGGAACTATTTTTCTAGACAAGTTATATTGTCTTTGTTTGTTTTTTTGCCCAGTAGAGATCTTATAATTAATTCTTATGGGTGTTTTGAATTTAGACATAGATTTTTTCTTAATTTGTGGATGAAAAATTATTTTTTCATAAGGAATCAGAATAACTTTCTAGGTTTTTTTTTATCTTTTTTTCTTCACTATTTTGCTTATTTTTTGTTGGTATCAAAGCTTTATCTCAAACGTCTTATTAAAAATAAATAATTCTGTATCTCTCAAATTAAGTGATATCTGTCATTTCGCGTAAAAGATTTTTGTGTTTAATTGTCATTGTTCTGCATGAAATGGCATTGTAACCATAGCTTACTATCCACTTGCCTTTTTCATAAATTGCTCCAGATGGGTAAACCACAGCATAAAATATTTTATTTTCATCTTGGCTTGGCTTAAAATACGTTCCAAAGTAAATTGGTTTTGTTGTTATTCTTGTAATTTTAAATGGAGGTTTTGCGGAAAAAGCATAGGCTCCTATGTAATGAATTTTCTTTTTTTTCCATTCAGAATAATCAATAAAAGAGCTGTGGAAGAAGCAGAAGTATTCGTTGCCTACGCGTATTGGCGGAGTTCCTCCTCGAATTTCTCCATGTGGCCAGAAAAACTTTTGTTTAAACTTCGTTTC
>Ga0268276_1003105_pt1 | contig 13285 bp, 11 predicted proteins | sample saktaG_4_FD_190145 | JGI IMG/M metagenome (GOLD analysis project Ga0268276, IMG submission 190145) | Saline water microbial communities from Sakinaw Lake, British Columbia, Canada - sak_2010_1_5_45m | ecosystem: Environmental > Aquatic > Non-marine Saline and Alkaline > Saline ...
AAAAACCAACCGAAGGCGCGTGACCGCGCACAACCACGAGGCCAACGAAGACAGCATACACCGCCCTGCGGCAGATCGTCCAGTGGATTCCCGAAGGGCTCGTCGACCGGCTGGCGCGGGAGGCGGGAACCGACATCCGGAAGTTCGCGGCCTTAAGCCACGTCCTCGCCCTGCTCTACGGGCACCTGTCGGGCGCGTCCAGCCTGAACGAGATCTGCGATGCGCTGCGGCTTCACGAGCCGTAGGTGACCCGCATCCGGGGCACGGTGGCGCCGAAGCGCAACAAGCCCTTTGAAAGACAAACCCCATGACCCTGAAAACTTTTCGGGTCAGACCTTGGTTTAGTATTTAGCGTTGACGCGTGGTTTCGAGATGTGCTAACGCATAAACATGGCAAGAAAACTGCGGAACTCACGCGGGGGGAGACGCTCGCCGACCTGGTCGAGCGTAGCGAGTCAGGCTTCCTCTGCGCCTCCCCCGCCGCTGCGTTAAATTATCCCCTTTTTACCCTCGCATTTGTAACCACTCCGTGGTTACAATAATTTCACAAACAAGAACCCCGCCATGCCTGACACTCTCAAACTCTCCGCCTCGTCCGCCCTGCCCGCGGGCCGCTTGGACGGACTGCGCGTCTTCCGTCTGGAACTCGCCTTCGAGGCCACGCCCTCCAACAATGTGCAGGTCTGCCTAGGGCGCGATATATGGCGAGCCGTCCGTCAGATACCCGGCAAGACGGCCTTTGCTTTTCAGGCTGGCGGCGAGCGGGGTTGCCTGAGGTATATAAAAGGTATATTAAACGTGCGCCCAATGGGGGATAATTGGAGGTATTGGTGGGAAGCGGTAAAAACAGGGTAAAAAGCCAACAAACAAAAAACCCCAATAAAAACGAGGTTTTAAAGGGGTAAAAGTTGGGGCGAAAAACGGGATTCGAACCCGCGACCCGCAGAACCACAATCTGCTGCTCTAACCAACTGAGCTATTTTCGCCATCTGAAAACAACATCAAGATACCAAATGCCTCCGTAAAATCAAGCCACAGTTTTTTGAAACAAGGTGCATATTGACGCGCATCACGGAAACGCAGAATCCAAATCGCGGAGCGGGGGCGATTCAACTTTGTTGCATCTCCCCCATCACCAACAAACCTTAGTTACAAAACGTGTCTCATTTGTTAAGATTCCAATTTGTTTAAGACGGCTAGTACATGACTGTAACCAAAACTAGAACAGCCTTTTTAATCGCCGCTTCGCTGCTGAACTTACATCTGGCGGCAGAGGCTACGGATGTGTTTCCGCTGGAAATTAGGGCAGACCCTCTGACAGCGGCAGTCACCCTGCCTTTTGAGGCGGCTCTGTCGTACCCCGGCGAGCAAAACTTCAATTTGGCCGCGCAGCATGCGACCAACTGGCTTAACTCCAGTTCTGTACTCGTTGAGATTTTATGGCCTGCTGACGCTCCTGAAGCCGACACGCTCTTCTGGCTTAAAGACCGTGACGATTTCTGGCATCAGCGCATATCGCCGACAAAGCTAAAACCCGGATTTACCAATCTGGTCGAGGTTCCGTTTCAGCCGGGTGCCACAGGATGGCAAACTCCCGGCCACTCGCTGGCTTGGCACTACCGCGTCCGCATTAATCCGCAATCGATAGGTTTCCGCATTTTTTCGGATGCGGCATTCACCGGAAAATGCGTCCTGGTGTCGGCAACGCTGACATCCACTCCCCCCTTCACGCCCCCGGCCATCTCAAAAATCCGCCAGCTCACACGCTTTCCGCAGGCTTTGGCCTTATACGAAGCGTGCTTCGATCTGCCCGACCGTTATGTAAATCCTTTTGATCCCGGCCAGATTGATACAGGTGCCATTATCGTCACGCCAGAAGGCACCACAAACACCATCCATGCCTTTTATTATCAGCCCCATTACCGACTGGAAGACGAACTCGGAGAGCCGGTTGAGCCGGACGGTCAACCCGAGTGGCGCCTGCGCTACTGCCCCCGAATGCCGGGTGAATATAACGTCACTCTGTACGTCAAGGATTTTTTGGGCGAATGTTCCATAACCAACGCGTTGCGGTTCACTGCCGCGGCGGCTGACGAAGACGCATTGAAGTTCGTCAGGGTGTCAGTGAAAGACCCGCGCTATTTTGAGTTTTGCGACGGCTCTTTTTTTTATCCGATCGGGCACAACACGCGCTCAGCCACCGACGACCGTATGGACGACAAATTCCCTTGGGTTTTCCGTAAAGCAGAGGGCACAACCGCCTATCGCCGTTATTTCAAGCGAATGCAGGATGTCGGCGAAAACATGGCCGAGGTCTGGATGAGCGCATGGTCTTTGGGACTGGAGTGGACAGAAGGAATTGGCGGCTATCATGGCGCGAACGACTACCACATGGGCAACGCATGGGAACTCGATCGAGTTTTGGACCTGGCCATGCGCCATCGCATTTACGTGAACCTCGTCTTCAATTATCACGGCCGCATCAGCACCTGGTGTGATCCTGAATGGCACCTGCACCCGTACAACAAAAAGACGCCTGGCGGGTGGCTGGATATGCCGCTGGAATTCTTCAGCGACCCGCTGGCCATCGAAATGCAGAAGCGCTTCTGCCGTTACACCCACGCCCGCTGGGGATGGGCTCCCACAATTTTCGGTTACGAGTTATGTAGTGAAATCAATCTGACGGGACACCAGAGCCATCACAAAACCCATTTCGAGCCGGTCGTCGTGGAGTGGTGCCGCACACTGGGACGCTATCTCAAGGAAATCGATCATTATGGACATCTGGTGTCGGCTCATGTTTCAAACGACTATAAATTCCTCAACCCTGAAATCTCTGGAATGCCTGAAATGGCTTTCAACCCGCTGGATGCCTATCACCATGGCCAGCCGGAACGGATCATCGGCCTAGTGAAGGAAACAGCCGATGCTGGTCTCGCCTATAACAAGCCGATCCTGATCACGGAGTTCGGCGGCTCGCCGATGGCGGCCGGGCTGGAACATCTGATGATCGAACAGCATGCCGCCATCTGGGCAGGCGCCTGCGTGCCGATGTCCGGTATCCCAATGTTCTGGTGGTGGCAGGTGGTCGATGAACACGACCTGTACCAACGTTATAACGCAATCCGCAATTTCATGGAAGGTGTAGACCCGCGGGACATCACTGCCAAATACGCGGACGCCGTGCTGACCGCCGACGAACGCGTTAACAAGTCTTTGTTGAAACAATTTGCGGTGGTATGCACTGCCTCGCCAGAAAAAGCCCGCGGCTATATACACCCGGTCAGGTTCGCAAGAGAAGGCGAACCGCCGCCTGTTGCCGAACATTTCACCGTGGAAATCGCAGGGGTAACGCCGGGGCTTTTCCGTGTCGAGTTTTACGACACGCAAACCGGCAAGGCCGTACGCCGTTTCGACGCGCGCACTAGAGAAGACCGGCTGCCGATTCCTGTGCCAAAATTCACATCGGACTGCGCCTTCAAAGCACACCTGCTCACACCAATGGCAAAACGATGAAAAATCAGCTTAAAACCCGCTTCAGCGTATCCATGACGCCAGATCTGGCGGAAGCGCTCGACGAACTGGTTTCGCGAAAAGGGTTTCCCAGCCGCTCGCAAGCCATCGCCGAGATTCTGCGCGCACATCTGGCCGCGACCGGCGCAGAGGCGTCCGACACCCGTATCGCAGGCACGATCACGCTGGTATATGACCACCACAAGCGCAACCTGACCGCGACCCTTACCGACATCCAGCATGATTACCATGATCTGATATGTTCGGTGCTGCATGTGCATGTTGACCATCACGTGTGCATGGAGATCCTGGCTGTGCGCGGACGCTCCGGCCGCATCCGCGAGCTGTCCGACCGCCTGATTGCCACCAAAGGCATCCAGCACGGACGCCTCGCAGTCACCCGTATAGGGTGATGCTCCAGCTTTCAGCGCTGCCGGTGAATGATACGCTTGAAACCGTATGTTACGGTCAGGGCTTTCTTCCCTATTTTGCCGCGCATAAGTTGATCCAGAAATTCCGCAGCCCGGTACGCGCCGCCCTCGAAGTCCGACTGGACACTGGATAGCGTCGGCACGGTATTTTCACAAATCGTCTCATCGTCATCCACACCGATGACCGCCACATCATCAGGCACGTTGACACCTATTGCCAAACATGTGTCCAGAACCTGTTTGGCCAACAGGTCAAACGCCGCGAAAAGACCGCACGGTTTGGACAATCCCGACAGCCATTCCATCAAATGCTTCTGTTCGATGCCCCAGTCTTTTTTTGTTTTGGGACGGTAAAACGCGCAGTCGTATCCTTTGCGGCGCAAGTATGCCGCGAAAGCCTTGCCCCGCTCTGATGACCAGAACGGTTGCGGCACTGATGCCGATCCCACATAGGCAAAGTTTTTGAACCCCTGCCGCAGATAGGCGTCAGCCACGGCCTCGCTGGCGCGATGCATCTCGTGGTGGATCGACACACAACGCTTATAAAATGCCTGCGGCGCGTCGAGAAAAACAGTCGGTATCCGGCCGCTGTTTTTTATCAGACCGTAAAGTTCAGTAGGGCTAGACCGGGTGATAATGCCGTCAGGGCGCCAGTTGCTCAAAGAACCTAAACTCGAAACAAAAGGGCTGTTTTCAAGGAAGTGTACTTCCCACGGTCCGTTCAGGTGCGCGTACCGCATGATGCCCTAGGTCTTCTCCCGCAACACCTTTTGCGAGGTCGGCGTGACCATCACCAGCACACGCGGTATCTTTTTCAGAAACGTCGCCATAAAATCGCCTCAAGTGACAGTGTCACCAAATAATGCCATGATCTTAGCGGATAACACTATCGGCGGCAAAGACTATAAGCCTTATGTGCTCAATAAGTCATGTTTTTATACGCATTTGTATGTGGTTTTGCTTTAGTCGACATAGTATCCTATTCGCAATCGGTTAAAGGAGTTGTTGCACGTTACTGATTCGTACAAATTAATCCAATGAAGACAGGAGTGTCTAAACATGAATACACGTGACATAAAACACAGAATCACTCGGCGCGACGCTATGCGTTGTGTGGCGGGAGCGGCATCCACACTGGCCTTTGCCGGATGCAGCTCCGCTATAGGCAAGGCCAAACTCACATCAACGCGCATCGCACCTCGCTTCCGCAAGCCGGGCGAGAAGTTGAACATAGGTGTTGTCGGTGTGGGTGGCAAGGGCTGGTCTAACTGGGAACCCATGTTCAAGATGGGTGAGAATATTGTCGCGCTGTGCGATGTTGACCGAGCTCCGGTTGACGCCGCGCTGGCAATTGTGCGTAATCGCAACAATGATGTGCAAGGGTTCACCGACTTCCGGAAAATGTTTGACGCCTGTAAAAACATGGATGCGGTGCTGGTTTCCACCCCCGATCACTCCCATGCCTCCGCCGCGATTCGCGCAATGCGAATGGGTTGCCATGTTTATGTCGAGAAGCCTCTGGTACGCACCCTTTGGGAAAACCGCTACTTCGAGAGGGTAGCCAAAGAGTGCGGCGTGATTACGCAGATGGGCAATCAGGGCAGCGGCGACAATGGGTTGCGCCGTAATGTCGAGATTCTGCATTCAGGCGTACTCGGACCTGTCAAAGAAGCGCATGTATGGGTAAGATCCCCTTTTATCAACGGGAAATTCTACTGGCCGCAAGGAGTGCCGCGTCCGGCAGGCTCCGACCCGGTACCGTCCGGACTTGACTGGAATTGCTGGTTGGGAACGGCTCCGCTACGGCCTTACAAGAAAGGATTCTACCATCCCTTCAACTGGCGCGGCTTCATTGACTTTGGCGGCGGCGCTTTCGGCGACATGGGTTGCCACACCATGAACATGCCCTTCCGCGGGCTGAAACTGGCCGAGGTCACTGAAGCGGAGAGCATGATCGCGGATGACCGCAACAGCGATACATATCCTTCACGCAACTCTGTGCGGCTGCGTTATGCCGCCAGGGAAAATATGCCGGCCGTGGATCTTTTCTGGTATGACGGCGGGGTTCTGCCGTCAGCGGAAGTGATGCCGCAGGTTGTCGCGACCATGGGCGAGGTTCCGAAAAGCGGCAGCCTGATAATCGGAGAGAAGGGGATCATGCTTAGCACCAATGATTACGGCGAGACCGCCTATGTCGCATTCAAGGGTGAAGCCAAGATACGTTCGGTCAGCAAACATGAAGCTGTAACTGGCCTTCCTCAAACTGTCGTAAGATGCAAAGAGGAGGACAGCAAGGAACTGCATAAGGAAGCACGCTTTGTCCAGCGTGACGGCGAGTGGCAAATGGTCAGCATGGGGGTTTCGCCGTCACGCGCAAACCACCGCTCGGAATTCGTGCATGCCTGCAAGGGAGAGACGTCCTGCTATTCGGACATAAATGTCTCTATTCCGATGATGGAAGGAGTGCTGGTGGGCTGCGCCGCCCAAATAATCCCCGGCAAACTGACCTGGGACACAAAGACACAGACGTTCAAAGGGAATAAAGACGCGAACCGGTTGGTCACGCCTTTTGTCCGCAAGGGATGGAAATACTGATAATCAAAGTGTTTTCTGGCAAACAATAAAGGAACCTTCAAATGAAACGATTAGAGATTAAAACCGTCAAGATCAAACGCTTAGCAGGGCTTTTTTTTACCGGCTTGGTACTAATATCAACGGCATCCGCATCTTTCGCACAAGTGGTCACGCCTAAGGGCAAGATATTGATGCCGGTGGGAGACGCCACTGAGGTGGTTGACACGCTCTATCCCTTTTTCCGCCTGCAGGAAGAAGGTTACGAGGTTGTTGTGGCTGGACCGGAAGCCCGTATGTATCATATGGTAACGCATGAGATTCCTCCTGAATCTCCCATAATTTGGGACATAACGCAGGAAGCTCCGGGTTATCATATTCAAGCTGTCATCGCTTTCCGTGATGTTAAAGCTGAAGAGTACGCCGGATTGTTCTTATCCGGTGGCCGGGCACCGGAGTACCTGCGGTACGATAAGGACCTGATGCGCGTAACCCGGCATTTCTTCGAAACTGGAAAGCCTGTTGCGGTCGTGTGCCATGGTGTGGAAATCGTGGCTGCTGCAGGTGTTCTGAAGGGGCGTAAAATAACTACTGTCGCCAAATGCGAAATGGACATTACCTTGGTAGGCGGCGAATACATCAACCAACCGCTGGTAGTCGACGGCAACCTGATAAGCTGCCGCACATGGCACGATTACGGCACGCCTTATATGAAAATTTTCATTGGACAACTTGAAAGTCAAATAACGAGGTGAGATATGTCACCTACTAGACGAGATTTTATGTGTAAGGCATTAGGAACCGCCTGCGCAGGCGTGGCAAACGGCTTTACACACGCGGCGGCAAAACCGGATTTGGCTTTAAAGTTTCTGCTCGGTTCCTGTCTGTACGGTTACATGGATCTCGGCACCATCCTGCCGCAGGCAGCTCTGACCGGTGCTGGCGCTATTGATATCTGGCCAAAGGTTCACGGCAGCCAACGTGAGCAACTTGAGGATATGGGCGAGGAGCGCTTTGCCGCACTGATCAAGCGGCATAACGTCTCATTAGGCTGCATAACGCAATATAAGCTGGGACCGTTCAACTTGCAGGACGAAATGCGGCTGGCGGCGAGGTTGGGATGCAAAACCATAGTAACCGGTGGCAAAGGACCTAAAGGCTTGAGAGGAGACGAGCTTAAAAAGGCAGTCATCGCTTTCATAGAAGCCTTGAAGCCAACCCTTGATACCGCCGCCGCTACAGGCATCACCGTTGCCATCGAGAACCATGGCAACAACCTCATCGATTCACCTGACGCATTGAAATGGCTGGTCGAACTTAGACCTTCGAAACATCTGGGTGTCGCGCTAGCGCCCTACCACCTGCCTCAGGACGAAAAGATGCTGGCTGATCTGATACGCGCCTTGGGTAATGACGGACTGAGTGTTTTCTATGCCTGGCAGCACGGTAAAGGCTGCATGACGCGAATGCCCAAAGATGATGAACTGCTGCAGATGCCAGGTAGAGGAACGCTGAATTTTAAACCACTTTTGGTTGCCCTGCGCGAAATTGATTACGACGGCTGGACTGAGATATTCATGCACGCCACACCGCGCGGTGTACCGATTCTGGAAACACCCAAAGATGTCACGGCTGAAATTAACCGCGCGCGCGCTTATCTGGAAAAATATATTAAATATCGATGATAACCCTGCTGAACCCCAACGAGGTCAGCAGCGTTTAACAAATAAAAGCGCTTTTGTTATAATGACAACCGATTAATGCATTGCAAGTGCATCTGTTTTGCTTTTCATGCGAGGCGAAAAATGAAAAAAGTGTTGGTAGCGGTTATAGTTGGTATGATTGCGGTGTCAAAGACCGATGCGCAGGCTGTTGACGCGGCTTTGTTAAAGGATGCCAGGTCTTCAATCCGAAAAGGTCTGGCTTGGCTGGCAGCTAATCAAAAGCCGGACGGATCTTGGTCAGCGACCGTTATGCCCGCTATGACGGCCCTGCCGCTTTGGGCATTAGCCGCATCTGGCGAGACCGGGTATGCCGACGTGAAAGAGAATGCGGTGTTGTTCATCTTGAGCAAACAGCAACCGGATGGCGGCATTTATGAGCCGGTTCCCGGGCGGCAAGGTGGCGGCCTAGGCAACTACAACACAGCGATCTGCATCGCCGCGCTTTATGCCACCGGTCGTTCTGACGTGATGCCGGCTGTTTTGAAAGGCAGGAGCTATATCGCGGCATCACAACACATAGGAGATGATTCGCACGCCGGCGGTTTCGGATATGACAAAGACGCGGAGAGAAGATACAGCGATTTGAACAACACGCATTTCTCGTTAGACGCCATGCGTCGCACACAAGGCGCGGAAGATCTGCGTCCTGCGGGCGAAAAGCGTGTGGACGTAAGATGGGACGCTGCGCTCAAGTACGTCATGCAGATGCAAAACACAGAAGGGGAAACCGCCGGAGGATTCGCATATAACACGCAAGATCCGAAAAGCGGGATAGCGACCAACTCCAGCGGAAGGTTAATGTTGCGGGCTTATGGCAGCATGACTTACGCAGGTCTGCTGTCAATTGTGCATGCCCGGCTAGAAAAGAGTGACCCTCGTGTGCGGTCGGCTGTGAAATATGCCTCCCGGTTCTGGACGCTGGATGAAAACCCGGGTCAAGGGCAGCAGGGCCTGTATTTTTACTATAACGTCATGACTAGGGCTCTCAGCGCTGCCGACATAGACTCTTTGAGTCGCAAAGCTTCAAACGGCGATATTTTATGGCGGGAAGAGGTTTTGCGTAAACTTATAGAGCTTCAGAAGCCAGACGGGTTCTGGGTAAACGAAAATAACCGCTGGTGGGAAAACGATCCGGTGCTGGCCACATCATATTCGCTCCTGGCGCTGTCCTTTGCGGCGGGATTCACCAGATGAACCACATCCTGCCATAGGTTTTAATATTTTCGGCACATTCTGCCGTGACATCCCAGCTCAAATAGTCATAATAAAAGCTGTCCATTAATGTTTTGGCAACGGATCGGCTTTTTCATGAACGAACATTTGTTATTGTTTGTGACCATGTGCACATGGGCTACATGCGTAGCCGGCTTGTCGTGGTATTGCCTGAACATCGCCCGTCAGATCACTTATGTAACATTAGCTGACGGTCGCAAACAAGAGCGCAGAATACCATTATTGTTCCGACTTTTGCTTCCTTTCGCGCCAAACTTAGACCGTCTGACCTTGCGTCCATATTTCACCCGTTCGCGCATAACCGCCGACCGACAACTTATCGCGGCAGGGTATGAAGGTTTATTAAATGGCCAAGAGTTGGTATCTTTAAAAATATTGATGCCCGTGGTTGGCGGCGCATTCTGGTTTGCGGCTTTAAGACTTTTAGCCACATTATTCCCCACCTCCGCACTGGCAATGAACATAGCGTTGCTGTTGTTGCTGGGAATAGGCATGTTATATTTTTACCCGTTATTATGGTTAAAACGAGCGCTGGTTTTTAGGCGCCGGTCAATCCTGCGGGCTCTGCCGTTTGTGTTAGACCTGCTCACGCTCTCGGTGGAGGCAGGCATGGATTTTATGAGTGCCCTGCAACGCAACTGCGAAAGAAGAAAGCTCGACCCGCTTAACGAAGAACTGATCCGTATGATGCGCGAGATTCAGGTGGGCACCCCCAGAAGAGTCGCTCTGCGCAACATGGCCCAAAGGGTTGACCTGCCTGACCTGCGATCTGTATCGCACGCTCTGATACAAGCAGATGAATTGGGCGTCAGCATAGGTGCAATATTGCGCATTCAAGCGGAACAGATACGTTCGCGCAGATTCAGTCGCGCAGAGAAACTCGCGAACGAGGCGCCTGTCAAAATGTTGGGGCCTTTGATGCTGTTCATTTTCCCCGCTGTCTTCATAATCCTGTTAGGCCCTGTACTACGGCAAACCCTGGAACATCTATTCTGAAATTATGAGCTCGTTTATTTATGACATTATTATAGTTGACGGACCGTTTAAAGGAAGGCGTTACCCGGTTCCACCCGAGGGTTTGACGCTGGGACGTTCCAGCAAGTGCGATGTCAGCTTCAATGATCCAGCACTTTCAAGAAGCCAATGTCGATTTGAGCTGCGCGACTCGGATTTGTGGGTCATCGATCTTGCCAGCGCTAACCAAACGCTGGTAAATGACAAGCCGGTTGATGAAATCAAGCTTTCACCTGTAGACCGGGTAACAGTAGGCCAAACAGTGCTCACAATTGAAACCACCGGTGAACTGGACCAGTGGAGCAAAAAGGCATCAGAGATCCCCTCTCCTGAAGTGATCATTGATTTAGGTTTCCAGAACAGAGAATCAGACAGCGATCATCACAGAAAGTCACTTTTGCGGCCTGCGCTTTGGACATTGTCGGCAATACTGGTTTTGACGATCGGCACAACCCTTATGCTGGATCCATCTGGTTTCACGAAAAAGCCTGCGGCTGCAATTAGCCCGCCTAACCAAGAAAAGCGGCTGTTGCTGCAATATGAAAAAATCGAAGCGGACGCCGAAAATATTTTCCGGTATGAAATGTCAATAAACCCCGAAGGTATTCTTGCGGTAAAAATTGATGACCTTTCAGGTAAAAACCGGCATGTGCGCAAGGAGAAAAAAGTGGAAGCCGCATTGTTGGCGGGGTTAATAACGGATATTGAAAATAGCGGATTTTTCAGCCTCGAAAAAACTTACACAGGATTTGCTGCAAGGCCCAACACGCTAAACGAGTTTAGCTTAACTATCGCTCTAGGAAGTCATGCACACACCTGCCGAGTTACTAACCGTAATGAACCGGATTCATTTAAAGCGTTACGTGATAAATTTGAAACCTTCAGCAAAAACGAACTGGGAATCTGGGCGATTCAGTTCTCGTCTGAAAAGCTTGTTGACCTGGCTCAAGCCGCGTTAACAGTGGCCAGAAAAAAATTCGATGAACGGGAAGTGCGCTACAGCAACCTTTTTGAATCTATACGGGCTTATCGAGAAGCCATCTTTTACTTGGACACCATAAACCCTAAACCGGAATTTTATACTGATATCATAGAAGGCTTTGAATCTGCGGAAAACGAACTGGACAAACGTTATCAGGAACAACGTTTCCGCGCCGACAGAGCTATAAACCTGTCGGAATGGTCCGCCGCAGCCAAAGAACTCAAAATCCTTTGTGAAATGGTGCCTGACCGCTCTGACAGCCGCAATCAGGAAGCCGCACGCAAGCTTTTGGATGTAGAAACCCGACTCACTAAGACCCGCCGCTGACTTTTGCCTCGTCAATAAAGGGAGCACTTTATGCAACGTTCGATTTACTTGATTTTAACGCACATTTGTTTATGTCAGTTTCTGTGCGCATCAGACGGCCAAGGACCTGCCACCAGACTAGACATTGCCTCACAACCTTTGGGAGCCGTCATCAGAATCAATCATATTGAACAAGGCACAACGCCTATAACCATCACCGATCTGCCGCCGGGGCCTCATCTAGTGCAAGCGCTAAAAATGGGTTACCGCGATGCTTTCGAAACAGTCTTATTGGAATCAGGTGTCAACCGCACTTTGACTGTTAAACTAGAACCCATAACCGGCATCGTGCTGATAACTTCAGATCCTCCCGATTGTGAGGTGTCCTCCAAAGGCATTTCACTAGGTAAAACGCCCCTACTGATAACCTCGTTAGAACACGGCGCTCACAAACTGACGATAGCCTCGCCAGGTTACCAGACTAAAGAAATCGAGGTTGTCATTGAAGGCCGCATACCGTTAAAGCAAAATGTATCTTTGATGTCAGACTCTGGCACGATATCAATTTCATCCGACCCGGCCGGATCTGAAGTTTTGGTCAACGGAATCAGCCGCGGGCACGCACCTTGCCGGATCGACCGTATTCCGGGAGGCACAGTCACTCTGGAAATAAAGGCGGTCGGATTCGAGTCCCAAAAAAGAGAAATCTCTCTAGCCGCAGGTGAAGTCCAATCGCTTGACATTAAACTTAAACCTTTGCCGGGGACACTCCGTGTCGTGTCGATTCCCGATAACGGACGTGTGTATGTCAATAATGAATACAAAGGGCAAGCGCCTTTGGATTTGGTTGATATTGTTCCCGGCGATTACCGTGTGCGGGTTGATCTGCCCGGCCACGAACCGACAGCCCGTGACGTCAAGTTGCCCAAAGGCACTTCCATCACGGAGGAATTCAGACTTACGCGCAACACTGGCAGGCTTGAGATCGTCACCGCTCCGGCCGCTGGCACAATACTTTTGGATGGCAAAAAGGTTGGCATAACCATTACGCGAGGCATAGACTCCAATGCCGTTTCAGACCCGTTTGCGGTGGAAGACATTGCGGAAGGCGAACATGAGGTTGAAATATTCCGTAAGGGCTTCGCGAACCAGAAAAGGCAAATCAACCTCAAACGCGGTGATACATTGACAATTCAGTTCAAGTTACAACGCAAGTTTATTCCGAATTATGAGGTGACCACCACCCGCTCCTACTATAGGGGGGTGCTGGAATTTTTAAATGAGGAAGGCATACGGCTAGAAACTACCCCCGGCATAAGTCAGACCATCCCCATGAAAGATGTCAAAAAACATGGGCCGTTACGAGAGGATGAATAGGCGTCCTGAATCCTCGGGGCGATGCAACAAAGTTGAACCTGTTGCGTCAAATGAAAACGACACCGAAACTCAGGAAACTTTCCTGGGAATCCTCTTAGGTTGCGTCAAATGAGATGACACCGAAGTGCGGGTCT
>Ga0268276_1003106_pt1 | contig 13280 bp, 10 predicted proteins | sample saktaG_4_FD_190145 | JGI IMG/M metagenome (GOLD analysis project Ga0268276, IMG submission 190145) | Saline water microbial communities from Sakinaw Lake, British Columbia, Canada - sak_2010_1_5_45m | ecosystem: Environmental > Aquatic > Non-marine Saline and Alkaline > Saline ...
CCAAACTTCGCAACTTGCGAAACTCCGGTGTATTTTCCAGCTTTTGCCCAAAATCCTTTTCCCTCGAGTGGTTTTTGTCCTGCTCCTCTTAACCTTTCTCCCCATTTCTCCACGGTCGGGCTGATTTTTCTTCCCAAAGCAGTTCCGGCTGCCAATCCTCCCCACTTCATGGCTCCAACTCCAGCTTTCTTTCCCCAGTTTATTATTCCCTGGGCGCCGCTGGGCGCCATACGCATGCTCATTAAAGCTCCTATTCCAAGCATGACTATGGCAATGGTCGGGGCGAGAATTGAACCGATGAGGGTGGCAAATTCACAACTCAAGCCGGATTCTAGGGCGCTTTTGTCGAAAAGGTTCGCCGCTTCCAAAGCGCTAGTATTTTTCATTATCCAATTGGAAATCCAAAGGAAGAATCCTATCGGTATCCCCACGATCGTCCATTGAATAAGTTGCTGCCACCATTCGCTGAACATTTTTCTGGTGGCAGGCAGGATATAAGCGCCGAAAGCGAGGGGAGCCAGAATCGTCAGAACCCAAAGGATTAGAATTCTGAAAAAGAAGATAAGGAATACTATGAAGTAAATAATTGAAGCGAAGGCGTAGAAAATAATCATGACCAGTCCATAGGCAATGATGCCGAGAAAACTGCCGATTGTCTGTCCGAAATTTTCAAAGAATTGGCCATCCAATGTAAAGACAGCTTTCATTGAATCCACAAGATAAGTGCTTGATTTTTGCCAGATTTCACCCAGGCCGATATAGTCTCCGGCTTGGTTCAGAAAGAAATTCGTTACAATATTTCCCATGTCAACAACGAAGCCGACAATGACCGCACTGAAGTTGATTAAAAGGGCAATGATGATTAGCGTGGGAAGAAGTTTTTTAGCCTCGTAATCCCTGATTTTTAAAATCGTGGCTAACCCGATAAACACCAAAACCAAGATAAACAGCATGTTCACGAAGTCGCGGGAGAATTCCCAGCCCGCTCTAACCACGAAATCAGAACTCATGGCCTGGTTGGCCGGAGTAATGGGAACCTCCAGAAATATCTGCCTCATCCAATTTAAAAGGGAGACAATAACCGAGAAGAGAAAACCGGAAAGAAGACCGAACAGGCCTATTACTATTGCCAGAAGGAAGAATGCGAACCTGACGGGTAGAGAGAAAATTGATTGGACGACGCAGGAAAAACAAGAGAGCCAGCTTGCCGGATTCCATCCGCAGCCGGGACACCAGTTATAGTCGTCACCGATCGTTTCTCCGCCCGCCGCCACGCAGCCGGCAGAAGAGCAAGTTCCTTCAGTCTCGTTCCAGAAACACGAAGCACCGCTGCTCTGGCATTCTGTTTGGGCCAGGCAATCTGCACAATTGGTATCGCATTCCGCTCTTGCCGTATTTTGCAGGGGCAGAAACGCCAAAAGCAAGCCTAATCCAAAAGCCAGAATGAGGACTTTTTTATTCTGAGAAATAGCTTTAAGCGCCGTCGTCATTGAATTAAATCATTATACCAAATTAAAAATTAATCTGCCACCAATTTCCGAGCTGGAAACCCAAAATAACCAGAATCCAATTTATTATCAGCCAGGCGAGGAAAATTATTCCGTAACCTATTCCCGCAGACTTTAGAATTGATTTTACCTGAATCATGGTAGCCGGGGCGCCCATTGAAAAGTAATAGATTACACCCACGGCAAGAGTCAGCAAGGCCAGGATAATTAGCCCCAGCCGCCACAGAATAAAATCAAGGATATTCTTGATCAATAAAAATATGTGTTTTAATTGGCAGGATTCGGTTTCGTCGTACGAAGTATTGGGATTGTCAGTTTTTCTGCCGCAGGGTACAAATCCTCCTGCAGACACAGTTATTTCCCCGACTTGAAAACTTTGTTCATTGCTCCAGTCCCCGCAAACCTGATCCGTGGCAGTCAAATCGTAGCAGGACCTGACTTTCCACTGATATTGTTTTTCCTTTTCCAAATCAGGCAGATAGGCGCTGCAGCAGGGCACGGTATTTTTTTCTACGGTTTGTCCTTCCGAGACAAGCCAGTACTCGTAAAATACGCTGTCTACTTTTTCCCAGTTAAGTATTACGGGTACGGTGGCAGTTCCGTTTGCTTCAGGAAACAAAAGAACGGGAGGAGTAATTCGGCTGGTTGTAAACGTTTGCACGGCCGGAATTCCACATTTTTCCCCTTGCTGGTCAGCACAGGTGCTTATCCTCCACCAGTAGCCGGTTTCCATTTTCAGTTGAGGATAAGATAAAGAGAGTTCCGAGGCTTCATAGGATTTTATAACCGCATCCGTTTCTATGGTTGAAAAGGAAGCCACAAGAGAAACCTCAATTTTGTATGAGGCGGCACCTGCTGCCCCTTCCCAGTCTAATTTTACGGGTATTTCCACCGTAGTTCCGTTCTGGGGAGAAACGATAGCGGGTGCTTCTCCGGTAGTTTCAAATTCCCAAACCGCAGACCACTGTTCCGTTTCGCAATTTCCCCCTTTTTCATCCCAGCATGAAGCAGCCCGCCATTTATAAGCAGTGTTGAAGTTTAATTCGTCCCAGAAAGAAGAAAAAGGCACGACGTAAACTCCGCTGGTGGAGTTCAGGATTTCATCGATCCCGTTTTCAGCCAGTATCTGATAGCGGTAAGAAAGGGCGCCTTTCACCGCTTTCCACTCCAGGCTGCTGGAAAGATTTACAGCCGGGATTCCCTCTGTGCTTTTCGGCGCCACCAATTCCGGTATGCCTATTTCGCTTATGGTTTTGAATTGCCATTGCTGGCTGCTTTCCCCGCATTCGCTGCAGTTCTGGCCGTCGCCGCAATCAAGGCCGCACTTTGTGCCGTTTTCGTTGAGACAGGGAGATGCCTGCCATTTGTAAGTGGTATCTTTTGTAAGCCAGTCCAGATCCAGAGTCAGTTCCGAAGCAAGGAGTCCGTTTTCTTCCTGAATCAGCCAGGGGGGAAAAACTTCTCTGCCGGTTTCCTGGTAGTAAAGTCGGAAACAGTAAGATTTAATGTTCTCCACGTTGCACCAGTCGAAAGTCACGGGCAGGGCCACTTCCTCGGCATTGTCCACCGGATACAACAATTCTGGAGCCAGGCTGGTTTTGAAAGTCCAGAGATTGCTCCATCCTCCGCAGCTGTTTCCTGCAGTATCGCAGCATGCTTGGACATGCCAGTTATAATTTGAATTGGATTTGAGAGTGCAGTTTTTAATCATGATGTAAGGAGTGGTGGTAACGCCTTCGGTTATTCCTTCAATTTTATATCTGTAGGATTGAGCTCCGGGTACTGCGTTCCACATCAGGGTTACGGGCAATTTCACGTTTTCGTCGTTGTTCGCAGGATAAGGACCAGTTGGCGTTTCTAAACAATTGTTGCTGCAAGCGCAGGCAGTTCCTGCGCAGACCTGCCATTCCGAGCAGGGATAAGCAACCGTCCAGCCGCTCTCGGTAGTGTTTCCGTCGCAGCCCTCACTGTTGCCGCTGCAAAACTGAGTGTAAGTGTTAATTCCAACATCGCTCCCGCATCCTGTGCCCCAGGCGCATCCGTAATCGGGCCAAGAATCGCAGATGAACGAAGAAGGTCTAAAATTACAGCCGTCGCAACAAGGCCCCGAGGCGCATTCGCACGGCGGGGGGTCTGCTGCCAGAATAAAATTAGGAAAAATAAGAAGAACTAAAACGAAAAACGAAAAGAGTAGCAATTTGAAAAAACAATTCGACATTATTAGATTTTAATGCTTTTTGTTAATTTTATCCAATCTTTAACCGTTAAAGTTTCAGCCCTCTGAGTGGGTTGGATACTGTTTTTCTTTAGCCATTCTTTGACTCTGGCCCGGCTTAGCTTCAAACTTTTGGAAAGATTGTTGATTAGTTGTTTTCTCGGTTGAGAAAACCCCGCCTTCACAATCAAAAAGAATTTGTTTAGGCCTGGCCTCAACAATCTTTTCAGGGGGGTAATTTTGATGATGGCGGCATCGACCTTAGGTTGCGGCCAGAAAGATTTTTTAGAAATATAATCTATGATTTCTACTTTTGCGTATACCTGAACGGAAACCGCCAAAAGATTCATCCTTGGGACTTTCGAGCAAATCCTTTGCCCTACTTCTTTTTGAACAATCAAAATCATCTGTTGAGGTCGGTCCTCAGCAGATTCTAAAAACTGGCGAATGACGGGCGCCGTCAGATAAAACGGCAAATTAGCAACAATTTTATAGTGTTTCGGGATTTGATTTTGTAATTTAAGAATGTTTTCTTGGATAATTTCTATATTTTTATAATCTTTCAGCGTTTCCTTAAGCATCGCCACCATCTTTGGGTCTTTTTCCACGGCCACAACCCTCTTTGCCTTTTCGGCCAATTCCTGCGTTAAAACTCCGAGACCCGGCCCAACCTCCAAGACGGTTTCATCCGGATTTAAACCAGCCGTCGTGATAACCTTCCTCAAGGACGATTTGTCAATCAAAAAATTCTGCCCGAATTTCTTAGAGGGAGATATTTTATGCTTTCTAAGCAGACTTTTTATGCTCGTTACCGAACTCAAATCCATTGGATAATTTTAGCATAAAAATTGACAAAGTCCGCCCCTTAAACTAAGCTTGAATGAGAAAATTCCAAAAGGAAAGGAGAAGAAAGAAAATGAGGACCTTGGGGAGGATAGGCCTTATTGGTTCGTTTTTCGTAGGCGTCTGCATGATTTTAGCGCTAGTCTTGGCCGAGATCTGTGAGAAGGATCTGAACAAGCACATCTGGCAGAGCCCGCTGCACCTTATTGCCTGGATAGAGAGCGCCCTGCTGTTGGCCATACTCGCCGTATATACCATGAAAAGAACAGAATGCTTGGAGAATGAAAAGTTGCCTCTGATTTTCAAGGCGATAACGGCGGTTTGCACGATTTTAAGCTTCAGCATTGTAGGTTATCTGGTGCTTTGGCCCATATTGCAGACTTTGCCCTTCATTGCTGGCGCAGCACTACTGGTCTTGGCCATCCTTGTCGTCTTCAGGGATACAGTGAAGGCACAGGTTAAATAGCCGGATTCAGAATAAAAACGGACGCTTTAGGCGGGGATTCTTTCCCCGCCTTTGCCTAGGTGTGGAAAAAGACCTTGACTTTCCGGAGGAGAAGAGTAGATTAGGAAAAAGGTATATGGAACTCCCATATAAAAGGTTTTTTAATTTAAGGGGTGGGTCTCTGAAAGACCCGTGCTCTTTTTTGGGCATCTTAGCCGTTGTTTTGTTCGTTTTGATTTCTTTGGGTTCGGCTTCCCTTTCAAAATCTCTCCAAGACTCGGAGGATTTTTCTTTAGCCTCGCTTTCTAATATTTTTGTAAAACCGGAAAAAACAGAAATTTTTCTTAATGCGCTGACGAAGTTCCAGCCGGAATCACCGGAACTTCTTTTTGTTAATCAGAACAGCTTGAAGTCGGTTACTCCGGCCATTGCCTTTTCTCCCCAGGTTTTAGGCGCTCTGGTTGAGGGATACGAGATAGAGGAAACCAAAAATACAGTTGTAGAATACGTAATAGAAACAGGAGACAGCTTATGGTCTATTGCCGATAAATTCGGTATCTCTCTGGAAACGGTTCTTTGGGCCAACAATCTGAACAAAAATTCTTATATCCAGCCCGGACAAAAATTGGTTATTTTGCCTGTTTCCGGTGTTCTTCACCACGTGCAAGACGGAGACACAATCTCGGCAATTGCCCAGAAATACAAAGGAAAGACGGAAGAGGTAGTCGCTTTTAACGGGCTTTCCGGCGAAGGAGACATATATATAGGAGATATCGTCATTATTCCCCAGGGTACCCTTCCCGCCCCTTCTGTCCAGTACGCTCCGAAATTAGTTCCCCTGGCCTCCAGTTACTTCATTTGTCCTATTTCCGAACCCTGCCGCATTACCCAAGGTCTCCACTGGTACAATGCCATTGATTTCAGCCACGGCAAGTGCGGAGAACCGATTTATGCCGTAGCCGCAGGAGAGGTTATTAAGGTCAAATTGACCAATTCCACCTCCCAATGGGCTTTCGGAGGAGCAGGAAACACTGTTGCTATTTTGCATCCCAACGGCGTGGTAACAAGTTACGGCCACATTGCCACCAGTCTTGTTAACGTGGGAGATTATGTTTCTCAAGGCCAGGTGATCGCTTTAATGGGCGGGTATCCCGGAACTCCCGGAGCGGGCCTTTCTACTGGTTGCCATGTGCATTTCGCGGTATCCGGTGCCAGTAACCCTTTTGCCAGATAATATAAAGATTTCATGCCTATTTTACTCTACACGTTGACGCTTTTCTTGGACGGTCACATAAAATACGTTCTGGATTATCTGAATCAACAGCTGTTCTAGCCAGTTTTTAAACCGCAGGATTAATTAAAACAAAAAAGCCTCTCAAGAGAGGCAGTTTTTATTTCAGAATAGAACTTCTATTTCTCTTCGCACTTAAGGCAGAATCTTGCTTCCGGAACAGCTTTCAATCTTTCTTCCGATATTTCTTCTTCGCACTTTTCACACTTGCCGTAATCGTCCTTGTTAATTTTTTCCAGAGCGAGATTAATATTTTTCAGTTTAGTTTCCAGGCCGTATTCGATAGGCAGAAGAGTGGTGTATTCTTCCACTTCGTCCGCTTCTTTTTCCAAAGAACCGGAACCCGACTCACTATCTGAATGAGGAAAACGGGTGTCCCAGTCGCCTTTAAGGTTTTCGTCTTTCTTGGCAAATTTTTCCAACGACTTCTCGATACTCAATTTTTCTTTTTCTAATCTAGTTTTTAGTTCGTTTAATAAATCTTTGTCCATATATTAAAAATTATAACATGCTTTGTTTGAAATTAATAACTCTTGAAACCGCCTCTTCAATCTTTTCCCGGGATAATTCTCCCCTTTGAAAGGAGGTAAAAAAAACATCCAGCGCTTGCCCAACATCCGCTTCCCACCCGGAGAAGATTAACATATCCACTCCGGCCGAAACGGCTTTGTTGAACATCTCTTCCAGAGAAAATTTTTCCAGCAAATAATTTTGGGCCAGGTCATCGGAAATAATTAAAGCATCAGACCCCAGATTTTCTTTCAAAAATTGTATGCCCTCAGGTGAAAAAGTAAAAGGCAGGGAAGGGTCCACGTCTTTGTAAATTACGTTTGAGGTCATAACGAATTCCGGATTAGCGGCCATGGCTATTTTGAATTGAGAAATTTCGGGAACGTTTTCTTTCTCTGCCAGCTTCTCTTCGGGATTAAAAGCAATGTCTCCGTATCCCGGGAAATGTTTGAGAGCGGTCAAGATTCCGGCCGTGTTCTGTCCAAGAATCAAAGACTTGGCTAGCTTCCCTGTTTCCTCAGATGGTTTCTTAAAGGAGCGTTCATATAAAAAATCTCCTTCTTTTGTCATGTCTAAAACCGGAGACAAAACCAGATTTACTCCCAATTCTTTCATTTCTTGACCACGGACAAGACCAACTTCATATGCCTCATCTGAATTGTCAATTTCGGATTGGGGTGTTTTTTCTTCGGCAAAGTTAACGCGGGAAATAACACCGCCCTCCTGGTCAGCGGCGATCAAAAGAGGCAATCCCGTCTCTTTTAAAGAGAGGGCTTGGAGGCCCTCGGTTAATTCTTTTAATTGCGTTTCATTCTCAATGTTTTTCGAAAGCAAAAGAACTCCGCCCGGATGGTATTTTCTGAAAGTTTCTTCTAATTCAGGCGTTATCGTTTTGCCCTCGAACCCGATAATCAACAGCTGGCCTATTTCCATCGCGGACTGGCCGGATTTTATTTTTTCAATGGCCTTTTGCATGCTTTCGAAGGAAGAGGTGAAGACGAAATAGTCGTCAAACCAAGCGTAACAAATGCCCAGGTCCCCCCTGGAAATAGTCAGGAAGCGGAAGCCCACGCCTTGATGGAAGGCCGTTTTAAAGGTGAAAGATATAGCGGGTTCTTCTTGACCCAAAGCGATAAAGAGTTTTTCCGTATCCTTACCCATGCTGCCTTCCCAGGTTTTCAGTAAATTAAGCAGTCCTTCCGTCTGCTCGACCTTCGTTACAAATCCCAAGCGATTGGCATTCTGGGTCGAGTAGATGAAAATAGTAAAGTCATCGTTCAGTTTATCCAAGAGGCCTTCGGGCGATTGTATTTCGAACGCCTCAAAAAAATCATTTAAACCCAGGACTTTATTTTCGGTCTGATCTTCAAGCAAAACCCTGGTAAATCCCCGGGTTTGTATTTCACCTTTCAGAAAACCAGAAACGACCAGAGGCGCTTCTCCGGCATTTATGGTTTCCAAGGTCTGGGTCGCGTCAGTCGTAATCAAAGAAGGCGGAATGGTTATTTCCGGCTGTCCTTCCGGTTGCTCTTCGGGTTGTTCAGTGGTTTCTTCCGATGTTGTTGTCGCGGTCTCTTCTTCCCCGGGCGTTTCAGTCGGCTTCCCGGCAATCAACCAATAAAAAAACCCGGCAATTAAAAGCAGGATTAAAACGGCGCCAGCCCGTACAATGATTTTTTGTAAAGGAGATAGTTTTTTTGGTAGTTCCCTGGGAATGAGAGTTACCGGCACCCCTTTTTCTATGGGTCCTTCCGCTTTCGGCTCCTCCATTTTCGGCTCTTCCGTCCTTTCTTTTTTCTCTGCCGGACTGGAAATTTCTCTTTTCGCTTCTTGGGGTTTCAGTTCGGTTATTCTTTCCCGTTCCGTTTGAGCCTCGCCTTCCCGCAAATGAGCCACGTCTTTCTGCATTGTCCGAATTTCCTCCCTTTTCAGAAACTCCAACTTTTCTTCCTCCGGAGTATTTGATCTTTGAGGATTATTTTTTTGGTTAGAGTTTGAACCCTGGTCCATTAGCTTTGTTGTTTAGCCTCTTTTAAGGAAAGATTTATTCTTCCTTGTTCGTCGATAGAAATTACTTTTACCGGGATGATATCACCGATTTTGACTATGTCTTCCACTTTGTCCACGTGATAGGGAGCCAGTTGGGAAATATGAACCAATCCTTCCTGGCCGGGAAAAATCTCAACGAAAGCGCCGAAATTAAGGATTCTGGTAACTCTTCCTTGGAAGATTTCTCCGGCTTTCGCTTCCCTGGTGATATTTTTAATCCATTCAACCGCTTTCTTGGCAGCTTCTTCTTTTTCTGCAGTAACGAATATCCTTCCCGAGTCTTCGATATCGATGGAAACGCCGCACTCTTCTATTATGGCATTAATGATCTTGCCGCCCGGCCCTATTACTTCCCTGATTTTATTTGGATTAATCTGTAAAATCAGGATTCTCGGAGCGTGCAAAGAGAGTGCTTCTCTCGGTTTCTGAATTACTTTTGTTATTTCTCCCAGAATCTGCAGACGGGCCTTTTTTCCTCTTTCCAGGGCTTCTTTAAGAATTTCTCGGCCGACTCCTTCAATCTTAACGTCCATTTGAATTGCCGTTATCCCTTTCTCCGTGCCGGCAACCTTGAAGTCCATGTCTCCGTGGTGATCTTCGGGCCCCTGAATGTCGGTTAGAATCTTGTGATTTCCCTTGTCATCCTTTATAAGGCCGAGGGCAATGCCGGTGCAGGGCCTCTTTATGGGCACTCCGGCATCCATCAAAGCCAAGCTGGAGCTTGATGCTGAAGCCATGGAGGTTGAGCCGTTGGACGAAAGGATTTCAGTGACGATTCTTATGGTGTAGGGAAAATCGTTAAAACTGGGGATTAAGGGAAACAGCGCTTTTTCAGCCAGCATACCGTGCCCGATTTCCCTTCTGCCCGGTCCTCTCATGGGCTTTATTTCTCCGGATGAGTAAGGCGGAAAATTGTAATGATGCATGAATCTTTTTTTGCCGCTGGTTTCCATCCCTTCGAGCAGCCTTACGTCTCCCGGCGCGCCCAAGGTTAAAATGGAAAGCGCTTTTGTCTGGCCCCGGACGAAAAGACCGGAACCGTGAGTTCTGGGCAGCAACCCCACTTCGCACTCTATCGGCCTTATCTCGTCAATCTTCCTTCCGTCAGGCCTTTTTTCCTGCGAGATCGCTTTCTCGTGAACCAACCTGTTGATTTCTTCTTCAAAAAAGTCCTTTACGTAAATTTGTTTTCCCGTGCCGGGATACTTGCCTTCGATGAAATAAGCCAGCTCATCTTTCAGCTGGTTTACTTCGTCCATCCTTTCCGCTTTGTTCTTCTGATAAAGGGTGTCTTCCAGTTTAGAACCGAGGAAATCTTTAATTTCCCTCTCCAGTTCCATATCGCGAGCGGGTTCATCGATCACGGTTTTTTCCTTGCCCGCCTTCTTTGAAATTTCTTTTTGGAAATCGATTATCTTTTCCATGAAGGGCTTAGCAAAGTCGAAAGCATCCAGAATCAAGCTTTCTTCAATCTCATTTCCTTCGGTCTCAATCATATTGATCAGCAATTCTTTTTCCGGTTTTATTCCTGCCAGAGCCAGATCCAAGATGTTTTTTTCTCTCTCGGCATAAGTAGGATCAAGGACGAATTTTCCTTCCTCTGCTTTGCCGATTCTGACACAGGCAATGGGGCCGGTCCAGGGAATATTGGAAATGGAAAGTGCCAGGGATGCGGCGATCAATCCTATGACGTCAGGATCGTTTTCTCCGTCCCAGGAAAGACAGGTTACTACCACCTGAACTTCCCTTTTGAGATTTTTTGGAAAGCGCGGTCTGATTGCCCTGTCTATGAATCTTGAGGTTAAAATAGCTTCATCCGAAGGCCGGCTCTCTCTTCTCATGTATCTTGACCCCAGGATTTTTCCGGCAGCATAATATCTTTCTTCATAATCCACGGTCAGAGGAAAAAAACCGGCATCTTCTTTCTCGCGGTCGGACATGACGGCCGTAGCCAGAACCGTGGTTTCTCCATATTGAACTAAAACGCTGCCCGAGGCCTGCTCGGCTAAATTACTGATTTCTACTTTTAATTCTCTTCCGCCGACGTCTAATTTAAAAATTTCTTTCTTCATATCTTATTGAGACAAATTTAATATTATTATCTTTTTAACAAATATCTTGTCGGAGCGAGCCCCAGGTCGATGAACTCATCTACAGTCTCCCTTAGTCTTGAGGAAGCTGATTTTCCGAAGGCGATGACCTCAACTCTTTTCCCCTGGTTTTTCAGATAGTCCACCAGTTGTATGAAGTCGCCGTCTCCCGAGCCCAGTACAATCGTGTCCACGCTGGCTGAGATTCTGATGGCGTCCACTGTGATTCCCACGTCCCAGTCAGCCTTTTTCAGTCCGCCGAAAAACTCCTGCAAATCTCTTACGCGTGTTTCGATGCCCAGCTTGGTCAGTGCTTCGAAAAAGGGTTTTTCCTCGCCGGTCTTAGTCCTGACAACGTAGGCGAATACCCGGATCAGATTCCTCTGGGCAACCGCGTATTTTAAAACGGCTCCAAAATTAACCCTGGCGCCGTACAGGTTTTTTGCCGAATGATATAGATTTTGAACGTCAATCAGTACGGCCACTCGCTGACCGCTGTGTTTAATGGTTGGCATAGTAAGTTTATTTTTTAAGACCGACTTTTTTCAAGATGGCGTTGTATCTCTTGGTACTTTCTTTTTTAAGATAATCCAAGAGAGACCTCCTTTTTGAGACCATCTTTAAAAGCCCTCTTTTCGAATGGAAGTCTTTCGCGTGCTTTTTTAAATGCAAAAGCAGCTGTTTTACTTCCTCCGTCAAGAGCGCAATCTGGACCTCCGGGGAACCAGTGTCCATGTCGTGCAACTTGTATTTTTTGATTAGCTTGTCTTTTTCTTCTTGTGTTAGCATAATTTTATTTTTTAGAAGATCGTTTTCGACTGTTTATTGTGCCCCCACCAGGACTCGAACCTGGACTCAACTGCTTAAGAGGCAGCTGCTTTGCCAGTTAAGCTATGGGGGCAAGCCGCTATCTCACCGGACACTTATCGGTGAATTCCCACCAGGTACCCAGGCCAGTCCAGTCTGCGATTCCCATGAAATCCAGTAAGGTATTCAGAAAGACCCAGGCAAGAAAAATAATTACCAGACCTATTACCGCTGCCGTAATTACCGACTTAGCTTTGCCCAGGGTTTCCGGGCTGGCACCGGCAGCCAGCAGATAAAGACCTCCGATAATTATCATTAACCCGGCAATGATCGGGACGAGGCAGGTCAGGACGTAATTTACGATATTGGTTATAAGAACGAAGATATGGCAGAACTGACAGGGATTATCTCCGCCGCAGGGGACGATCGGGCCCTCACAGATGGCCGAAACAGGGGCTGCTGAAAATAAAAAAACCGTCACCAATCCAGTTATCGCCAGTAAATTTTTAATTTTTAGTTTTTCATTCTGCATTTTCTTTGTGCCCCTGGAAGGAGTCGAACCCTCATTCCTGGGTCCGAAGCCCAGTACTCTATCCATTGAGCTACAGGGGCTCACTGCCCATATATTTTAAGATAATATCATAATTAGTTGAAGAAAACAAGTTTTTAAGATAAAATAATTAGAATGACTCTGCCAAAAGAAGTAAAAACCGTAATCGTCTCCTTAAAGCAAAAAGGTTATGAGGCCTACGTTGTTGGCGGTTGCGTCAGGGATGTATTGATGAAAAAAGAGCCCGAAGACTGGGATGTGACCACTTCGGCCAAGCCCGAAGAAATACAGAAAATATTCCCCAAGAGTTTTTACGAGAATAAGTTCCTTACAGTCACGGTTCAAACGGCCGGCCGCAAGTCTAATTTAAAAGAAATAGAGATTACCACTTTCCGTTCCGAAACGAAATACAGCGACAAACGCCATCCCGACGAGGTGAAATTCGCCAAGACGCTGAAGGAAGATCTTGCCAGGAGGGATTTTACGGTGAACGCCATTGCCGTTGATTTGGCTAAGCCAAGTTTTAAAATCATTGATCCTTTCGACGGCCAGAAGGATTTGAAAAATAAAACGATTAGGGCCGTCGGGGACGCCGAGGAGCGGTTTGGCGAAGACGCTCTGAGGATGATGAGAGCGGTGAGGTTTGCGGCAACCTTGGGCGAAGGCTGGAAGATCGGAGAAGAGACCCGCAAGGCAATCAAAAAAAATGCTCCCTGGATATTGGCCATTGCCAAAGAAAGAATAAGAGAAGAATTGATGAAGATCATCATGTCGGAAAGAGCGGCGGAAGGCGTGGAAACCCTGAGAGAGACGGGTTTGTTGAAATACATAATTCCTGAGCTGGAAGAGGGGTTCGGAGTCAGCCAGAATAAGCATCATATATATGAATGCTACGAACACAGTTTAAAGTCTTTGGATTATGCCGCAAAAAAGAATTTCAACAAATACGTAAGGTTAGCTGCCCTGTTCCAG